>Ga0181554_1001473_pt1 | contig 22170 bp, 14 predicted proteins | sample 011ome_16_FD_145602 | JGI IMG/M metagenome (GOLD analysis project Ga0181554, IMG submission 145602) | Coastal salt marsh microbial communities from the Groves Creek Marsh, Skidaway Island, Georgia - 011503CT metaG (spades assembly) | ecosystem: Environmental > Aquatic > Marine > Intertidal zone... | reverse complement strand
CCGTCGGCGCCGCGGCGGCGCTCGTCGCGACGGCGCGGCGTCGGCGCGGGCGCGAGGCGGCGCTCGAGCCCGCGGAATCGCTTCCGCTGTTGTGAAGCGTCGTCGAGCCTTACTTAGACTAAGATGCGTCGTCGTCGAGCTATAAGATGTAAGATACTCTACACGCCGCGTCGTCACTTCGCGCTCGGCGACCGAACGTTCGTCGCGTCCTTGAGCACCGCCACCGGGCTCGGCGCGAGTCCTTTCGCTCGACTCTTCCCCGCTTTCGTCGGCGTCGTGGACGTCGACGCGGACGCGCCCCGCCGCGGCGCGTCCCCGTCCGCGTCCGCCGTCTCCGCCCCAACCTTGTCGCCGCACCAGCACCGAAACCTCGGCGCGCCGCACGCGCCGTCCGCGCCGCGCTCCTCACCCTTCCCCGCCGCCGCCGCCTCGCGCGCGTCGACGTCGGGGTGATGCACCTCGCACGAATCCCTCGCGCCCAGATACAGCCGCATCGCCGCGTGCGCGTCCTCCCTCGGGTCGTGCGCGACGCCGTCGGTTTGAATGTGCAACCCGAGAAACGCCTCCGCGAGCGTCCGCAGCTTGTACGGCCGATGCGTGTGCCTCTTGAACGGCGCGTACGTCGCGGTGTCCCTAAGCATCGCGCGCGGGATCTCGCGCGCGATGTCTAAGCACTCGAGGTCGTGCGCGAGGTCGTGCCCGACGAGAAACGCGTGGTCGTGTGGCGTTACCTCTCCTCCTCCTCCGCCGCCGCGGATTAACGCCAACACCCGCGCGCGGACGTCCTCGAACGACGGCGCCCCGCGCAAGCTCTCCTCCGTCACCCCCGTCAGCTCCGTCCGATAGTCCGTCACCGGCCTCGTCGGCGCGACGTGCGTGGACAGGAGCGCGGTGCCGCGCTCGTCCACGACGCAGACGCGCGCGCACATGGCGCCGCCGCCGTCGACGTCGTCGCCGACCATCTCGCAGTCGACGGCGACCGCGCGGCGGCGTCCTCGCGCCGGCGCCGCCGCGACGTCGAACGGGCACCTGTGGCGCTCGCGGCGCGCGGACGCGGACGCCGCGTCGGCGTCGGCTTCGTCGGTCGTCGCGGGGGACGACGGGGGGATGAACACGCACCGCGCGCACCCGCCGCGCGCTTCGAACGCGGATTTACATCTCGCCGCGCTCGGCCCCGTGGTCAGGCCCAGGTGCTGGCGCAGCGTGTCGACGCACGCGAAGTGCTTCCCGCACTCGCCGCATCGCGGGTCGTGGCGCGAGTGCCCCGCATCGCGCTCGTGCTCGCGCAGGAGCTCGACGGTCTTGTATCGCTTGTAACAGTGCGCGCACGAGACGATTCCCGCGCCGTCCGCCGGCGGGTTGAGATTCGGACGCCGCGCGCGCGCGGCGTTCTCCCCGGTCTCGTCGCGCGCGGTCGCGACGCGCGCGACGGCGTCGACGCCGTTCCACGCGCGGAGAGGCGCGGCCTCGCGCGGTCGCGGGCGTCGTTCCCACGAGGGCATCGTCGCGGCGCGCGCGAGGTCGTGTGCGCGTCGGCTCGTCCCAGACCCGACACCTGACGCTCGTTCAGTTTGAAATAAAAACGAGCCTCGGACGAAACGTCTGAAGAGGCGACGCGCGCGCGGTCCGCGCTCGCGCCACGCACACGCGCTCGCGCCCCGCACGACGACGTCGACGATGCGCGCGAAACAGAAGACGACGCTCTTCCTCGCCGCGTGCGCGCTCCTCGTCGCCGTCGGCACCGTCGCGACGGCCCCGACGCGCCGCGACGGCGTCTCCCCCCTCGCGCGACGGTCGCGGTCGCTCCTTATCGAAGTCCCCGGCGTGTACCCCGTCTTCGGGTTCCTTCCGTACGACCCCGCGTCGCAGTCGTCGTGGCTGCCCTGGCGCCCGCGCGCGCTCGACTTCACCGCGAACGACGGCGCCGTCGTCGGCGAGTTCACCGCGCAGAAGAGCGGGTACACCGGTCTGTCCGTCTCCGGCGTCGCGAGCGTCGACGTCGCCGCCGGCGGCGGCGGCGGCGGCGGCGGCGACCAGGCCGCCGTCGACGCGGACGCCGCCGCCCTCGAAGCCGAGTCGATCGACGGCGATCGATTCGTCGTCCCCGGATCGGCCGTGAACGGCGGGATCGGGACCCCGGAAGACCTCGTCGGCGCCGGGTTCGGCGTCGGCGGCGGCGTCGGCGGCGTCGGCGCGGGCGTCGGCGCGGACGTCGGCCTCGGCGGCGGGATCGGCGCCGCGGGCGTCGGCGGGATTGGCGGAGGTGTCGGCGGCGGCGGGTTCGGGAAGTGAAGGAAGCGAGCGCGCGCGCGAGCGAGCGTGCTTCTGCGTTTGTCAGTGACAGTCTACACCACGTGTATCGAATCGCGCTTCTTCTATGATAAAATCTACCTAACCTTAGTCCAACGGCGGACGGGCGCCGGCGCGCGCGACGCTCACCCGCGCAACCCCGCGAACGCGGCGACGCGATCGCCCAAGGCGACGATCTCCGCCACGGACGGCGGCGTCACCGTCACGCCCACCCTCTTCCGCGCCGCGCCGCCCTCCGCGGCGGCCGCCGCCGCCGCCGCCGCCGCCGTCGCCTCCGCCTCGACCTCCGCTCGGCGCCACGCCGTCAACCTCGCGAAGACGTCCGCGAGAGACGGACGCGCCCGCACGACCTCGACGAACGCGCGCGACGGGATCGCGAGCGCGGTCGCGTCCTCTTCCGCGCACACGATGGTGTACGCGCGAGGCTTCCCCGCGAGCGCGGTCTCCTCGCCGAACACGCCGCCGGGGGATATCGTCCCGATCTTTACCCTCGCCGGCGCCGCGGGCGCGCGCGGCGACGGCGCCTTCGACCGCGACCCGAGCGTGGTCTTCCCGCCCGCGTACGACAGCCGCGACGACTCGAGGAGCACGTCGCGGCGCGCGCGGTTCACGACGTCCAGCGGCGGCGTCGGCGCGGTGTCCGCGTACACGCTGAGCGACCCGGAGAGCAGAACGAAGAGACACGACGACGCGTCGTCGTCGTCGCCGCCGCCGCCGCCGCCGCGCGCGACGTCGCCCTCGGCGTACACCCTCCGGCCGAGGACGTAGCGCTTCACGGTCGGTCGGCCCGCGCGCAGCGCGACGCGCCGCTCCGCGAACGTCAACGACCGAAACACGTCCACGCGCGACAGCGCGCGCGCCCATCGATCGCACGCGATGATCGTCCGCGCGAGCGCCCACAACGTCGCGCCGTCGCGATGCGCCGCGACCGAATCGCCGATACCGGCGGCGGTCGCGCGGCGACCGAAATGCGCGTCCATGGACGCCGCCAGCCGCGCCGTCACGCGCGCGACCGCGCGCTCGCCGATCGACCGGACGACCGCGTCGACGTCCGCGGACGCGGACGCGTCCACGAGCTTCGCGAGCGATATCGCGCGCGCGACGACGTCCCGCGCGCGTCTCGAGTTTACGAGCGCGGAGTCCATCGCGCGCGCGGTGAGGACCACAACCTCAAGGGGCTCCTCCGAGCCCGCTCTGCGGTCCGCGGGCTCGGGCGCGCCGGTGAGCATCGACATCGCGCCGACCGCGCCGCCGACGCGCGCGACGCGCGTCTCTCGCGCGTCGCCGCCGCAGGAGACGCCGTGCGCGGCGACGTCGCCGGCGCGGCGAACGCGCGCGGCGAGCGACCGCGAGCCGCCGCTTTTTCGACGCGACGCGACGCGACGCGGCGACACCTCCACGGTGCCTCGCGTGACGATGAGCATCCGGCACGCGTCCCTCCAGTCGACGACGCCGCCGTCGTCGTCGCGCTCGTCGCCCCAGGACGACTCGATCGCGGCGCCGGGGGCGTACGCGCGCGTCGCGAACCCGTTGTTCACGAGGAGGGAAATCTCGCCGTCGTCCAACGCGTCGAATATCGGCGCGCGTCGCAGCGTCTCCATCGCGCGGGCGAGCTCTTCTCCCTTTCGCACGTCCCGCGTCGTCGGCTTCGGGCCGCGCGGGACGACCGCGGGTCCGAATATCTTCGTCTTCGCGGACGCGGACGCGGACGCGGACGCGCCGCGGCGTTTCGCGAGCGACGCCGCGGCGGTCGCGGCGGCGGCCGAGGCGAGCTCCGAGACGTCGCCGAAACTCGCGCGGCGGCGTCTCGCGCCTCCGTCCGCGAGCGGGCGCTCTCGCGCGCCGGGGGACCAGTCGCGGCACTCCTCGAGCTCGACGTCGAGCTGCTCGAGGTAGTCCAGCGCGTCGGGGAGGGACAAGGTCTCGAACAGACGGCGCGCGTCCGCGGCGAGGTAGTCGTCGCCGCCGCCGTCGCCGTCGTCGTCGTCGCGCGTTCGCGCGATGCGAGACGGCGACGGGAACCGTCCTCCGACGCCGTCGCGCGCGCCGCGCTCCTTCCCTCCCCGTCTCGCGTCGCGCTCGTCGAACACGCGGCACGAAAACAGCGCGCGAAGCCGCCCGACCGCCGCGGGCAGCCTCCTCAGTTCGTTCCCTCGCAGGTCCAGCTCCTTGAGCGAACCCGCGAGCTCGTCGGATCGGCACATCTCCCTCCCGAGCGTTCGCATCCCGTTATCGCGCGCGGATATCGCGCGCAGGGACTCGCACAGGTCGATCCCGTGCGCGGCGGTCCCGAACGTCCGCATTCGGTTCCCGTCCAGGCACAGCAGCCGAAGAGAGACGCATCCGGGGAGACCCGGCGGCGGCGCCGTCAGCGCGTTGTTCGAAGCCCACAGCGCCTCCAAGCGCTGAGGGCCATTCCATACAAAAAAAAATCACCGGTCAGTTGAAAGGGACCCACGAGATCAAATGTTGAAACCGAGCGGTGGGTGAAAAACGTTTGTACTGAACGCACCTGAAGCATCGCGACGTCGGGGAACGACGCGAGCGCGTTCGCGCCGACGTCGAGCTTTCTCAGCGCGGCGGCGTCCGCGAGCGCGTCCGGGAGGGCTTCCAGGCGGTTGCCGCGGCACCAGAACTCCTCGAGCGCGACGCACCCGGTGAAAAACTCGGACGGGAGCGACGTCAACGCGTTGTCGTTGGCGTTGACGACGCGAAGCGACGCGCACTTTCCGATGGACGGCGGAAACGCGCTCAGCTTGTTCTTGGACACGTTCAGCTCCACGAGCGAGACGAGGCCGGAGAGGTCTCTCGGCAAGGCGGTGAGATCGTTCCCGTCGAGCTCGAGCGTCGTGAGCTTCGTCAGGCGCCCCACGGCGTCGGACAACGCGCCCTCGAGCGCGTTTCTCGAGACGCGAAGACGCGCGAGGTTGGGTAAAAACCGGTCGAGCTTCGCGGGCAGCCGCTTGATCGAATTCTTGCACATGGACAGCTCCGCGACGTTCGGCAGCGCGCCCGCCTCGCCGAAGCGCGGGACGATGTCGATCCCCTTGCCGTCCAGTTTCAGCGACGTCAGCGCCTCTCTCGAGCGAAAGCCGCAGTCCTCGTCCGCTCTCGACCAAATTTCCGAAATCGCGTCGCCTCGCGCGTCGTGAAGCTTCCTCGCGAGCGACGTCCCGCCCGCGCGCTCGCCGCCGGCGCCGCGCACGAGACCGAGCGTGAACGCGCACCGCGCCGCGCCGTGCGGCTCGCGCGCGTCGCACAGCTCGCACCGCGTCGCGGCGGCGTCGCGTTCGCGTCGCAGTCGCCGTCGCTCAAATTCTCGCGCGACGGCGCCGTGGCCGGGGCCCATGCGTCGGTCGTACGGCATCGCGCGCATCTCCACCTCGAGCTCGAAGTCGCGCGCGGTGTCTTCGACGAGCGACGACGGCGCGTCGGCGGCTTTCGCCGCGGCGGCGGCTTCGGCGGCGGGGTCTGCGGCGGCGCGAGGGTCCCGCGTCGCGGCGGCGGTCGCGGTCTCGTCGTCTCTCGCCCCGCCGCTCGCTTCCTCCTCGCGCGTTCTCCTCGCCGCGTCGTCGGTCGCTTCCTCCTCCGCGGCGCGTCGCTCGTCCCACGCCCTCGCGACCCGCGCCAGGCTCGTGTCGGACAGACCGAGCGCGTCGTACCTCGCGCTCGCGCTCGTCGCCGCCGCCGCGAATCGCGCGCGCTCGACTCCCGCCGCCGCCGCCGCCGCCGCCCTCGTCGCGACCGCGGCGAGGTCGTCCGCGACCGCGCGCGACGGCGGATTCGGCGGCGCCATGTACGCGAGGTCCGACAGCGGCGCGCGCGTCGTGAGCGCGCGATACGTCGACCGCCGCTGGTCTTCGCGCATCATGCGCTCCTTCCGAGCGCGTTCCGCGAGGCGCATCGTCTCCGCGCGCGCGTCGTCGTCGTCCGCGGCGCGCGGCGGGCGGTTCTCCTCGCGCCGCCGCGACCGCGGGCTCGCGACGTGGACGTACGGCAAGTACGCGGGGAAACGCTCCGCCGGCGCTCCGTCGTCGCGCGGTTCCTCCCGTCGCGTCGGCGCGGGCGCGACGGGCGCGGACGGCGGCTCGGGGCGCTGCCATCGCCGGTAGTCGCTCATCTAGCTGTCTCGTGATGGTCTCAGATGGCGCGGCGTCGACGTGCGAACGCCGCGTCCCCGAGCGCGATACTCGCCGCTACCGCTCGGCGACGGACGTCTCCGGGGTGGCCATGCGCGCGGCGGAGCGCTCGAGCGCGCGTCCTCGCCTCGCGCGCGCGTCGAAGTGAAGGAGTCGGGCGACAGACTGTTCAAATCCGACGAGCGGTGACAACGACTTTTTCCGAGCGCAGCACGCGACGACGCGACGAACGAAATGGCTCCGACAGCGACGCGCGGCCGTCACACGCCGCCGCGCGCCCTACGCCGTCCCCGCGCGCGACCCGCGCGCGTCGTCGACTCGGCGAACCGCGCTCGAACCGACGACGGTCGACGCGCCGCGCGCGTCCCGGCACTCGCGCGCGGTCGTCCGCCTTCTCCGCGCGCGCGGCCGCCGCCGTCGGCACGATCGACACCGCCGCCGACGCACGTCGGAGCTGACGATCGACTCGACTCGACGCCGCCCGGCGCGATGACGGTCGACTTCAAGGAGCGGAAGCAGGGGAGGAAGAACAGCAAGCGGATGTCGCGGAAGACCGAGGACGGGAAGCGCATCCGCGGCGGGAAGACCGTGCCGAGGAAGCAGCGCGGGATGTGCGCGAAGGACCCGCCGCTGCCGCCGAAGCTGCGCGAGCAGGACGACGTCCGCGCCGCCGAGGAGCGACGCGAGCGGAAAAAGCAGGAGAAGCTGAAGAGAGCGGCGAGGGCGCTGAGAGAGAAGATGGCCGCGAAGAAGATGCGCGGCGCCGCGAAGCCGCTGTCGAAGATCAAGAGCCCGGGCGCGAGCGGCGGCGGCGGCGGCGGAGGCGGCGGCGGCTCGGACGTCTCCGAGTCCGACGACGACGAATCGCGATCCGACGCCGACGCCGACGCCGACGCCGACGACGCCGCGGCGGTGCCGGACTACTTCGCCGACGCGCTCAAAACGCTCGGACACAACCGAGGCACGACGCCGATCCAGCGCGAGTGCTGGCCGCCGTGCTGCGAGGGGAGAGACGTCCTTGGGATCGCGCCGCCGGGCTCGGGAAAGACGCTGGCGTACTTACTCCCCGCCGTCGAGTTCGCGTTGCGCGACGCGCGCGATTTCCCCCGCGCGAAGAGAGACCCGCGCGGGCGACCGTCCGCGCTCGTGATCACGCCGACGCGCGAGCTCGCGATGCAAGTCGCGACGGTGTGTCGGAAACTGAAACGCGCGGCGCCGGTGCGTTGCGTCGCCGTCTACGGCGGCGCGAGCCAGGCGGAGCAAGAGGAGGAGCTCGCGCAGCCGTCGTCGTTGGCGTTGCTCGTCGTGGGGACCCCGGGGAGGTGCGTTCTGTACACTGGTCCCCATACGACCGCGTTGGCGTGGTGAACGCCGTTTCTTAAGAACTTTTGCCGTCGTCTCTCTCCGCCCACCCCTCGCTTTCAATCCCCGACCGCGAAGCCTTTAACTCCGCTTCTGACGCCTTTCAACTCCACCCCGACATTAGGTTGCTCGCGACGACGGAGAGCGGCGCGCTGGGGTTGGAGCGCGCGCGTTTGCTCGTGCTGGACGAGGCGGACCGCATGCTCGCGCTGGGGTTCGCGGAGCAGCTCGAGAAGCTCCGCGGGTCGGGGCTGCCGGCGAACGAACGCGACGGCGCGGCGCCGGCGGCGGGCGACGACGGGAAGAGAGCCGCCGCCGGGCTCGGGTCGAGGCCGGGACGGCAGACGCTGCTGTTCAGCGCGACGTTCCCGAAGACCGTGCGCGCGGTCGCGAAGGCGTGGCTCGCGCCTAGACCCGCGATCGTGAAGATCGAAGCCGCGGACGCGTCGGAGAAGGGCGGGAAGCGATCGAACGAGGCGACCGTCGCGGTCGCCGCGGGGGGCAAAGCCGGCGACGGCGACGGCGGCGCGCGCGGTGTCTCCAACGTGGACCAGACCGTGCACGTGTGCGCGGAGCACAAGAAGGGCAGGAAGCTCCTGAAGCACATCACGGAGCTGCGGAAGAACGACGGGCGGAGCCGGTCGCGCGTCTTGGTGTTCGCGAACCGAATCAAGACGGTGAACTTCGTCGGGGACATGCTCAGACGCCACGGCGAGAAAACCGGCACGCTCCACGGGGAGATGAAGCAAGAGAAGCGCGAGCTCGCGCTCGGGGACTTCAAGAGCGGGAAGTGCCCCGTGCTCGTCGCGACGGACGTCGCCGGGCGAGGCCTGGACATCACCGGTCTGGAACACGTCGTGAACTGGGACATGCCCGGCAGCGTGGAGCAGTACGCGCACAGAGTCGGCAGGGCGGGGGGGGGGGGGCGTCGCGGCGCGGCGTTGACTTTCTTCACGCGGAACATGGCGCCGACGGCGCCGGACCTCGTGAAGTTGCTGAGGAAAGGGGGGCACTTCGTGGATCCAAACTTGGAGGCGCTGGCGAAGGTCGGCGCGGCGATCGCGGCGGGGGCGGACGCGCCGCCGCCGGTCGAGGAGGAGGACGACGAGGAGGGGGACGACGAGTCCGAGTCCGAGTCCGAGTCCGAGGAAGAGTCCGAGTCCGAGGAAGAGATGGAGACGGCGACGGACGAGTCCGAGGACGAGTCGGAGGACGACGACGCGGAGATGGACGAAGAGTCCGAGTCCGAGTCCGAGTCCGAGTCCGAGTCCGAGTCCGAGCCCGCGCCGCCGCCGCCGAAGAAAGCGAGCGAGAAGAAGCGCGCGCGCGAGCTCCAGGAGCGCCCCGAGGACGCGGCGAAAACGGCGAAGAAGACGAAAGCCGCGCCCGCGCCCGCGCCCGCGCCCGCGCCCGCGGCGCCCGCGGCGGCGGCGGCGGCGGCGTTCATCCCTTCCAAGAAGTTCGCCGGCGCCAAGCCCGGGTACTACTTCAAGCGAGGGCCCGACGGCGTGGGGTACTACGTCGACGCGAACGCGCCCAAGTCGACGTCCGCGAAGACGCCGGCCGCGGCGCCGACGAAGAAGAGCACTGTGTTTTCGATCCCGCGCGACGAGGCGGAGTTCGCGCCGTCGAAAAAGTTCGCGGGCGCGAAGCGAGGGTACGCGTTCAAGAGAGGGCCGCGAGGGTTGGGGTATTACAAGGACCGACCGCCGGTGGCGACGTACAAGGCGGGGAAAGGCGGGAAAGGCGGGAAAGGCGGCGGGAGGGGCGGCGGGAGGGGCGGCGGGAGGGGCGGCGGGAGGGGCGGCGGACGCGGGCGCGGAGGACGAGGGAAACGTTGGTGACGCGCCGCCGACGCGTCGAATAGACACGCGCTGTCGCTCGCTCGCTCGCCGCGCGCGTCCTCCTCCTCTCCTCGGTCACTTCCCCTCTCGCTCCGCGGCGACCTTCGCGAGCATCTCCCGGTGATCGTCCGCGATCTCGCTCACCAACCCCGCGACGTCGGAGTTTTCGTTGTTTGGCACGAGGCACGCGAAGAGCGTGTCGTCCAACCCGGTCTCCCTCCACAGGTCCACCAGCGCCACGACCTCGCCGCCGATCATCCCGGAGAAGATCATGACCCGCCCGTTCTCGTCGTACGCCTCGCTCGACGCCGCGACCGCGGCGGGGTCGTCCTGCGTCGCCTCCAGCGCGGCGCCGAGCGCGCCGGACGCCATCGCGGTCGTGCACGTCACGAGCTTCACGAACTCAGCCTCGATGTCGTCCAGCTCCGCGCGCCATCGCGTCGTCTCCTCCGCGGTGAAGCCGACCATGAGGATCGCGTCCGGGCCGAAGCGGCCCTCCGCGACGCCGCCGGGGGCGTCCTCGGACTCCGCGTCGATCTGCGCGAACTCCGCGCGGGCGACGACGAGCGAGCGCGGGTCAGACGACGCCGACGACGACGTCGAGGACGTCGTCGTCCACTCGCGATGACGACGACGACGCGCGGGCGCGGGAGGCGCGGCGGCGCGAGTCGCGCGGGACGCGCGCGCGCGATGGCGCGCGGGCGGCGCGGGCGGCGCGGCGGCGCAGACGGCGGACATCGTGATCGAGACGAGCGCGTGCGGACGCGCGCGCGCGGAGTGGCCCAGACGCCGACGCCGCGTCGTCGTCCACTCGCTTTATCCGAGATCGGATGAACGAAAACCAACTTCCTCTCAGCTACTTTACCGCGCGACAAGTCAGCAGCTCGCTACGCGCCGCCGCACCCTCACGGCTGGTACCCCCTCGGAAGCCCGAACGGCGGCCGCACCTCGTTCGCGTGCCGCCATATCCGACAGATCCACTTCTCCTCCCCCGCCTCCGCGCCCTCGTGCTCCACGCGGTCGTCGAACGCGCCCGACCGCGTCGCGGGGAAAAATACCAAACACGACCCCTTCTTCGGCGCCACCTCCAACCCACCGCCGCCGCCGCCGCCCGCCCCACCCCCGCCGCCGTTCAACCGTCCGAACCGCGTCACCCCGTCGCCCGCGTCGTTCAAGTACGCGATCATCGTCACGAGCGTCTGCCCGCCGCGGTTCGCGTCCTCGACGTCCGCGCCTCTGTTGGCGTCGAAGTGCGGCGCGAGTCGCTGCCCCGGTTCGTATCGAATCACCGTCGGCGCCTCGAACGTGTCGCTGTCGCAGCCGCACATGAGCGCCTTGGCGTTCCGCACGTACGCGCGCTCGCCGTCGCTGCCGCCGTCGAGGACGCACGACGTGCTCGTGCGCATGCCCTGGAGCTCTTTTTCCTTCGCCTCGACGCGATTTCGCGCGCCCGCGGCGGCGGCGGCGACGATCGCGGCGTACGCGAGCGCGCCCGCGCCCAGCGTCCCGACTGAGGGTAATTGTCCATACGAGCGAACGTCGGGGTGGAGTTCAAAGGCGTCAGAAGCGGAGTTGAAAGGCGTCGAAGGCGGGGATCGAAACGCCGGGTGGAAAGTCCTTAAGAAACGGCGAGCACCACGCGAACGGGGTCGTATGGGGACCAGTCAGTGTGATGAGATGAGACGCGCCTCCGGGGCCGCGCGTCGACGACGTCGCGAGCATCGCGAGCGTCGCGCCCCATATCGCGGGCCCGCGCGCGACGGTGCTCACGACGTCGCCGACGTCGTTCGTCCATCCCGCGTACACGACCGGCGACTGGTCCATCGCGCGCGTCTTCGCGGCGGCGACGATGGAGTCGCACTCGGCGTCGGAGAGGAACCCGTCCACGACGAAGACGTCCGGGGAGGCGTGGAGCTGACGCAGGCCCGGGTAGAAGCGGTCGATGGGGACGTGGTCGTCCAGGGGGTTCGACGTCGTCGCGCTCGAGCCGACGCCCGCGCCGAAGCCGCCGTCCGACGACGACGACGACGATTCCGGGACCGCCGACGCGTGGAGGAGGCGGCGGCGACGGCGAGCGACCCCCGCGCGGACGGCGCCGCGAGAGGGACCGCGACGCGGAGGCGCGGGCGCGCGCGATGTCGCGCGCGCGACGGGCGCGACGGCCGCGGCCGTCATGACGCGTGCTCTCGTGGCGCGCGAGAGGGGGGCGCGCGGCGACGAGTGAGAGTTGCCTCGGAGCGAGTTTTGTCAGCAAGTGAACTTTTTCGCTCAGGCAGGCGCGTTCTATACAAACGTTTTTCACCCATCTCCCGGTTTCAACATTTGATGGCTTCCCCTTTCAACTGACCGGTGAACTTTTTTTGTACAGTATGGAATCGCTCTCGCATGAGAGTTTTTCGCCGGCTAACTTGACGCGTCGACGTCGCCGACGACGCGGCATTACGAGCGAACGCGAGCGCGAGCCTGCTTCGCACCCCGCACGCGTACGCACGTCGCGTGTAACGTAACGATGTCGGCCGTGATGGCGACTCTCTCCGCGGTCGCGCCCGCGCGCGCGACGCGTTCGACGGCGGCGCCCGTCTCCGCGAAACCTGCGTTCATGGGCGCTTCCGCGCTTTCCGGGAAAGCGGCCCTGGGCGACGCGTTCTGCGCGATGTCCCTCGGCGCCCCCGCGACGCGCAAGCAGTCCCGCGGTGGTCTCTGCATCTCAGGTGCGTCGAGTCGCCCGTGATTCGCGTCGCGGACCCGTCGTCGGCGTCGATTCCGCGCGCGGATTCGCAAACGAACCCACCAAACCCTGAAACCCTGAAGCGTGGCCGTCCCTGGTGGAATCGTGCGAGGCGCGCGCGCCGCGCGTCGCCGCGAGGCGCGCGCGCGCGCGGTTGGTCCTCCCGCTCTCGAGCGACGACGACTTTCCGCGCGTCGCGTCGTCGCGCCTCGCACGCTTCGCCGGCGCCCGCCGTCTTCATCGCGCGCGCGCGCTCCCACCCACCCCCCCTGCATCATTCCTCGCGCCCCTTATCTAAACCGCCACACCTTTTTCTCCCTCCCTCCCCGCGCCCGCCTCTCTCTCGCAGCGTCCGCGATCGGCCAGACCGCGTCGGTGAACCAGATCGGCTTCGCGACCCCCCCCAGCACGGGCGCGTCCCCCACGTGGGACGCCATCGTCGAGGTCGGCGGGTCCCAGCAGTTCGTCTCCGAGGGAAGGTACTACGAGTGCCACTCCCTGAAGGGGGTGGAGCCCGGGACGAAGATTGCGTTCGAGCGCGTCCTCGCGACGCTCTCCGGCGACGCGCCGACGTTTGGCGCGCCGTACGTGAAGGGGGCTCGAGTGGAGGCGACCGTGCTCGAGAACTTCAAGGATAAGAAACTGATCGTGTTCAAGTACCGGCGCAAGAAGCACTACCGTCGGAAGAACGGTCACCGTCAGCAGATGACGCGGTTCTTGGTCACCAAGGTCGTCAAGCCGTGAGTCGCGATTTCGACGGACAGATGATTCTTTAGGGAGCAGGCGACCGCGGCGCGGTCGGCGGGAGAAACGCGAGTGGGTGTACTAGTTGCGCGAGATGCCTCTACTTATTAGCGGAGAGGATCGACGCTTGTTTATACGACTCGACGACGAGAGTCGTGCTCGACGACGGCGCCGCCGCGCGTTCGCTCTCTCGCTATCCTCGCCGAATGGTAAAAGCGCGATCGATCGGTTCGTGCTCGATCCCCTCTGCACGTCCCCACGGCGCGCGCCGCGTCGACGCCGCTCGTCTCCGCGCGGAAATGAAACCGAACGCGCCGTGTTGGCGACAGCGAGTCCGTTCCCGCGGCAGAGCGCGACGGGACGCGCGCGCCCAAGCAGCGAGGGTCTCTTTTGGCAAAACGGCAGCGGAAAAAATTCCGCGGTCGAGCCATCGGTCAAAAATGCAAAAGATGTGTCTGCTCCGCCGGGAATTGAACCCGGGTCTCCACGGTGACAGCGTGGGATACTGACCACTATACTACGGAACACCGAGACTGACTATTCAGTCTCGTATTGTTTACCCAAGGATACACAATCCCGATTTTACTCGGGCGCTTAGTTTTTGGTCGTTGTTCAGACATGGAATGACCCCGGAAAGTTAGACTTAAGTACCCTTTGCCGTTTTGAGTACCCTTCGCCGTTTTGACGAATCCGAGACCGACGTTCGTTGACAAGTCCCGAACTACCGTGGGCCCTCGCACAGGTTAGCCGAAACATTCTTTCATCATTCACCAACGCGCGACGCGACGCCTCCCCCGTCATTCAAAGACGGCACGGGTCGCCATGCCTCAGCTGAGCACCTTCACGCGTCGGCTGCGCGCCTTCCTAGGCCTCCCCTACGATAATGGACACTTCACGTGCCATCCCGAGAACCTAAAAAAAGGCGAGAGGCTGAAGGTCCCCGGCGTCGTCAAACGCGATGCGCAGGACAGGTCGTATGTCGACTGGAGTGAGTCAGCGTGGCAGGAGGTCGACCGGGACGGGTTCATGGATTTAGAAAAGGGTCTCACAGGCGAGACCCACTTCGTCGACATGCAGAGGAAGACCATCGATTCCAGGCTCAGCGAGGTGGAGGAGAAGGTGTGGAGGGCCGCGAACGCGGCGGAGGGCGACGAGTCTGCACTCAGCATCTCTTTAGCAGAGGACATCTGGCACCTTCTCACCGTGGACCTCTCCATCGCGAAGTTCCTCCTGCTGGAGGTGATGATTGAGCTGTTCATGATCGTATCCTTCGCGTTGCTGCTGTTCGTGGTGGACATCGCCGAGAGCTTCACGGATGACCAGACAAATGCTGAGCTGTTCAGGAGCAAAATGATGTTGAGCCTGACCGCGGTGAGGCTCAGCACGGACTCCATCTTCGGATGGACGGGTAGGAGAGCCTCGTCCGGGATCGAGGTGGCGATCCTCGCCATTCAGGGCTGGTTCCACTGGCTCCTGCTCTCCATCGCGGGCGCGGTCATCGTCGCCCGAGCGCTCAAACCCTTGCGCCAAGTCATCTTCGCGCCAGACGCGTGCCTCTCCGACCGAGACTTGAGCGTTCGAATGCAGGTCATACGGCACTCGACGGTTACCCTGTATAACCTGCAGTTCACCATGAACCTCGTGGCGAGTGGCGGTAAGTCGTGGACCCTGCCGATATCGGTGCCCACGCTGGCCAGGTGGACGTCCGCGATGCCGCTGACCATCAAGCACGAAATCGACGAGAACTCGCCGCTGCATCCGAGCCAGGGCCTCCTCCAATCGCTGATGATGGTCCGGGTGTCGATGTCCGCGACGGATAACCACGGCATCCTGGTGAACGCGGGGATCGTGTACTACGATCCGGATTCGTTCTTCGCCCAGAAACCGGCGTTCTCGGGGGCATTCGCGAAGCAGGGTTACCTCTTCCCTCGGCTCCTGCGAGGGAAAAAATTCTGTGACCAGATGCGGATGTTCCGGGACGAGCAGTTGAACATGATCAAACCCAAGACGCTGCCGATGTTGATAGTCGACCTGGACAACATGCCGCGGACGAAGGTGGACGAGAAGGCGACGGATGCGCTGGCGCCCTACCAACACAGCAACGCGGTCAACAGAGTTGTCACCTTCGAAGGTAAAAGACCAGAGTAACTAAGCACTAGCAGTAGAGCGTTACAGTAGCACGACCGAAACACTTCTTTCATTCACCAACGCGCGACGCGATGCCTCCCCCGTCGCCCCCCCCCGCGACCCCGGGGATCCGAATCGAGCGCCGGTCCAACCCGGGCGGGGTGAACATCAATGGCAAAGAATACGCGATCGCGTGGCTGTCGTCCGAGCCCGTGAACTCGATGACGCTGACGCTGTGGCGATCGCTCCTCGCGACGCTGGATTACCTCGAGAACGACGCGACGATACGCGGCGTCGTCTTCGCGTCCGACCTCAGGAAGCCGATATTCACCGCCGGGAACGACATCAACGAGCTCCACGCGCCGTCGACGTCCGCGACGAGGTACGCCGAATTCTGGAAGACGCAGACGACGTTCCTGTGCCGGCTCCTGCGCTCGCCGCTCGCGACCGTGTGCGCGATCCGAGGCGCGTGCCCCGCGGGCGGATGCGCGGTGTCCTTATGCTGCGACTACAGAGCGCAGACGACGCACGGGACGTTCGGGCTGAACGAAGTCGCGCTCGGGATCCCGGTCCCGAAGTTCTGGGCGAGGCTGTTCGTGGAGAGCGCCACGTCGCGCGCGGACGCGACGCTCGCGCTGTTGCGCGGCGCGCTGCTCTCGCCCGCGGAGGCGAAAGGGATCGGTCTGATACACGAGCTCGCCGCGAGCGACGCCGCGCTCCTGCCGACCGCGGAGCGCGCGCTCGCGACGCTGTTGAAGCTCCCCGACGACGCGCGCGCGGCGACGAAGGCGAACGTCGTGCGCGCTTTCAGCGAAGAGTGGGAGGCGTACATCGCGGAGGAGGCGAGGGGGGGGTGGGCGATGTTAAACGAGCCCGCGATCGAGACGGCGATGGGAAACGTCATCGAGCGGCTGTCGTCGGGGAAGGGGAAGGGCGAGAAGAAACCGAACCCGCGCGCGAAGATGTAGAGCGCGACCGCGACGTTTTGTGTTAGTCACCACCCCCATAGCGGCTCTCGCCATCGCGTTCGACGTGCTCGTTAGTCTACTACTGTACGTCTGATCCGTATCCGTCGTCTACTGCAGTCGCGGGAGCTTGAACGGGCCGGCGCCGCCCGGTTTCAGACACGCGCACCCCGCGGCGCACTGCGCGCGTCGCTCCGCGGCCCTTCGCGCCCACTGGTTCCCGACCCCGGTCGCCGCGCTCGCTCTCTTCGCGTTCAAAATCTCCGACGCGTTCGTGTTCGACAGCTTGCACATGTCCTCCGGCGGCGTCTGCAGCTCCGGCACGGTCGTCGCGTCGCCTTGCGCCGGGTGCAGCCCCCACTTCTCTTTCAGCCCGTCGACGTCGTCCACCCGCAGCGGCGAGGACGAATCCCCCGACTCGATCGGGTGGTTCTTCCCGTGCACGAACACGGTCGCGCGGCGGCACGACGGCTCGTCCGGGTTGAGGTTTTTCGTCAGCCAGTCGATCACCGCTCGTCTCCCGGTTTGGTTGATCGCGGACGCGATGATTTGCCCGCGGTAAAACTGGTACTTTTGGTTCGTCACGTGCGTCCAGTGCCGGTCCGCCTCGCTGCTCAAGCTCACGTCCATCGTGAGCACGGAGTCCACGAGCGAGCGGCGCGTCTTCGCGTACTCGCTCTCGTCCATCTCCTCGAGCTGCTTCGGGAACCCGCGAAGAAACGCGTTTATTCGCTCCTCGACGAATTTCGGCGCGTGAAACGCGGACTCCACCGTGATTCGAAACCCGTAGACGTCGTACAGGCTCTCCAAGCTCGCGCTCGCGACGTACCCGAGCTGTTCTTTCGTCCGCAGCTGATCGAAGAGCTTCTCCGCCATGAGCTGGTGCACGAGCAGATGCATCCCGCGCAGCTCGTGCGACGCGACGCCGTGCTGGTAGTACGCGTACACGACGTTGGTGCCCTCCTCCGGGTTTTGCGTCGGCGTCGCGAACCGAGCGTCGCCGGGGGGGACGATCGTTATCCTTCGCGTCGGGAACGCGTCCCTCGCGATCGGCCCGCCCTTCAGCGTTCCTCGAATCATCTCCCCCATCGCGCACGCCTCGTCCGCAGTGACGTTGCCGATGACGAGGCCCTCCACGTGCGCCGCCGCGGACCACGCCGCGCGCGCGAACGCCCGCAACGCGTCCGAGGTGAGGCGCTCCAACGCGTCGATCTTCGACTGCTCGGACGCCTCGCGGTCTTTCAGGAGCTGGTGCAGGAGCGACCGCGCCTGCCGCCCGGGCTTTAGCCCGTAGTTCTTCAGGTCTTTTAATCGTTTCTCTTTGATCTTCTCGAACCGCGACTCGTTCACGTCGAACGCGCTCACGGCGCCAAAGTACGACTTCACGAGCTCGCCGAGCTTGTCGTTGAACCCGTCGAACGTGAACGATAACATCGTGTGCTGCCCGACGACGTCCAGGCCCGCGTTCAAGCTCGCGAGCTCCGCGGGGTACCGCACCTCGTCCTGCAGCGAGTCGTGCACGCACAGCGTGAGCACGTCCGCCGCGACGTACGCCGCCGCGGTGGGTTCAATCGCGGGGAGGGTGACGTGGAAATACGCGCACACCCTCGGCTGGTCGAACTTGTCGTCGAGACGGTGCCACAGGCGCATGACGCCGCACTCGTGGACAATCTCCGGCGGGGTCACGAGCGGGTGCGGCGGCGGCTCGCTCGCGCCCGCGGCCGCGGCGGTCGCGGCCCAAGACGCGCTCCCGCCTTTGATGTCGAAGTTCTCCGCGATGTACTCGTTCCTCGGCGGATACCGCAGCTCCGCGTCCGGCTCGCTCGTCTCCCACCGACGCAGCGACTCCGCGCACACCTCCGCGCGCTTGAAAGGAACGTTGAACCACCTCTCTCGCTCCACCCCGGGCTGGTTCACGTCGAAGCCGTGGTCGCTGAGGACGTACAGACACGCGCTCGGGGCGATGAAATCCAAGAGCTCCGCCACCTTCTCCGGCTTGTACGACGCGTAGAGGTAATCCCCGCGCAGGACGTCCTCGTGCGAATACCGCCGCATCGTCATCGCGATCCCTTCCGTGTAGTCCGCCGCGGACTCCTCTTCTTTGAACCGAAACTCGATCCCCCGCAGGGCTCTGTTCTCGTTCCACGACCAGTCCTGCGCGCCGGTTTTTTTCATCATCGCGACGTATTGAAAAAACAACGCGACGACGTCGTCCACCTTTTCGTATCCCTCGTCCGTGAGCTTGATCGTCGCCGTGAACAGCGCGGCGCAGGACGTGTCCGCGAGCCCTCCCGCGCCGACGCCCGCGGAGATCCTGTCCGCCAAGCCCTTAGACTTCAACAGCGAAAACAGACTCCCTTTGCCCTCGTGCCCTAACAGCTCCTCAACGTATTCCGTGCTCTTCGACGCGTAGTCTCTTCGAATCTCCGCGGGGACGGTGAACACGAGGTCGAGCTGCTTCCCCTCCGCGACGCGCGTCGTGTGAATCATCATGGGGAGGACGTTCGCGTACGGCGGCCCGGCGAGGGCGTAGTCCGGCTTCGGGACGCCGTCCGCGCGCATGTCCCTGAAGAGCTCCTCGACCCAACCTTGCAGCGTGTCCAGGTCCTGCTCGCCGAGGAGCGTGATGGACATCCGTCCCGCGTGGTAGTGCTTCCGCCAGTGGTCCAGCAGTGCGTCGCGGATCTTACCTTCCTTCCACAGCGTCGACTCCGTCAGCGACGCTCTGTTGCCCCAGCCGAAGACTTTGTACGGGTGTGCTTCGGCGGCGACGTGACCTAAGATTGCCTCCACGCGACTCGCGTCGTTGTTCACCACGCGTTCGAACTCGGACTCGACCGCGGTGACTTCTCGCTCTACCGCGTCCATCTTCAGCAGCGGGTTCAGGAAGTACCCGCTGAAGATGTCCAGACCCTCTCGCAAGTGTTTCGGGTGGCAGTCGAAGTAGTACGTCGTCTGCTCCGAGTCCGTGCACGCGTTTTCGCTGCCCCAGTGCTTCGAGAGCCAGTCGCTGAAGTGGTTCTCCCCGGGGTACTTCTCCGAGCCCATGAAGACCATGTGCTCGAGGAAGTGCGAGATCCCCTCGAACCCGGACTCCGGGTCGGAGAAGAACCCGACGTTGAAGTCGACGCTGCACGCGGCGAGTTTCATCCCGGCGCCGGCTTCTTCCTCGTCGTCGTCGTCGTCGTCGTCGTCGTCTTCCTCGCCGGACGCGCCCTCCTCGGACGCGCCCTCCTCGGAGCCTTCCTCGGAGCCGTCGTCGTCCATCGGCTCTTTATCGTCCTCCGGCGTCTGCATCCCCGCCTGCGGCGCGTTCGATTCGTCGTGGGCGAAGGCGTCAGCGCGTGTCGACGGACGGTTGGTTAGGTGGACGGTTGGAAGGGCGATCGGACCGATCGCGGAGGATCTGACGACGCGACGCACCAACGACGGGTCGCTTATGAGGCACGCCTCGAGGCCGTTCGGGAACGTGACCCTGCGATAGAGCCGCGCATCGCGCTCCGGCTTGTGAATCGCGTCGGTGACGATCGGTGAAGTCATGACGACCGCCGTGGCGCGGCGACGTGTGCCTGTCGACGACGACTCCAAGTCGCACTTCGCGGTGCCGCTTTTTCTGCTGACGAGTTCCGGAGAAAATGCGAACGCGGCGGCCGCGTCCCGGTCACTCCGCGCGCGCCGACGCGGGACTTTCCCTTCGCCGAAGATGGGGTTCGAGGCGCGGCAGAACAAGCGCGACTACAAGCGCGCGAAGTACGGCAAACCCGGCGGCCGCGGCGGCGGCGGCGGCGGGTGGGCGAACGAGGGCGGCGGCGGCGGCGGCGGAAAGGGCGGCGGAGGAAACTTCCCCGGTGGCTCCAAAGACGGCGGGATCTGGAAGAGCAAGCTGATATGCTTCGGCTGTCGCGGCGTCGGGCACTCGCTCAGGGACTGCCGCTTGAAGAAAGGCGGCGCGGACGGCGGCATGCGAGGGAAGAAGACGTGCTACAACTGCGGCAGCGAAGACCACGCGGCGAGGGATTGCAAGGCCCCGAACTCCAACTTTAAGTTCGCGGTGTGCTTCACCTGCGGCGAGACCGGGCACCTCGTGCGCGCGTGCCCGAAGAACCAGCAGGGCATCTACATCAACGGCGGCGCGTGTAAGATTTGCAAGGGCACGGACCACCTCGCGAAGGACTGCCCGTCGAGGGACAAGTGCCTGCGATGCGGCGGCGACGGGCACATCTCGTCGGAGTGCCCGAAGTTTAGCACGTTTCAGGGAGACGCGCAGACGCAGAAGCGGTCGAAGTACGCGGACACCGGGATGAAACACGAGGCCGGCGGCGCGGTCCGACCTCGAGGCGGCGGTGACGACCTCGAGGACGATTTCGATTTCGAGATCGGCGACGCGTTAGGGCGGGAGAAGCTGCCGGACGACGAGGAGGAGGACGACGACGGCGCGAGCGACTCGGGCGAGGGCGGCGGCGGCGGCGACGACGACGCGCCCGCGCCCGAGGATCTAGAGTGGGAGACGAAAGACGGCGAGAAGGTGTTGAAGGACTACTCGAAGAAACGCAAGAGCGGCGGGGAGAAGGACGGGAAGAAGCGGAGTAAAGATGCGTCGGGGGGGGACGGCGAGAGGAAGCCGAAGAAGAAGAAGAAGACCAAGGTGGTCGAGTTTTAGTCGAAAAGAAAATGCACATGTGGTGTTTATGTCACGGCTTCTAACGATGCTGTCCGCAGAGCCAAATCGAATCGACGACGACACGTCGACGACCCTCAACGATTTTTATCGCCTCCTCATCTCGCGCGCGCGATGCGAATCGTCGCATCGCTCGCGCGATGAGGTCTCCTTCTTTCTCCTCGCTCGAACGCATTCGTCGGATAAATTCTCGCTCACGCGGCGACGGGCGTCTTCGAGTTCTTCTTGTTCCCACCGAGAAGGTTGAGGAAGTTGTACGACCCCGCCTTCGGGCCGACCTCATTCTCTTTGAGACCGACGACCTCGACGGACAGGTCGAAACACTTCGCCGCCTTCTGCATGTCGCCCGCTTCCTTGCTCGGGGTGTTATCGAACGCCTCCGTGCGGTTGGAATTGTCCCAGTAGTTGTCCATGAGCTGATCGCCGCCGCCCTTCCACGCCCAGTACGCGCCGCTCTTCGTGTACTGCGGCTCGCTGTTCACGGACGCGAGCCGGTTGCCCGCCTCTTCCATAGTGACGTACCCCTTCGTGATGTACTTCTGGATGAGCGGGAAGAGGAAGCGGAAAATCGGGGTGTGGTTGCGGAACAGCGGCGTGTCCGCGATGCACCCGGGGTACATCGTGCTGAACGTGATCCCCGTCTCCTCGTGCCAGCGCCTGTTCATCTCCTTGATCGTCAGGATGTTGCACAGCTTCGCGTCCTTGTACGCCTTGGGGCCGATGAAACGATCGCCGTCGATCATCGCGCCCTTGTTGCGGTCGCCGTTGAGGCCGTTCGCGAGCCCGGACATGTCCCCGATGGCAGCCCTCGGCGGCACCTGCCCAGCGAGCGTGTTCGTGTTCGCCGTGACGGACCCGACGATGCACAGACGCTTGTCGATCCCGAGGTCGTCCGCGGCGACGAGATCGCGGAGGAGGAGGTTGGACAGGAGGAAGTGCCCGAGGTGGGTCACGCCGACGGTCTCTTCGAAGCCGTCCTGGGTGAACGTCGGCTCCACCGCGTTCGGGTAGTAGATGGCGGCGTTGCAGATTAAGGTTTGCAAGTTCTTGCAGAGCTTGCCGTTCCCGCGGAACTTCTTCACGAACGAGCGGACGTTCTCCAGGGAACCGAGCTCGAGCTCCATGACCGTGTACTTGGACTTGTCGAACCCCAAGCGCTTCGCCTCGCGCTCGGCCTTCTCCACGGAGCGGCACGCCATGACGACGTGGTAGTCGCCCTTCTCGATCAGGCTCTTCGTCGTGTACAGCCCGAGTCCGGAGGACGCGCCGGTGA
>Ga0181554_1001472_pt1 | contig 22173 bp, 15 predicted proteins | sample 011ome_16_FD_145602 | JGI IMG/M metagenome (GOLD analysis project Ga0181554, IMG submission 145602) | Coastal salt marsh microbial communities from the Groves Creek Marsh, Skidaway Island, Georgia - 011503CT metaG (spades assembly) | ecosystem: Environmental > Aquatic > Marine > Intertidal zone... | reverse complement strand
CGGCGTCATGGCGACGTACAAGGAGGGGATGAAGCCCGGGGCGGTGTGCTACCAAGCCGTGCAGGAAGCGATCAAGATGGGAGACGTGGACATCGTCCTCGCGGACACGTCCGGGCGCTTGCACACAAACTGCGACCTCATGGACGAGCTCGCGGGGGTGAGGAGGAGCATCACGAAGAGCCTCGCGTCCGCGCCGCACGAGACGTTGCTCGTGTTGGACGGCACATCGGGACTGAACATGCTGAACCAGGCGAGGGCGTTTAGCGAGGCGGTGGACGTAACGGGGCTCATCTTGACCAAGCTCGACGGCACCGCGAGAGGCGGCGCGGTCGTGTCCGTCGTGAACGAGATGAACATTCCGGTGAAGTTCGTCGGCGTCGGGGAGAAGATGGAGGATCTGCAGACGTTCGAGCCGGAGAGCTTCGTGGACGCCATCTTCCCGCGGGACGACAACGAGAGCCGGGACGAGCTGTGAAGAGGCGCGGACGAGAGAAGGGATCCTAGTCTATTTTCGCGGCGGTCGAGCGCGAAGACACCGTATCATTCGTAGTAGAGCGCTTGTAACGAATACTGCGTGATGATACGATAAGGCGAGCGTCGCAACTGTAAAAACCAATCGCTGGTTGGTGGTATGTATTAAAAAGGAATCTCAACCGCGCAAAGCTACCGTGTTAAAAAATTGCAATGCCGTGCGCGAAACGCTACGCTGCAAGAATTTACATGAGAGACTTCGCGGCGGCCACCATCGCTTCCGTGGTGATGCCGAACTCCTTGTAGAGGATGCCCGCCGGCGCGGACGCGCCGAAGTCATCGCGGCCGATGGACTTGTGCGCGTACTTGGACCAGCCGAACGTGGAGCCAGCCTCGATGGAGACGATCGCCTTGCAGTCCTTGGGGAAGATGCTCTCCTTGTACTCGTCGGATTGCTCCTCGAAGAGCTCCCAGCACGGCATGGACACGACGCGCGCCTTGTCCCCGAGCTCCGCGCCCGCCTTGCACGCCAGCTCGAGCTCGGTGCCGGTACCGATGAGGACGCAGTCGCAGTCCTCGCCCGCGGCGGGGCCCTGGACGACGTACGCGCCCATCGCGACGCCCTCCTTGGAGGTGCCCGGAAGGTTGGGGACGACCTGGCGCGAGAGCGCGAAAGTCGTCGGGCGGTCCGTCTGCTCGACGCCAATCTTGTACGCGCCCGCGGTCTCGTTACCGTCCGCGGGGCGCATCATGAGCATGCCGGGCATCGCGCGGAAAGACGCGAGGTGCTCGATCGGCTGGTGCGTGGGGCCGTCCTCGCCGACGCCGATGGAATCGTGCGTCATGACGAAGAGCGTCGGCGCGCCGGAGAGGGCGGCGATGCGCATCGCGCTGCGCATGTAATCGGAGAAGATGAAGAAGGTGGCGCAGTAGGACTTGAAGCCGGGGGAGTGAAGCGCGATGGCGTTGGCGATGGCGCCCATGCCGTGCTCGCGGACGCCGTAACGGATGTTACGCTCCGCCGCGGTGTCCTTCTGGAAGTCGCCGAATTGCTTCATGAGCGTCATGTTGGACGGCGCGAGATCGGCGGAGCCGCCGACGAAGCCGGGGATGGCGGAGCCGAGCGCGTTGAGCATCGTCTGGGAGTGGATGCGCGTCGCGACGCCCGCGTCCTCGGGGGTGAAGCTCGGGAGCGCGTCCGCCCAGCCCTCCGGAAGCTTGCCGGTGATGATGGAGTCGAGCTCGGCGTGGTCCTCCGGGTACTTCTTCTTGTACTCCGCGTACGTCTTCTCCCACGCAGCCTGCGCTTCCGCGCCCTTCGTGGAGCAGTCCATGTAAGACTGGACCGCCTCCGGGACCTCGAACTCGCCGTACTTCCAGTCGAGGTTCTCGCGCGTCGCCTTGGTCTCGTCCGCGCCGAGGGGCGCGCCGTGGACGTCGTGCGAGTTGGACTTGTTCGGGGAGCCGTAGCCGATGAGCGTCGTCACCTTGATGAGGGACGGGCGGGGGTCCTTCTTCGCCGCGTCGATCGCCTTGCGGATGGCGTCGAGGTCGGTGTTACCGTCCTCGACGTGCTGCACGTGCCAGCCGTACGCCTCGTAGCGCTTGCAGACGTCCTCCGTGAAGGAGATGTCGGTGTGGCCGTCGATGGAGATGTGGTTGTCGTCGTAGAACGCGATGAGCTTGCCGAGCTCCCAGTGCGCGGCGAGGGACGCGCCCTCGCCGGACATACCCTCCATGTTGCAGCCGTCGCCCATGATGGCGTACGTGTAGTGGTCCACGACGGTGCAGTCCGGCTTGTTGAACCGCGCCGCGAGGTGCTTCTCCGCCGCGGCGAGGCCGACGGCGTTGCAGATGCCCATGCCGAGCGGGCCGGTCGTGACCTCGATGCCGTTCGTGATGAAGTTCTCGGGGTGACCGGGGGTCACGGAATCCCATTGGCGGAAGTTCTTGAGGTCGTCGTTCTGCGGGTTGGGAGAGGAGCGCGGGGAGAGGAGGGCGAGAGGGTGAGAATGGAATAATAAATGCACGTGATGCGCGGGCTCGCGAGGAAGCGGCAGATTCGCGCGAGACGTCGCGCTCGGAGACGCGACGCCGCGCGCGCGACGCGACGCCGAGACGTCTTCTGACCGAGCGAGGTCCTTCACGACGCGCGATACGAAGCGCGCGCGCGACCGGAGCGACGATCGATGCGGTTCATCGCGACGAACGGGGTGGATAACGCGTCGCGACGACGACGCGCTGAAAGCCCTTTTCCCCCGCTCGTGTGGATAAAACGCCGATCGCCGTCGGTTCACGGAACGCGGCGGATTCGTGCGCGCGACGCCGCCGCGCTTCAGCGCTCGAGGAAACGAAGTGGGTGGCGGGGAAAACAACACGCACCGACACGGACGGGTACCCGGTGAGGTGCATGAGCGAGTACTGGAGCATGCAGCCGTGGCCCGCGGAGAGCACGAAGCGGTCGCGGTTGAACCAGGTGTGGTCCTTGGGGTTGTGCGTCATCGCCTCGCGGTAAATCACGTAGCCCATCGGCGCGCAGCCCATGGGAAGACCGGGGTGACCGGAGTTGGACTTGTTAATCGCGTCGATCGCGAGGAAACGGATCGTGTTCACGCAGTCGTTGACGGTCTCGGTGGAGACGTCCGCGGGCGCGGCGACCGCCGCGCGGACCGGCTTCAGAGCGCGGGTCGTCACGCGAGCGGAGACCTTCTTCGCGGCGGCGATCTTCTTGCCGGCGAAGGAGGTGTTGAGCGCGGCCATGGAGGCGGCGGAGACAGCGGCCATCTTTTCCGCGTTTTGTTATAAAACGGGGGGAAGGTGGATGTGCGTGCGGAGAGTGAGGCGCCGGCGAGCGAGTCCCGGCTTTATATCTTCATCGTGAAATTCCCCGCAACTGCTCCGAGACGAGCGGCTCGCAGCTGCACGTTGAAACGTTGTCCACCGTTGACAGTTGGCACTCGGAATCCGTGAACCGCTCTTTTCCGCGCGATCGATCGAACGACGACGCGATGAACGCGTCGGTCGACGTGTGCATTCTTCACCGGTGGTTTTTACGATTCACGATGAGCGCTGATCGCGAATTCATACTGTAGGAAGGACGGAAATTTTTTCTCCGGCGGTGTCGATTCAAGCGCTGCTGCTACGCAACAGTCCGTAGTCTATCAAAACGCACGCGCGTCGCGTCGTGTCCTACGCGCCATCCTCCTCTTCTTTTTCGTCCCGCTTCCGCTTCTTATCCTCCTCGCCGCCCTCGCCGCCGCCGCCGCCGCCGCCGCCGCCACCGAGCCTGAACGTCAACGCCGGCCGCGGCGGCGCCGCCTGTACCGCCGCGTCGTCCATCGCGGTCAAATCCATCGCGGACTCCGTCGGAAGGACGTGGTGGTCGTCCTCCCCTCGCGGGATCTGCTCCCCGATCGTCCCGACGCCGTCCTCGTCCCACTCCTCCTCTTCGACGTCGTCGAGGTTGATCTCGTCCCCCTCGCCCTCGTCCCCGCGCGAGCTCACGCCGAGGTCGAGGTCGTCGTCGTCGTCGTCCTTCTCCGTGACCTCGGACGCGTCGTCGTCGTCGTCCGCGAGGACGACGGGCGGCTCGTCGAGCTCCGCCGCGACGTCGACGTCGACGGCGGCGGCGGCGGGTTGGACGGGCGGCGGCGCGGTCGCCGGTTCGACGTCGACCGCGGCGGCCTCGACCGCGGCGGTCGCCGCGCCCTCGGTCGCCGCGGCGGCTGCGGCCGCCTCCGCCGCGGCGGCGCGTTGCATCACCGCCGCCGCGTCCGCGCCCGTGAGCGCCGCGTTCTGGGCCTTGTATAACCCGGGCACGAACCCGCCTTTGCTTCGCTCGCCTCGGCCTAAGATCACTCCGGACGCGAGCTGCGCGGCGGCGACTCTGTGCGCCTCCGCGACGTCCCCCGCGCGTCCCGGCGGCGCCTTCGCCGTGGACGCGACGGCTTCGTCGCGCGTCGCGACGTCGTACCGAAGCCAATAGGGCGTCTCGTTCGCGGTCGTTAACCCCCCCGGCCAGAGCGTTTCGTCGTTGTCCATCTTATTGAACAGCTCCACCTCCGCGGGCGTCCGCGCGAGCTTCTCGTTCAGCGCGCGCATGGACATCGCCGCGCACGATCGCTTCGGGCCACCCTCTTGTTCTCTCATGATCTTTTCGAGCGTCTCGCGGCGCTCCGCGTGCGACGTCTGCTGATCGAACCGCCCGGCGTTGATCACCTCGTCCGCCATCTCGATCTTCTGCTGCTGTATCACGTTCCTGACCACGGACTCGACGCTCTCCGTGTACGTCCGCTCGCCGCCGGTGCCCCACGTCGTGTCGTCGAGCCCGCACGTCCCGGGAGAGGACGCGGCGGGCGCGTCCGTGGAAGGCGCCGCCGCCGCCGCCGCCGCGGGCGCGAGCGGACCGCCGCCGACGCCGCCCTCGTCGTTCGCGCCGCCGATGGCGTCGACGACAGCCTCGAAGTGCATGACTTTGACCTCCCGTTTTTGCCCGATGCGATGCGACCGCGCGACGGCTTGCTCTTCGTTCTTCGGGTTCGGGTCCGGGTCGTACACGACCACCGTGTCCGCCGTCTGAAGGTTTAACCCGCGGCCGGCGGCGCGAATGGAGAGAAGGAACAGAAACTTTTTCGAGTCGCGCTCGTTGAACTGCGTGATCGCAACCTCGCGCTCGTCCAGCGGCGTCGTGCCGTCGATGCGGCACCACTCCAAGCCCTCGCAAATCGGCGTGGACGCGCGCCACTTGAGGTAGTCCTCGAGGAGGTCCAGCAGTTTCGTCATCGTGCTGAACAACAGCACGCGGTGGCCGCTCGCGCGAAGCTTCACGAGCACGCGGTCCAACACCCACAGCTTCCCGCCCGCGCGGACGAGGTCCGGGCCGGAGCGCCACTCGCCGCCTTTCGCGATCGGATAGTTCAGCGCCGGGTGGTTGCACAGCTTGCGGAGCTCCATGCATCGGTTCTGCAGCGGAAGGTAGCCGCGAAAGTTTGCGCGCGCGGCGAGGCCGATTCTCGCGTTGGGTTCCATTCGCACCGTGGACGTCTTCGAGACCCAGTCGTACACCGCGGCTTGGTACGCGCTCATCGGGCAGTGGACGACGATCGTGTGCTTCGCCGGGAGCTTGCTCTCGACGTCTTGGACTAACCGTCGAAGCATGAACGGCTCGAGGATCTGGTGCAACCGGGAGATGATGATGATCTTCTTTTCTTTTTCGATCCAGTCGATTTCGCCTCCGTCGCCGTCGGGCATCGCCGCGGCTTTCTTCGAGTTCCCGCTGTCCCCGAACCACTGCTGGAACATCCGCGCGTTGTCGAACACCTGCGGGAGCAACAAGTTCAGAAGCGACCAAAGCTCGCTGAGGTCGTTCTGAAGCGGCGTCCCCGTGAGAAGCAACCGTCGCATGCACCGGAACCGGTCGAGATCCCTCGAGAGCCGTCCTTCGCGGTCCTTCAACCGCTGCGCCTCGTCGATGATGATGTACTTCCAGTTCACCTTGGACAGTTTCGCTCTGTCGCGCATGACGAACTCGTACGTCGTGACTAAGACGTTAAACTTGAGCTGCAAAACTTGCTGCGTGAAGATCTTCTGCCGCTGTTCGCGGCCGCCGACGTAGTACACCGCCTGAACGTTTTTCAGCCACGTCTTGATCTCCGACTTCCAGTTCACGATGACCGCGTTGGGCACGATGATCAAGTGCGGGCCGTAGTTTTGTTTGCTCTCCCACAGGTACGCAATCAACGCACACACTTGAACCGTTTTTCCCAGACCCATCTCGTCGGCTAAGATGCCGTTCAGCTTGTTGTTATACAGCGAGATCATCCACTGCAAGGACACGAGCTGGTAGTCGCGGAGAGATCCCGCGGTGAGCATCCGCGGCTGGCGGATGATCTTCTCCGTCTCCGTGTGCGCGAGGGCGTAGTACTTCTGCTTCGAGTCCCCGCCGTCGCCCGCGGAGGCAGCCTCGAGGAGATTCCTGCCGCCGTCCGCGGCAGCCTTGTCCGCCGCGCGCGTCGCGAACTCGATGACTTCCTCCTCGGTCATCCCCTGCGCCTCCGCCTCCGCCGCCGCCGCCGCCGCCGCCTCCGAGCGCTGCTGATCCAACTTCAGCGCCGCGATCTTCCCCCCGAGCTGCTCGAGGTACCCCTCGGTCTTCTCCAGGAACTCCTGCAGCGCGGCGAACTTGTCGTCGCCCGCGTCGCCGTCGCCGGCGCCGATCGCGCCCTCTCTCCCTCTCGCCTCCGCGAGCAGCTCCCTGTACGCCTCCATGTCGTTCGCCTTTAAAGCCTCCACGCGCTTGAGGTAGTCGGCGTTCGACGCCGCGCCGCCCGCGTTCCCCGCGCCGGCGGCGTTCGCGCCCGCGGCCGCGAGCGCCTGGTTCGCCGCGTTTTGCACGTCCCGCTGCCGCCTGGCCCAGTCTTTAGACATCCGCTCGTGGACTTTCAAGATCTGCCTATTCCGCGTGACGCACAAATCCCGCGCCACGCCGCTCTCCTCGAAGATGACCTGCCGCCTGGCTTTCATCGCCTTGAAGTGCGCCTCGCGCTCCTCCCTCGCGCGCTTCACCTCCGCCTTCGCGCTCACCTCCCTCTGTTTCTCCAACTCGCGCACGAGCTTCTTGTACGGCCGCTCCCCCATGCTCATGAGCTCGCGCTGCTCGCGCACCAAGCTCGCGCGAACCTTGTCCTGCAACCCGACCAGACGAAGCGACCGCTCCTCGAGCTGCAGCGCCCGCCGCGCCTGATGGCTCTTCCCGCCGCCGCCGCCGCCGCCCGCCAGCTCGCGAAGCTCCTCCTTGATCTCCACGAGCCGTCGCTCTCTGCGCGCTCTGAGCGCGCGGTCCGCCTCCGCCTCGACGAGCGCTCTCAGATCGCGACGCATCGGCGTCGGCTTGTACCCGTACTGATCCCCGCCCGGCCCGCTCGCGGCGTCCGCGGCGAGGTCGTAGATGGGCCGCTCCCGCGGTTTCCACCAGGCCGGCATCGACGTCACGGGCTTAGGCATCGGGCGGTGCATCACAGGAGGTAGCGGCGGCGGGCCGCCCTGGCCGCCGCCGCGATGCGATCGCTTCGACGGCGCGCCGCCGCCGCCGCCGCCGCCGCCGCCGCCTCTTCCTCCCGACCCCCCCGACGCGACCACCTTGCCGGGTAACGCGACCGGGTGCGCGTTCGCGACCGCGCGCCCCGGGAGGCCGACGGGACCGCCGCCGCGAGCTTGAGCTTGCGGTGCGCTCGCCGCCGCGGCGTTCTCGCGCTGCATGGCGAGCATCTTCGCGCGCTGCGCGACGTGCTCTCGCGCGATGACGTTCGGCAATCCCGGGATCGGAAAGTCCAGCTCGTTCTTCTTGAGCTTCTTGAACGCCGTGATCTGCTCTCGCAGGCGCTCCAACTGCGCTGGGGTGAACCCGGTCACGACCTTGAAGTTGTGCTTCTTCGCTCCCGACGGTCCCGCGCCGTCCGCCTGCGCGTGGAGAGAGAGGGTGGGGGTCGGTCAGCGCTGGAGGCGGGCGACGACGCGCATCGATCGTATTCCCAGATCGATCGGACGGGATTGCCCTAGAAATTGCCGCGACGGCGCGGGCGCGGCGAGGGGCGAGCAGAGCGCGCGACGGCGCACCGTCGAGCCCGGGGCGCCGCTCATCCTCGCGCGCGCGACGCCCTCGCGTCGTACGACGGTTCGCGCGTGCCAACCGGCGCGCGACGCGCTCTTCGGTCGGCTTCGGTCAGTCTCGCCGCCGCGGACAGTGTGACCGTCCGACCGCGCCGTCCGGGCGAATCGATCTGAGGGCCGTTCCATACAAAAATAGTTCACCGGTCAGTTGAAAGGGACCCACGCGGTCAAGTGTTGAAACCGATGGATGGGTGAAACACTTTTGTATAGAACGCACCTGATTTGATCTCTGCACTCGTCGGCGCGACCGCGTCGAGCGACGAGAGCCGGGTACGAGTCGCGACGGCGACGGCGACGGCGCGGCGCCGCACACGCGCGCGCGCTAGCGAACACGCGCCCCACCCTCAGCACACGCGCACGTCAGGTACGTCCGCTCGCCGTCGCCCGCGCGTCCGCGTTTCGTCGTCGCGCGCTCGTCGGCCGCCGCCGCCGCGCGCGGTGCCCCGGCGCCTCATCTCGCGCCTCACGTAAAGCGCGTCCGCGTCTCTTCGACTACCGCGCCCCTCCCTGACGCGTCGCCTCCCGTGAACGCTCCCGTGAACGCTCCCCCCCACAAACGACGCAGGCAAGCGTCCGTCGCCATGGTGTCCGCGACGCTCAGCACGAAGACGGAGATCAAAGGGTTCAAGTCCCCCACCGCGAAGCTCGCGACGTTCGAGATCGAGTCCTCCGCCACCGTGGCGGGATGGAAGCTCGTCGCCGTCGCCGCGCCGTCGACGCCCGCGCTGTCGAAATCAGGCATCGCGAAGCCGTCGTCGAGCGAGGTCGAGCTCAACGCGGAGGCGTCCAAGGACGGCCTGACGATCTTCTTCGATAACCTCCAGCTCCTCCCGAAGCGACAGTTCGGCCCGCGCGTCAAGTCGTCGACGAAGCACGCTCTGGGCTCGGGAGGGTACAAGGTTGGCGTCGACGCGACGTTCATCGCGCGCGGGAACACGTCCGAGGGTAAAGCCAAGACGCCGGCGCCGACGGAGGTCCTGAAGCTCACGCTGAAGCCGGATTCGATTCGCGGGTTCACGCCGAAGATGGACTACAGCACCGCGAAGAACGTCGCCGCGTTGGAGGTCAAGACGAACGTCGATCGGTTCCTCGTCACGATGAAAGGGGAGTACGATCTCAAGTCCAAGGCGCTCGGAAACGCGAGCGCGTCGGCGTCGACGACGGTGAAGCTGCCGGAGGACGTCAAGGCGAAGATCGAGGTGAAGAGCGACGCGTCCGGGAAGGTGGAGCTGATGAAAGGGAGGCTCACGGTGGACGTCCCGATCAAGAAGGGGTTCAAGCCCCCGAGCGTGGACGATATCGCGCTCAAGATTAAGTTTGAGCAGTCGCTCGCGTGAGCGGCGACGGGGCCCGTCCGTCGACGACATTTCTGATTTTTTCCGCCCGTCGCTCGCGCCGCGGCGTCTTTATTCATAAGATATACGTGCAGTATCGAACGCGCGGCGCGCGCGTTTGATTACAATCGTCAATAAACGATGACCGAAGGAAGCGCGTTTTGTTTTTTTCGCGCTTCGAAACGCGCAGAGCGGCGCGGGGCTCCGTCTGCTACGGGAGGCTAAGAGCTTCGAAAACCCAACCCGCTCGCCGCCGCGCCGGAAAGTTCTTTTTTCATCCGTCCGCCTCCCTCCGCGGGTCCCTCCCTCCCTCCCTCCCTCCCCGGTTCCCCGGTTCAGGCCCGGCTCATCACGCGTCGTCGACAACCTCCCTGAACCTCGTGAAGTCCTTCACGAACCAGTCCGCGCCCTCCTCCACAGCCTTCCTCACCTGCGCGCCGCCGTACCCGATGAACACGTCCGCGCCGCCCGGCGCCCTCGACTCCAGATCCGTCGCGCCGTCTCCCACCATGGCCATCACCTCGTGGCCCTTCGAAGCCTTGACGTGCTTCACCGCTTCCGCCTTACCTCCCGCCTTGCTCGTGAACTCCGTCGGGTCGAAACTCGCGTACGACCCGTCGTCGTTGAACAGGATGTTGTTCGCGAAGACGTTCTCGGGAGGCACGTCCAACGCGGCAGCGACGGGCGCGATCATCTGCCGGAAGCCGCCGGAGACGAGGTAGACGGTTTTGTTCGCGCCGCGGAGGGACGCGAAGAGCTCGGGGATGCCCGGGGAGAGCTTCGGCGGGTTGTTCTTCACGAACGCGTCGACGGAGGCTCTCGTCGGCTGCATGACTTGCAGACGCGCCTCGAGCGCGTCGCGGAAGGAGACGCCGCCGCCCATCGCGGCGGCCGTCATCGCCGCGACCTCGTCGCCCTTTCCGAGGAACGCCGCGAGCTCGTCGATGCCCTCGTCCACGCACACGGTGGAGTCGACGTCGAACGCGACCGCGGAGGACGACCGGATCAGCGCGATCACGTCCTCGCTAGGTTCGCGGTTGTTCTTCTTCGCGACGCCCTTTTGGTCCGGCATCGACGGCGCGACGACGCGCGGGACGACGCGCGAGCGGCGCGACGACGCGCGACGACGCGCGGACGCGGCGGAGGAGGCGTCTTTTTCCGCGCGCTTCGCGAGCGCGTTCACCGCGCGCGGAGACGCGACGGACGCGACGACGACGCTGCCGTGCATCGTTCGGGGGAATCACAGCTCGGAGTGCTTGAAAACGATCGGCTCGCGGTACGCGTGCTTCGCTTCCTGCGCGGCGATTCGAGCGGCGCGCTGCGGCGCGGTCTCCACGGAGACGAGGTGCTTGACCTTTGAAATCTGCCCGCGCGACGCCGGGTTGTTCGGGATCTCGACGACCTGGAACCTTCTCTTGAGACCGAGCGTCTCCAGCGTCTTGAGGTATTCCTTCGATTTACCCGCGAGTCCTCGGCGTAGGGTCACGTACAGCATGCGTCGACGCGAGCGCGCGGTGACCGATTTGCCGAAGCTCGTGGAACGTCCGTCCTTTAGTGATAAAAATCCGGGAAAAAGCGGCGCGTACGGACGGCTCGTACTCTCGTATGGGCAATTGGTTTCAAGGGCAGATCACGAATCGGTGGCTACTACAGCCGCGGCTACGAGATTTGTGGTCACGAGATCGCTCACAACACGTACGCGCGAGATCAAAAAAGTCGAGCCTCGGTTTTCTTTCGCTTTCGCGCTCGCTGCTCGTATTAATATGCGCGATACACTCGCGAAGGCACGCGGCGCGCCCGTCTAAAACACTCCTCGCTAATCGAGAGAGAACCTCAGAATCTTTCTCATCTCCCCGCGCCCGCGTCGCCGCCCCTCGCGCCGTGCTTCAACCAACTCGTTTCGTTTTTTTCTTCAAAGAATGAATGAATGCGCTTCTACTCCGTCGCCTTCTCGAGCGACTTGGAGTCGCCCGCGAGACCCATCGCATTCAACCCGTTGTCGACGTAGACCGTCGACCCGGTGATTCCAGACGCGAGCGGCGAGCACAGGAACGCCGCGGTCTGGCCAATCTCCATCGCGGTGAGCGGCTTCTCGTTCAGCGGCGCGTTGGACATGGAGTAGTTGATCATGTCGTCGATGAAGCCGATCGCCTTCGCCGCCCTGGACCCCAACGGCCCGGCGGAGATGGTGTTCACGCGAATGCCCCACTTCCTCCCCGCCTCGTACGCGAGAACCTGGGTGTCGGACTCGAGCGCAGCCTTCGCGGAGGACATGCCGCCGCCGTAGCCCGGGATGATCCTCTCGGACGCGAGGTACGTGAGAGAGATGCACGCGCCGCCCGGGTTCATGAGCGGGCCGAACCTCTGGAGCATGGAGACGTTCGAGTACGACGACGCGGACATCGCGGCGAGGTAGCCGTTGCGGCTCGTCTCGAGGAGGGGCTTCATCACCTCCGGCCCGTTCGCGAGCGAGTGCACGAGGATGTCGATCTTCCCAAAGTCCTTCTCCACCTCAGCGGCGCACTCCGAGACGGTCCACTTTTCGTTCCCGGCGTAGCGCTTGTTCGCGAGGACGTCCTCGGGAACGTCGTCCATCGTGTCGTAGACCGCGTCCATGGGGTACACCTTCGCGAACTCCATGAGGGAGCCGTCGGAGAGCTTCCTGGACTCGTCGAACTTACCGCGGCGGAGGGACGTCTCGAAGATGTTCAACGCGGGGACCCACGTGCCGAGGATGACCTCCGCGCCCGCCTCTTGGAGGCACTTGGAGATGGCCCAGCCGAAGCCCTGGTCGTCCGCGACGCCGGCGACGAAAGCCTTCTTGCCTGCGATGATCGACATGGACGGCGCGGCGTGATGCGTGATGCGTGAGCGAACGATGCGGGCGGGGTGGTCTGGTCGGGGGAAGCGCGGAAGCCGCGGATGGACGACGCGATGGGATCGAGCGCGGACGAGGCCATCGTCGTCGTCGCGACGGTGCACGATGAATGCACGATGCGGACGGCTGTCCTATCCGAGACAAAAGGCTGTCGATCGAGACGCGCGCGAAGCGCCGGAGAACGGCGGAACGCGCGCGACGCGGCGCGCGCGACGACGCGACGACGCCGCGAATCGGCGGCGCGGATCGCGCGCGAATCGATTCCGTCGACGACGGGGAGACGACGAAGCGCGCGCGCTCGGGACGCACCGCGAAGGTCGATGGGAAGCGTGCGCTCGGACGCCGCGGCGCGAACGGTGAGGCGGGTCGCCTTGTTCGCCGTCGCGCGACGGGAAACGCGCGCGCCCGCGCGGAGGACGTTGGCGGCGATGGAGTGGGAGGCCATGGCGGAAGACATCGTGATGCTGTTCGGTGAACCGTCGACCGACGTGTGCGACAATGAGCTCGGCGCGCGCGTCGTCGCGCGTTATCGGGCGTCGGCGGCGAGCGCCGATGGCCCGCGGAAAGCGCGATAAAAAGCGAGAATGGATGGCTCAGAGCGCGCGCTTCGCTGACTTGGCAGTTCGAGCGCGCGCGCGCGCACTTCCGCCCGCGCGCGACGCGTCCCGCGCCACAGTTCGCGCGCATCGCTCCCGTTCCGCGCTCACGAGCGTCATGTCCGCGCTGATGTCCTCCGCGCGCGCGCCGCGCGGCGTCGCCGCGCCGTCCGCGCCGTCGCGCGGACGCGCGCGCTCTGACCGCGTCCCGAGCGCGATTCGAGTCGAAACGAAGACGAGAACGCGAACGAAAGCGACGACAACGACCGCGGCGGCGGGTAAGACGGAGAGGAAGAGCACGGCGTGCGGCGCGACGACGAAGAACGCCGCGGCCGCGGCCATCGCGTCCGCGGTGACGACCGCGCTGGTGGCGATGCCCGCGCTCGCGGAGGACGCGGCGGCGGCGTCTGAGGTGCGTTCTGTACACTGGTCCCCATACGACCGCGTTCGCGTGGTGAACGCCGATCCTTAAGGACTTTCCCCGCCGTCTCTCTCCGCCCACCCCGCGCTTTCAATCCCCGACCTCGACGCCTTTCAACTCCACCTGACGCCTTTCAACTCCACCCCGACAATCGCTCGTATGGAACGGCGTCGGAGATTTCCCCGTTCGCGGGCGTCGTCGACGTGACCGTCCTCGGCGTCGTCGGTCTGCTCGCGGTGCAGGGGAACAAGAAGGCGGAGGCCGCGAAGGCGGCGCAGGGGGGGAAGGGGAAGAAGAGGAAGTGAGGGAGAGAGCGTCGCGCGTGGACGATGTTGTAATACGCGGACCCGCCGCCGCCGGCGGGAAACATATTCCTCACTGCACTCGCACCAGACTGCCAAACAAAATATGTTCATCGGTCAGTTGAAAGGGGGCGCGATCAAATCTTGAAACCGAGCGATGGGTGAAAAATGTTACTGTCGCACCCGACGGTCGGACCTGCCGCTGCCGATGCGATGCGTGGATTTTCAAAACGCGATCGAGCGACGACGCGAGCACACCGCGCGCGACGTCAGCATGGGAGACATCCGGAGCTTCTTCGGCGGCGGCGGCGGCGCTCCGAAAAAGCCCAGCGCCGATGCCGCCGCCGCCGCGAAGCCATCGTCCCCGCCCGCGGCGAAGAAGTCCGCGCCCGCGAAGCCCTCGGACGACGCGACGCCGATGGACCTGACCGGGGACGACGACGTCGTGGACCTGACCGCGACGGCGACGAAGACGTCGACGACCCCGAAGGCGTCGCCCGCGCCGGCGAAGAGGAAGCTCCCGGAGGTGCGTCGCGTCGCCGTCCGCGGTCCCGCCGCCCCGCGCCGTCCGCCCGCGATCGACGACGTCGCCCCCCGCGCACGTTATGTTTTTAAGATCTGACGTTCGTCGTCGATCGTCGTCGTCGTCGTCGTCGTCCCCGGCGCTCACCCTCTCTCCCTCCCTCTTGTCGCGCGCGCGCAGGCGACCACCGACGCCGACGCGAACGCGCCCGCGAAGACGACGACGCCGAAGAAACCGAAGACGACGACGCCGAAGAGCACTCCGAAGAAACCGAAGACCACCGCGAGCGCGTCGAAGAGCAAGAAGGCGCCGGGGGAGAAGAAACCGATCCCCGCGCCGCCGGGGTACCCCAAACGCGAGGACGAACTCAAGTTCAGCGTCATCGACGTCTCGAAGCCGTGGGGGTTCGGCGGCGGGACCGAGATGGCGGGCCCGCCGAACAAAGGACGCAAGCCCGCGCCGCGCGGCCCGGACGGGTGTTTGGAAGGATGCACCTTCGTCGTCTCCGGGGTGCTGGACTCGCTCGAGAGAGACGAGGCGGAGGACTTCATCAAACGGCACGGCGGAAAGGTCACGTCCGCGGTGAGCGGGAAGACGACGTACTTGCTCGTCGGGATGGACTGCGGGAAGAGCAAGTACGCGAAAGCCAAGTCCGTGGGGACGCCGCTGATGGACGAGGACGGGTTGTTCGCGATGGTGGAGGCGCTCGCGGAGGAGGCGGCGAAGAACCCGGTGAAAACTGAGGTGGAGATGAAACCCGCCGAGGGCGTCGAGGCGAAGCCGGAGATTGTGCCCGCCGCGGCGGCGAAAAAGCCGGCTCCGAGCGCGGCGGCGGCGGCGGCGGCGGCCCCGTCTCAAGCGGCGGCGGCGGCCCCGTCTCAAGCGGCGGCGGCGGCGGCGGGCGCGGCGAGCCGACCGAAAAAGGCGGAGGACACGCCGCTGTGGGTGAACAAATACAAACCGTCGCAGCCGGCGCAGCTGATCGGAAACGGAAAGAACATCGCGGACTTGCGGAAGTTTCTCCAAACCTGGGACGCCCTGCACGGAAAGGACGGCACGGCGAAGGACATGAAGGGTAAGGACAAGCCGATGAAGGCGGTGCTCATCTCCGGCCCGCCCGGGATCGGCAAGTCCAGCGCCGCGTCGATCATCTCGAAGCAGCTCGGGTTCGAGGTCACGGAAGTGAACGCGTCCGATACCAGAGGGAAGAGCAGCAACGACATCAGGGACGGCGTCGGCGGGAAGTCGTCGAACGCGGTCCGGGAGATGGTGACGAACAAGGCGATGTCGTTTTTTGGCGGCCCGCCGAAGAAGACGGTGCTCATCATGGACGAGGTCGACGGCATGTCCGGAGGCGACCGCGGCGGCGTCATGGAGCTCATCAACTGCATTAAAATCTCGAAGATCCCCATCATATGCATCTGCAACGACAAGTACAACCAGAAGCTGAAGTCGCTGCAGAACTACGTCCTCGACATGCCGTTCTCGCGACCGACGAAGGGCCAGATTGTCAAGCGGATGCTGCTCATCGCGGAACAAGAGGGCATCCAGATGAACGAAGCCGCGATGGAGGCTCTGATCGAGACGACGAACAACGACATTCGCCTCATCATCAACCAGCTCCAGATGCGGCGGCTCACGAAGCAATCGTTCGCGTACGACGACATCAAGTCGCTCGCGAAGAAAGATATAGACATGGGGCCGTTCACCGCGGTGGATAAGCTCTGCGCCCCGGACGCGAACCGTCTCACCGTGACCGAGCGCTTAAACTTCGTTTTCCAAGACTCGGACATCATCCCGCTGTTCATCCAAGAGAACTACGTGCAGTACCGTCCGTACGCGGCGAAGAACGACGTCGAACGTCTGCACCTCTTGTCCGCGGCGGCGACGTCGATATCGGAAGGCGACGTCATGAACAAGAGCGTCCGCGCGAAACAGAACTGGGGGCTGATGCCGTACGCGAACATCGTCAGCTCGGTGATGCCCGCGAGCACGATGCGCGGGTCTAGGGAAGTGTTCGGACTGCACCCGGGCGAGCGGAACTTCAACCGATTCCCGTCGTGGCTCGGAAAAAACAGCACGCACGGGAAAAACAAGCGCCTGCTTCAAGAGGTGCACTCGCACGCGATGACGTCCGAGGGGTTCAAAGCGGACGCGGCGTCGTTGCGCGAGTACTACCTGCCGTTGCTCAAACTCCTCACGACGAGGCCGATGAAATCCGCGGCGTTGGGGGGCAAGGAGAAGGAGGGCATCCCGGAGGCGATGGCGACCATGGACGCGTACTGCCTGACGCGGCAGGATTGGGAGTCGATCCAGGACGTCACGAAACTGAAAGGGAACGGCCCTCTGTTCGCGGACGCCGCGCTCGGTATTCCGACCGCGGTGAAGAGCGCGTTCACGAGGGAGTGCAACGATAAAGGGAGGGTCGTGCACAGCGGGATCTTGACGCAAGAGGCGAAGAGAGGAAGGAAGAGAGGCGCCGCCGCCGTCGCGGACGACGACGACGAAGAAGAAGGCGACGGCGGGAGCGACGGCGAGGGCGAGGGCGAGGACGGGCTGCCGAAGAAGCCGAAGATCAGCGCGAAACGCCTCGCTGCCATCGGTTTCGTAGCGAAGGACGACGGGAAGAAAAAACCCGCGGCGAAGAAGAAGGCGGCGCCGAAGAAGAAGAAGGACGCGAAGTAGGCCACCGCCGGACGCCGGACGCGTTTTGTAGCGCACTCTGCTTTTACGACACTCGACTACTCGAGACTCGAGCGACGACACCCAGCCCGAACCGAAACCGATAACGCTGTGCTGCGATGACGTCGGCGTCGCCGCTCGCACACCCTCCGCGCACGCGCGATGTCGACCTCCATGGCGTGCTTAAACACGACCGCTCGTCTCGTCGCGCGCACGGCGTGCAAGTCCCTCCGCGCGCGCGCGAGCGCGTTCAACGGCGGCCGCGCCCTCGGCGGATGGGCCGATGGGCGGCAGTCCTCCCGTCGCGGCTTTCGTGCCGCCGCGATCACGTCGATGGCGCTGAAGACGGGGATCGTCGGGCTCCCGAACGTCGGGAAGTCGACGCTGTTCAACGCGCTCGTGGAGAACAGCACCGCGGAGGTGCGTCCGCGTCCTCCGTCGCCGTCGCCCGAGTCCCCCGGCCCGTCGTTCCGCGCGTCGCATCGGCCCCGCGCGCTCTTCTCGCGACGAGACGACGACAGATCAGGGATGAACGGAACGCCGCGCTCGCTCACCGCGCGTTTCCTCCCCCACCCCACCACCCCGCTCTCCCTCCCCTCCCCTCCCCCAGGCTGCGAACTACCCGTTCTGCACGATCGAGCCGAACAGCGGGATCGTCCCCGTCCCGGACGACCGCCTCCAAGCGCTCGCGACGATCAGCGGCACGACCAACATCGTCCCGACGACGTGCGAGTTCGTCGACATCGCGGGCCTCGTGAAGGGCGCCGCCGACGGCGCGGGCCTCGGAAACAAATTCCTCGCCAACATCCGCGAGTGCGACGCCGTCGTGCACGTCGTCCGGTGCTTCGACGACGATAACGTCATCCACGTCGACGGGAAGGTGGATCCGCTGGAGGACATCGCGGTGATCAACTTCGAGCTCGCGCTCGCGGATCTCGCGCAGATCGAACGCCGGCTGGAGCGTCTCGGAAAAGGCCGCGCCAAATCAAACGCGGAGAAGGAGGCGGAGCAAGGCGAACGCGACGCGCTAGCGAAGCTGCGGGTGCTTCTCGAAGACGGCAAGCCCGCCCGTCTGGCGAGCTTGACCGAAGACGAGTGGGCGCTCGTGAAAGATCTGATGCTGCTCACCGCGAAGCCGTGCGTGTACGCGGCGAACGTCAACGAGGAGGACCTCGCGGACGCGGGCGCGACCAACGTCCACGTGAAGGCGGTGCGGAAACACGCGGAGACGGAGGGCAGCGGCGTGACGATCGTCTCCGCGCAGGTGGAGTCCGAGCTCATCAAGCTCGACCCTGAGGAGCGCGCGGAGTTCCTCGCGGACTTGGGCGCGGACGAGGGCGGTTTGAAGAGCTTGATTCGAAACGCGTACACGCAGCTGAATCTTCAGACGTACTTCACCACGGGGGAGAAAGAGACGAGGGCGTGGACGATCAAGCGGGGGTTCACCGCGCCGCAGGCCGCGGGGGTGATTCACACGGACTTCGAGAAGGGGTTTATTAAGGCTGAGACCGTGGGGTACGACGAATTCATCGCGTGCGAAGGGTTCGCGGGCGCGAAAGAGAAGGGCGTGTGGAGGCTCGAGGGGAAGGATTACGTCGTCAAGGAAGGGGACGTGCTCGTGTTCAAGTTCAACGTGTAACGCGCGTGAAACGTCCGTTTCTTATTTTTTTCTCACCTATCCGCTAGTGGTATCAACGCTATTATTCGCTACTCGCTATCACTATTCCACAGAGGAGAACAAACCCCCGGGCAACGGCGGGTTCTCCTCGTCGTGCTCGAAAGCCGCCGCCGCGCGTCGCGCCTCCTCGCGCCGCCGCTTCGCTTCCTTCTTCGCCGCCGCCGCCTCCCTTCTCGCGCGCGTCTGCTCCATCGTCGCGCCCTGCGGCCACCTCCCGGGGTTCACCGCGATCTTCGACGGACCAGCCCCGGGTAGCCCCGGGAGATCGCTCCCGACGTCCTCGATGCCGAGACCGGCGAGTCTCTGCGGCACGCGCATTGACACCGCGACGGGCACCGCCTCCGCCCTCGTCTTCGCGGACGCCGCCACCGCGCCGGGGGCGAGGCCGCGGGTGAACGCGTTCGTCGCGATCCCGGTCACCGGGTCCGCGCCGGCCACGCTCGATCGCGCGCGCGCGTCGACGAGCCCCATGTTCGCCGCGCTGTCGATCGCGGCGTCGTCGTCGTTTGAAAGAGACGACGCCGGCGCGCCGAACGCGGTCAGCGCCGCCGCGGCGTCCGCTTTCAACGCGTCCGGGCGCACCGTCCCGGGGAGCTTCCGTGGCTCCCCCGGGCCCGCGGCGAGCGCGCGAAGCGCGTCGCTCGCGCGGACCGTGCCGCGAACGGCGTGCCAGCGCCCGCGCGCGCGGTTCGCGCCGCCGCCGCCGCCGCCGCCGCCGTGCGCGACGGCGGCGTCGTCGTCGCCGTCCGCGACGGCGGCGTCGTCCAGCGAGCTGAACCTTCCGGGACCGGCGAACGCGTTCGCGGCGGCGTGGAACGACGCGCGCGGCTTCGCGCTCGGCGAGCCCGGCGACCGCGTTTGCGTTTGATGCGACGCGCGCTTCTGCTTCGACGCGCCGTCGATCGCGAGACCCCACGCGCTCTTGATCGCCCCGGGGCCGGGCGACTTCCCGGCGCCGCGGGCGGAGGCGTTTTTATTTTCGCGTTCGCCCCGGGCGCCGCCCTTGCCCTTCTTCCCGAGCGTCCCGGCGTCGACGTCGTTGTCGTCCTCCTCGTAGTTGTACTTCTCCCCGGTCTTATTCTTCTTAGACACGCACGACGTGAAGAGCCCGCACGCGGCGCCGCAGCAGTACAGTAACGCCGCCGCGATCATGGCGGCGATGATGGCGGCGATCAAAACCTCCCACGTCACTTTTTCCTTCGGAGCGGGCGGCGGCGGCGGCGCGAGAAAAACCGCCGGCGCCGCCGGCGGCGGCGGATGCGACGCGTATATCCTCCGCATGCACTCCCCTCTCAGGTAGTAGTGCCCCTCCGCGCACTCCCCGCACGCGACCCCGGTCCACCCTCTCCCCGGAAAGCAATCGCACTGCCCTGTCGCGATGAGACACCGCCCGCGGCCGCCGCACGGCGTCGTCGTGTTCTCCGGGCTCGGGCACGTCTTGACGACGACGGGGCAGTCCGCGGGGCAGCACGTCGCCGCCGCGGTCGCGGTCGTCGGCCCCAGGAGACCGTACCCGCCCTCCACCGCAGCCTTCGCGTCGTTCAGCGACGCGGTCCAGCTCCCGTACGCTTCCGTGCGGTCGTACGACGCGACCGCGGCGTCGGTCAGCGCGTTCGGCGCCGCCGACGCCTCGGCGTCGCCGACGCACGCCTCCCCGGTTTCGCACACGCCGTTCCCGCACGCCCCAGCGCGGGCGATCCCCAACACCCGCGACGCGCGCGTGTTCCACAGGTCGTCTGATATCGACGCGTTCGTCGTGACCTGCGTCGCCGCGACGCGGCCGCCGTACACGCCGACGCGCTCGACCGCGGCCATCACCGTCGCCGCCGGGTCGACGCCGGCGGCAAACGGCGGACGCGCGGGGACGACGATCGACACCGGGTAGTCGCTCGTCTGCAGCAACCGCCTTCTCGACGGCGGCGGCGGCGGCGGCGCGTACACCCTCGACGCGAGCTGACCCCCCGCGGACGACCCCGCGACCGAAGACTCGTCCACGCCCAGCGCGAGCGCGGCCCACGTCGTGAGGTGCGCGTTCAACGCGGCGGCGTCGCTCCCGCCGGCGACCAACGCCGACGGGAGGCTCCACAGCCGCAGCTCGAGCCACACCGGGCACGACGTTCCGTCGCCGTCGCACGCGCCGCACGCGTCGAAGCGCCCGGACGGGCAACACAGCCCCCCCGGGTCGAGCGCGCCGTCGCAGCAGGCGCCGCGGACGTCGACGACTGAGGGTCGTTCCGTACGAGCGAACGTCGGGGTAGAGTTCAAAGACGTCAGGCGGAGTTGAAAGGCGTCGAGGTGTGTCGGGATTGAAAGCGAGGGACCCTGGGCGGAGAGATGCCCCGGGAGAGAAAGTTCTTAAGGATCGGCGTTCACCACGCGAACGCGGTCGTATGGGGACCAGTGTATAGAACGCACCTTTCGCGCCGCCGCCGCAGACGCCGCACGCGTCGACGTCGCCGGCGTAGCAGCAGCCGCCGTCGCGGTCGAGCTTCGCGACGCCGTTCTCCGTGGGGCAGCACAGGCCCACGTTGTCGATCGCGCCGGCGCAGCACAGGCCGCCGGCGTCTTCGGACTTGGTGAACCCGCACGTGCGCATCGTGTCGCAGTACGGGCCGATGGCGGTCGCGTCGCAGACGCACGCGCCGTCGGCGCAAACGCCGGCGAAGTGACACATCTCGTTCGCGCAAAAGTCGCACTTGTGCGTGTTGCACGGCACCGCGGCGGTCGGTTTCGGCGACGGGCAGTTCGCGTCCGCGACGACAGTCGCGGCGCCGACGGGCCCGGCGACGCACGTCACCGAACGCGTGATGGTCCCGCCGCCGCACGACTCGGAGCACGCGCCGCCGCCGTTCCAATCCGCGACGTCCCACCGCGCGTCCGTCACGCACGGCTGATCGAAACACGACGACGTCGACGCCGGCGCGGGGCCGAGGAAGTCGACGTAGTACTCACACTTGCTGTTCGCGACGACGAGCTTCGAGCCGCCGTCGGAAGCGTTTCTGGACGCGCCCGTGGACGGATTGTACAGATCGTTTCGCTGCGCGCACCACACGTCTCGCGATCGCGTCCCGCCGCCGCACGTCTTGGAGCACGCCCCCCACGGACCGTAATCCCAGTGCAGATACGTGCAGTACGCGTCCCCGCAGCTCTCCGTGCTCGCGGGCCGCACCGCGGTCGGGGCGTACGCCGCACATATCGCGTCCGGGACGATCACGCCGTCGCCGTTCGCGAGGTCGTCGTCCGTCCCCGTCGCGTTGGACGTCGTCCGGCATCGAACCGCGCGGCGCCGCGCGCCGCCGCCGCCGCAGGTGACGTTACACGTGCTCCACTCCCCGACGTCGTACTGATACTTCGGGCACTCGTTCCAGTTGCACGGCTCCGAGCTCGCCGGGGTGGTTCCGGCGGCGCCGCCGCCGCACTCTTCCGGCTCCGCGGGGCCGGCGCCGTCGCCCCCTTTACATTCCACCGTCCGCGTTCGCGTCCCGTTGCCGCACGATTTCGAGCACGCGCTCCAGTCGGATATCGCCCACGCGTACGGCGGCCCGATCGGCGGCGGCGGCGGCGGGCTCGGCGGTGGCGACGGAGGCGGCGGCGGCGGCGGCGGGTTCGGCGGCGGCGGC
>Ga0181554_1001453_pt1 | contig 22297 bp, 16 predicted proteins | sample 011ome_16_FD_145602 | JGI IMG/M metagenome (GOLD analysis project Ga0181554, IMG submission 145602) | Coastal salt marsh microbial communities from the Groves Creek Marsh, Skidaway Island, Georgia - 011503CT metaG (spades assembly) | ecosystem: Environmental > Aquatic > Marine > Intertidal zone... | reverse complement strand
ACTAGCACTTTTAGCCATTTTGACCCTTAAACCACTGGATCGGGGAAGTCCTGGCACAAGGGTGCGGTCCACAGCGCCCCGCGAGGCCGCTTGCGGCCGGTTTCCCCGGGTCAGAACGTGACGGCCATGCCCGGCACGTCCACGCGCACCACGGCCTTGGCCAGTGCGGCGCTGGCGGCGCGGGCAAAGTTGCGCGACCACTCGGCATCGGCCATCAGCGGCGCACCGGCAGCGCGGGCCACCGTCAACACCTTGTCGGCCAGCAGCACCTTGCCACTGGCGCGCAGGGGTTCGCAGTCGAGCGCGGTGAACTGATCATCCAGCCAGCGGCGGCCTTCCTCGTGCCCCATGGGCTCGGCGCCCGCCAGATCAAAACGGAATTCCTGGTTGCCGTCCAGGCGGACGGAGACTTGGCTGTGCATGGTGTGTGCCTTTCTGTGGAGCCCCGGGCGCGCACCCGCGCGCCCGTGATGACCCCAGTTTAAGACCTTGGCAGGCCGCCCTCAGCGGGTGCGGCGGGCTTCCACAGAAGCCGACAGGTCGGCCAGCGCCTGCAGCGAATCGTCCCAGCCCAGGCAGGCGTCGGTGATGCTCTTGCCGTATTCGAGCGCGCCCGGCTGGTCCTTGCCCGGCGAGAACTTCTGCGCGCCCGCCGTGAGGTGGCTTTCGATCATCAGGCCGAAGATGCTGCGCGAGCCCGCTGCCACCTGGCCAGCGATGTCGCGTGCCACTTCAAGCTGTTTTTCGTGCTGCTTGCTGCTGTTGGCGTGGCTGCAGTCCACCATGAGCGTGGCGGGCAACTTGGCGGCTTCCAGGTCCTTGCAGGCCGCGGCGACGCTGGCTGCGTCGTAGTTGGGGGCCTTGCCGCCGCGCAGGATGACGTGGCAGTCCTTGTTGCCGTTGGTGTTGACAATGGCGACCTGCCCGTTCTTGTGCACCGACAGGAAGTGGTGGCCGCGGCTGGCGGACTGGATGGCGTCGGTGGCGATGCGGATGTTGCCGTCCGTGCCGTTCTTGAAGCCGATGGGGGCCGACAGGCCGGACGCCAGTTCGCGGTGGACCTGGCTTTCGGTGGTGCGCGCACCGATGGCGCCCCAGCTGATGAGGTCGCCGATGTACTGGGGCGAGATCACGTCCAGGAATTCGCTGCCCGCGGGCACGCCCAGGCGGTTGATGTCGATCAGCAGCTGGCGCGCGATGCGCAGGCCTTCGTCGATGCGGTAGGTTTCATCCAGGTAGGGGTCGTTGATGAGGCCCTTCCAGCCCACGGTGGTGCGGGGCTTTTCGAAGTACACGCGCATCACGATTTCCAGGGTGTCCTTGTACTGCTCGCGCACCCCGCGCAGCTTGCGGGCGTAGTCGAGCGCCGCCACGGGGTCATGGATGGAGCAGGGGCCGATGACGACCAGCAGGCGATCATCGTCGCCGGCCATGATGTCATGGATGGTCTTGCGGGTCTGCTTGATCAGCCCTTCGACCGGCGTGCCGCCGATCGGGAAAAAGCGGATCAGATGCTCTGGAGGAGGCAACACGGTGATGTCCTTGATACGTTCGTCGTCGGTCTGGCTGGTTTTCTCGACGCTGCGGTACCAGGCATCGCTGGAGGGGGTGGCTTGGGCCGTCATGGTTGCTTCCTCGTGGTCTGTGAATGGTTGGGAAAGGAGAAAAACAGGGGGCTGAAAAAACAAAAACCGCCGGGCTTTGCAGCGTCGGCGGTTGGTATGGGGAGGTTGTGTGTGCTTGCGCGTTTTCCTCTCATCCGCCTTGGACTGAGATAAAAAACCAAAAATAAAACGCGCTGCGGACTTGCATGGCTATCAATGTAGCAGGAATTTCCTGCAACAGACCCTTGCAGCCGTTGCAATTGCACGACACAGACGCGCAGCTGTCGACGATTCACCGGCTCTCGCCTGGGTTGGGAATGGTGACCAGATGGCATCGGGAAACCCATTCAGCAGGACGGCAGGCGCCTGCCCGGTGCCCTACCGGCGCAAGCGCAACCACCAGCCCCGCATGCGAGCCAGCGCGCCAGTCGGTCGGGCACGCCGGGGGTGGGTTGGCAGTTCGCTGGGCGGGTCGCTGTTGTGCTCATACATGTCGATGAGCAACAGGGCTTCACCCAGCGTACGCCATGCCAGCAACTCGAAGGCGTCGAAACCCGCCCGCTCCCGGGGGTTGCGGCGCTCCAGCATCTGCTGCCACTGCGCGATGGACTTGCGCAGCTCCCGCAAGGCACGCTGGTAGACCCCGAATTCGTAAAGCGATTGCCAGCCTGAGCCCAGACTGGTCAGGAAAAGCTGGTGCTCACGCGCGCAGGCAGAAAGCGCCTCCACCTGGAGCAGGATGGCCAGAGTGTCGGTGCTGGTGCGGCGGGCGCGCACCGCGTCTTCGATGTGCGTGGAGAGCGCGCCGAGGCTGTCACGGAGCTGGCGTGACTCCTCGTCAGCCACACCTTCACGCAGGAAACGGCTGATGTCTCCGAAGGACTGCAGCGTGGGCTGCTGGCTGGAACGCATGGCGCACATGGAGCCATTGTGCGCTGCGCCACTGACAAGCCCACGAACCGTGCGACCTGCCCGCACACCCGACGAGAGGCGGGCCGGGCTGACCGCTGCCGTTTCAGGCCGTGCCGCCCACCGTGAGCCCTTCGATGCGCAGCGTGGGCTGGCCAACGCCCACGGGCACGCTCTGGCCTTCCTTGCCGCAGGTGCCCACGCCGCTATCAAGGCGCATGTCGTTGCCGATCATGGTCACCTTCTTGAGCGACTCGGGCCCGCTGCCAATGATGGTGGCGCCCTTGACCGGGTACTGGATCTTGCCGTTTTCGACCCAGTAGGCTTCGCTGGCCGAGAACACGAACTTGCCCGAGGTGATGTCCACCTGCCCGCCGCCGAAATTGCTGGCGTACAGGCCCTTCTTGATGCTGGCGATGATCTCTTGCGGGTCCTTGTCGCCACCCAGCATGTAGGTGTTGGTCATGCGCGGCATGGGAATGTGCGCATAGCTCTCGCGGCGGCCGTTGCCGGTGGGGGCCACGCCCATCAGGCGGGCGTTGAGCGAATCCTGGATGTAGCCCTTGAGGATGCCGTCTTCGATCAGCACATTGCGCTGGCTGGCGTTGCCTTCGTCATCCACATTGAGCGAACCGCGGCGGTCGGCAATGGTGCCATCGTCCAGCACCGTCACGCCCTTGGCCGCCACGCGCTGGCCGATGCGGCCGCTGAATGCGCTGGAACCCTTGCGGTTGAAGTCGCCTTCGAGCCCGTGGCCGATGGCTTCGTGCAGCAGTATGCCGGGCCAGCCCGACCCGAGCACCACGGTCATCTCGCCCGCCGGTGCGGGGCGCGATTCGAGGTTGACCAGGGCCGCATTCACCGCCTCGTCCACGTACTTGCCCATCTGCTCGTCGTCGAAATAGGCCAGGCCAAAGCGGCCACCGCCGCCGGCAGAGCCCATCTCGCGGCGGCCGTTCTGCTCGGCGATCACCGTGACCGACAGGCGCACCAGCGGGCGCACATCGGCGGCCAGCGTGCCGTCGGCACGGGCCACCAGCACCACGTCGTATTCGCTGGCCAGGCCCGCCATGACCTGCGCCACGCGCGGGTCCTTGGCGCGGGCGCGCTGCTCCAGCCGTTCCAGCAAGGCCACCTTGGCTGTGCTGTCCATCGAGCCGATGGGATCGACACCCGCATACAGGCTGCGGCCAGCCGCTATCTTTTTGGGAGCTACACGTGCTTTACCGCCTTGCGCTGCGGCCGAAATAGACCGCACGGTACGCGCTGCATCGAGCAGCGATGCCTCGGAAATGTCGTCCGAATACGCAAAGGCCGTCTTCTCGCCACTGACCGCACGCACCCCCACGCCCTGGTCGATGCTGAACGAGCCCGTCTTGACGATGCCTTCCTCCAGGCTCCAGCCTTCGCTGCGCGTGTACTGGAAGTACAGGTCGGCGTCGTCCACCTGGTGCGTGCGGATCTCGGCCAGCGCGCGGGCCAGATGGGTTTCATCCAGGCCGAAAGGGGTGAGCAGCAGGTCCCGGGCAACGTCGATGCGCTGGCTGGTGGCCGCGCGCTGGGGCGCGGCGGTGTTGGAGCGAAAGGTCATCCAGCCATTTTAGGCCGCCATGCAAGTCCGGCGCGGCGCAAGGGCGTAGCCCTGCCGCACGGGTGACCCCGTTCAGGTCACCGTGGCGTAGGGCGCGGGCAACGGGTCCTTGGGGTCCTGCCGCTGGGCCCGCGCCACCGACATCAAAATGCCCAGCGCCAGCCCCAGCGTGACCATGGCAGTGCCGCCGTAGCTGATGAACGGCAGCGGCACCCCTACCACCGGCAGGATGCCGCTGACCATGCCCATGTTCACAAAGGCATAGGTGAAGAAGATCATCGACACCGCACCCGCCATGAGGCGGCCAAACATCGTGGTGGCGCCCGCCGCAATGGCAAGGCCCCGCCACACCAGCAGCAGGAAGCAAACCAGCAGGAAAACATTGCCTGCCAGACCGAACTCTTCGGAAAACGCCGCAAAGATGAAGTCGGTGGTGCGTTCGGGGATGAACTCCAGGTGCGTTTGCGTGCCCGCCATGAAACCCTTGCCCCACAGTCCGCCCGAGCCAATGGCGATCATCCCCTGGATGATGTGGAAACCCTTGCCCAGCGGGTCGCGGGTGGGGTCCAGCAGGGTGCAGATGCGCTGCTGCTGGTAGTCGTGTAGCACCGACCAGCGCACGCCGGCGGCGCACAGCTGATCGCCCAGAAGCACCAATGTGAAGATGCCCAGCCCGCCGATCAACACCGGCGGCAGCACCAGCTTCCAGGGCAGGCCGGCAAAGTAGATCACCGAAAGCCCCGCAGCCAGCACCAGCAGCGACGTGCCAAGGTCGGGCTGCTTCATGATGAGGCCCACCGGTACCGCCAGCAACACCCCGGCGGCCACAAAGTCGAGCGGCCTGAGGGCGCCCTCGCGCTTCTGGAACCACCAGGCCAGCATCAGCGGCATGGCGATCTTGAGAATTTCGCTGGGCTGGATCACGATGCCGACATTGATCCAGCGCGTGGCGCCTTTCTTGGTGATGCCGAACAGCTCCACGGCAACCAGCAACACCACGCCCGCCACATACAGCGGCACCGCCATCTGCATGATTTTCTGGGGTGGCACCTGTGCCACCATGAAGAGGATGGCGCCCGCGATCAGCATGTTGCGCCCGTGGTCGACAAAGCGGGTGCCATGGTCGAACCCGGAGGAATACATCGCCAGCAGCCCTGCGCCCGTCAGCAGGAAGATCAGGATCAGGAGCGGGATGTCAAACCCCCGAAACAGCGGCGAGAACCGTTGGGCAAGGGTGGGTTTTTCGAAAACAACGGCCATGACGCAATTATCGGCCCCGGCCGACCCGACCGACCCGGTTGGCCTGCCGGCGGGTCTTGCCCCGCCTGCCCGCCCGCCACACGCCGTCAGCCCGCCTGCCGGAAGGCCATCACGGCCTGATTGCGCAGCGTGCGCAGCAGGCCCAGGGCCTTGTCGTCCACCACGATGCCCCCAGGCGTGGCCTGGTCGGCGTAGATGAGTGCAAACGTCTGACCTTTCAGTTGCAGCGGCAGCAACAGGAACGATGGCGCATTGAGTCCGGAGCGGTACCACTGCGGCAGGCGCGCCTGCATGCGCGGCTCGGTGGCGTCGCTGATCAAGGTGTCGGCGCCCCGCTGGGACACCACAGCGAACAGATCCCCGGGGGCGCTGAGCGGCACCCGCAGCGCCCGCACCGCCATGTCGCTCCCCTCCCCCAGGCCGAAGCGGCCGGTCAGCATGTCGGTGCGAGGCTCACGCAGGCAGAACACCATCCGCCGGAAACCCAGCGCCCGGAACATGGTTTCCAGGATCATGCGCAGCACATCGTTGAGCTGGAAGCTTTCAACCATGGCGTTGGTGATGTCCTGGATGCCGGCGGCCAGCACCTCGTTGACCTGCACCACCGACACCTGGCCCTCTGCCGGAGAGGGCAGCACCACGGGTACCGGCTGCTGGCCGCTGCCTGCACCGAGGGCGTGCGAGGCCAGGGTGTCCTGGGAATTGTCGACCTCGCCAGCGGCGGCAGGCAGCCGCAAAAGGCGTGTCGCCGGCGTGCCGGGGGTTACCGGCAGTTCCAGCGCCTCAGCCAGCGCCACCAGCTTGCGCCGCGCGGACAGCGTGGCTTCGGCGATGTCACGCGCCGACAGCCCCAGCACACGGGTGTAGCGCGTAGCGATCTGATCCAGGGCCGCCTCCAGATGAGCCGGCTCGCTGGTCAGCAGCGCCGATGCCACCTCGTTGCCCGCCGCGGCCACCCAGCGCAGGCGCTCCGGCCCCTGCTGCGGCACGGGCTGGCCCGGGGCGTTTGCGGGCTTGCGCATGCAGCGCTGCAGGCTGTCCGGCAGGCCCCACACCCGGGCCACGCCCACACCCAGGTCCTCAAAGCCCAGGCCCAGCACCTGCATGGCGGCAGACTCCTCGCCGCCTTCGCTGCGGCCCGCAGCCACCAGGCTGCGCACCTGCCGCGCCTCCTCGGGGAAGTAGAACTCACAAAGCATGCGACCCAGGTTCTGGAACATGCCGCCGATGAAAGCCTCCTCGGCGCCCCGTCCGGGGCCGTACAGCTCGGAGGACACCGAGCCCGCCATCATCGCGCGCAGGAACTCCTCGCGCATCTGGCTGGCCACGGCCTTGTCCTGCATGTGCTCGAGCAGCACCAGGCTCAGCGCCATGTTGCGCACGGCGTTGAAGCCCACCAGGCTCACCGCCCGCGACACCGTGCTGATGGTGCCGCGCGTCGCGTGGGCATAGTGCACGCTGTTGACCAGGCGCAGCAGCTTGTTGGTCAGCGCCACGTCCTTGAGGATCTCGTGGGTCAGATCGCTGATGCTGTCGTCCTCGGAATCGGCCACGCGCTGGATGCGCGCCACCGAATCCGACAGGGCCGGAAAATCGCTCTTGTGGCGCATGCGGCGCAGCAGGAAGTCGAGCGTGGCGTTGGTCGCAGCCGACGGAGCGCTGGCCGGCGTGGCCCACGCACGCAGCGCATCGCGAAAATCGCCAGCCGCAGCAAAACGCTGCGCGGGGTCGCGGGCCATGGCGCGCTGCAGGATGGCACGCAGCCCGTCGTCCACGCCCGGCCCCAGATCGTCCGGGAGCTGCAGGGTTTCGTTGGCCACCCGGTAAAGGGCCTGCAAGGCATCCTTTTCGGCAATGAGCGGGCGCCCCGAGAGCATTTCGATCAGCACAAGCGCGGCAGAGTACACGTCCATCGCAGGTGTGGGCGCCCTGCCGTCCATCGACTCTGGCGCCAGATAGGCGGGGGTGCCGCCATTGCGAAGCGGGTCGGGCGCATCGTGCGCAGGCGCCGCCATGCCGAAGTCCATCACCCGGGCATGGCGCTGGTCATCCACCATGATGTTCGACGGCTTGAGGTCGCGGTGCACGATGCCCGCCTGGTGCGCTGCCTGGACGCCATCGAGCACATCCACCATCAGGGCCACCGCATCGTGCGGCGTGCACCGGCCCTGCTGGGCAAGGTGCTCGGCAAGCGTCCTGCCGGGGACATACTCGAAAACAATGTAGGGCTGGGAACCGTGTACGTCGGCTTCAAACACCGGCACGATGAAGGGGTGGGCCAGGCGGCTCACATGCCGCGCCTCGCGCAGCCAGTGCTCGATGACAGAGGCATCCTGCCCGACCACCGGGCGCATCAGCTTGATGGCGACATCACGCTGCAGGCGGGGGTCGCGGGCCAGCCAGACCGTGGCCTGGGCACCGCGGCCCAGCAGCTTCCTGGGCTCGAACCGCCCCACCGAGGCGGGTGGGCGGTCGGCAGCACCTGCGGCCCGGCGTCTGTCTGGGGAAAGCGGGGCAAAATCGGACATGGTGCGGCGCAGAAGGCAGGCGGACGGCCGCACAGCGCGGCGTCCATGGCTCCCATCTTATGCCCGCGATGCCAGCCTGCGGGCCAGTGGTTCCCCTGCCCCGCTCCCAGACCGACGCCCACACGCATGACAACCACCACGCACTTGCTGTACCTGCACGGCTTCCGCTCCTCTCCCCAGTCGGCCAAGGCCCGGCAGATGGCGGCCTATGTGGCGCAGCACCACCCGGGCGTCACCTGGTGGTGCCCCCAGCTTCCGCCCTCGCCCCGCGCCGCCATGGAACTGGTGGCACAGGGCACGGCCGCATGGCCCGGAGGATCGATGGCCGTGGTGGGCTCATCCCTGGGCGGCTTCTATGCCAGCTGGGTCGCGCAGCAAAGGGCCTGCCCGAGCGTGATGCTCAACCCGGCGGTCCATCCTGCCCGCGACCTGGCCCGCTACATCGGCGAGCAGACCAGCTGGCACGACCCGGCCGAGCGGTTTTTCTTCCGGGAGGAATACATCGCCGAACTGCAGGCGCTGCAGACGGACGGCGCGCCCCCGGCTGCGCCCGAGATGGCCATCATCGCCAAGGGTGATGAGGTGCTGGACTGGCGCGAGATGGCGGCCCGCTACGCGGCAGCCCAGGTCACGCTGCTGGAGGGTGGCGAACACGCGCTGCTGTGTTTTGCCGACCACCTGCCCGCCGTGTCGCGGTTTTTGCGGCTGGCCTGACCACCCTGCCGTCGGCCGGTTCAGGAGCCCGGCGCCGGCAGCAAACCCGCCGGCGCGGCCGGTGATGGCAGGCGCCAGCGCTCGAATTCCTCGGGGTAGGCCAGGCGGTAGCGCAGGGTGTGAAAGGCCACCTCGTCATGGCGGCCGAGCAGCGCAGCGCTTTCAATCAGCCGCTCAATCACCCGGGGCTCTGGCGAGTAGTGCAGCACCCGCAGCGCCAAAGCGTGAACACGGCTGGCGCTCTCGGGGGTGAGCGGCAAAGTGGTCAGCACGGCAAACTCGCGCTGGGGGCCAAACAGCAGCGAACTGCGCACGCTGGCCTGGGGGTCCTGCCGGTGCGCGGCCACGCGTTCGCCAGCGGGTTTGTAGAGCTGGCTGATGCGGTGGTAGTCCCAGGCGGCCACCGCGCACACCGCCAGCACCACAACTGCCGCCACAACCGCCGCCATGCCGGCGACCAGGCCGGGGCCAGGGGCGGCCCCCTCCGGACCTGTTGCCTGTGCGGGCACCAGCAGCAGGGCCACCGACACCAGGCACACGAGCTGGAACGGGCCGTACCACAGGGGGTATTCCAGCAGGCTGTGCAACCCCACCATCAGCAGCACACCCCAGGCCAGTTGCCGGGCGGGCACGCGCTCGCGCCAGGGCCTTGCGCGCGCGCACCACGCTGCGACGCACGCAACGAGCACGATCACCGTGGGCAGGCCCAGTTCTGCCGCCAGGTGCAGCGGCAGGTTGTGGGCGTTGTCCAGCAGCGCACAAAAGCGCGTGCCGGGAAACAGGGTCACGTAGTGGGAGTAGCCCAGCTCTCCCCAACCCCAGCCCAGCCAGGGCCTCTCCCCGATGAGGGTCAGCATGTTGGCCCAGAGCGCACCCCGGCTGGTGCAGGCCTGGACATCGCCCGCAAAGCGCTCAAACAGGGCTTCGGTGCGCACACCCTGCACATGCCACAAAAGCTCGGGCAGTGCCACCGCCGCCAGGGCCAGTGTCGCAAGCCCCAGCAGGGCCACGCCCAGGGCTGCCCGCCCAGGCAGCCGGTACCAGAGCACCAGCAGCGCGGGCAGCAGCAGCCACTGCAGAGCCCCGGTGCGCGATGCCGTGGCGGCGGCGCCCACCGCCAGCGTGCAGATGCCCAGACCGCACGCCGCGACCAGCGCTGGAGGGGAGCGTCCAAAGCGGTCTTGCCCCAGCCCATCGCGGGCCCGGCGTTGCTGCAGCCACCACAGCAGCGCCCAGGCCCCCAGCGCCATCAGCGTGGCCTGCTGGTTACGCTGGCGCAGGTTGCCGATGGCCTGCCCCGGGGTGGAGCCGTAAATCCAGGGCGAGAGCCCCACATCGCCCGCAAAGTACTGCACCAGGCCGATGCCGGTGGCCACCAGCGCCGCCAGCACCAGCCCGCGCACCAGCGCCCCGGCCCAGAACGCCCGCCCCGCGGGCCACAGCGCCGCCACCAGCAGCAGGGCAGCCACGCACACCCAGGAAGCCACCACCGGCCAGAAGTTGGCGATGGGCGCATCGGTCACCGCAAACAGGAACGGCAGGGCCACCGCCAGCGCGGCCCCATGGGCCACCACGGTGGGCGCCTGCCGTGGGGCTGCCGCTGCAACGAAGGACGGGTGTGACTGCAAGAAAGGCGGAGACAAAGGAGAGGGGTCGAAACCGTGCGCCATGCAGGCGATGGGCAGGCCCGGGCCGCGCGCGGGCACATCATAGGTGCAGGGGCCGCACAGGCCAGGGCAGGCGCCATCGGGAGGCATTGCGGCCCATGGGACAATCCCGCCCATGCATGCACTGTTTGAAGAAGCCGGCAAATTCATGGCCGGACGTATCCTGTCCGAAGCGGAAAGCTCAGCCCAGGTCGAGCTCGATTCGGGCAAGCGGGTCAAGGTCAAGGCCGCCCATATCCTGCTGAAGTTCGAGAAGCCCTCGCCTTCGGAACTCATCGCCCAGGCCCAGGCCATGGCCGAGTCCATCGAGCTGGACCTGGCCTGGGAATTCGCGCCAGAAGACGAATTCGGCTTTGCCGACCTGGCGCGCGACTACTTTTCGGACAACGCCACGCTGGCCCAGCAGGCCGGTGCGCTGTTCCGCCTGTACGACGCCCCGCACTATTTCCGGCGCGCAGGCAAGGGCCGGTTCAGGAAGGCCTCGGCCGAGATCCTGCAGCAGGCCCTGGCCGCCATCGAAAAGAAAAAGGCCCTTCTCGCGCAGATCGACGAATGGGCAGCAGCCCTGGGCCGTGGGGAGTGCCCACCACCCATCCGCGAACAGCTCTACAAGATCCTGTTCAAGCCCGACAAGAACGCGCCTGAGTACAAGGCTGTGGTCGAGGCCAGCCGCGCCACGCACACTGCGCCACTCGACCTGCTGCAAAAGGCAGGCGCCATTGATTCGAGCTACCAGTTCCACTGGAAGCGCTTCCTGTTCGACAACTTCCCCAAGGGCACGGGCTTCCCCGCACTCACCGCTCCGGTCATTGCGGATGAGCTGCCGCTGTCGACCGCGCAGGCGTATTCCATCGACGATTCGCAGACCACCGAAATCGATGATGCGCTGTCCGTCCAGGGCCTGGGCACGGGCACGGTGGTGCTGGGTATCCACATCGCCGCGCCGGGCTTGGCCATCCAGCCCGGCAGCGCGATTGACCAGCTGGGCCGCGCACGCCTGTCCACGGTGTACATGCCGGGCTACAAGATCACCATGCTGCCCGACGATGTGGTGCAGACCTATACGCTCGACGAAGGCCGTGCCAACCCCGCCGTGTCGCTGTACGTGACCATCGACGAGGCCACGCTGGAGTTCAAGGGCTCGGAGACCAAGCTGGAGCGCGTGCACGTGGCTGCCAACCTGCGCCACGACCAGCTCGACAGCGTGGTGACGGAAGAATGGCTCTCCAACCCCGCGTTTGAGCATCAAAATGCCCAAAGGTCCCTGTCGGAGCTGCGTCCACAGCTATCATTTTTGCACCGCCTGGCCAAAGAGCTGAAGGCCCGCCGCGAAGTCGTGCGCGGCAAGCCCGAGAACTTCAACCGGCCGGACTACAACTTCCGGCTGGTCGGCAACAACGGCGCCGAGCCCACGGGCAACGAGCAGGTGCAGATCAGCGTGCGCCAGCGCGGCGCGCCACTGGACCTCATCGTGGCCGAGGCCATGATCGTGGCCAACAGCACCTGGGGCAGCTGGATGGCCGAGCTGGGCGTGCCTGGCATTTACCGCAGCCAGGCCAGCATGGCACCCGGCGTGAAGGTGCGCATGGGCACCAAGGCGCTGCCGCACGCGGGCATTGGCGTCAAAGCCTACTCGTGGGCCACGTCACCCCTGCGCCGCTATACCGATCTGGTCAACCAGTGGCAGATCATTGCCTGTGCCCGCCACGGCAAGACCGCCGCGCTGGCTGCACCGTTCAAGCCCAAGGATGCCGACCTGTTCTCCATCATCAGCAGCTTTGACGGCGCCTACAGCGCCTACAACGGCTACCAGGCGGGCATGGAACGCTTCTGGACGCTGAAATATGTGGAGCAAAACGGCATCACCGAGCTGAACGCCACCGTCTTCAAGGAAGGCCCAGGAGGCAGCTTTCTGGTGCGGGCCGACGACATTCCACTCGTCTTCCCGGTGCTGGGCGCGCAGAACCTGCCGCGCGGCGCGCGCCTGAAGGTCAAGCTCGGTGAGGTGGACGAGATCACCCTGGACATCCACGGCACCGTGATCGAGCGGCTGGACGACCCGGCCGACGCGCGCGATGACGGCCCGGTGGGCGACGAGTCGGAAGACGACGACGCCGTGGCCGGCCCCATCGCGATTGCAGTGGACGTGGCCGACGCCGAGCCTGCCGCAGCAGGCGCGAGCGCACCGGCCACTGCCGGCTGAGGCGGCCGCGCTGGGATAATCCGGCACGCCCGCCCCGCCCCACGCTGCCCGCACGCACGCCCTTTCGATGAAACTGCCTGCCTTTTTCCGCACATTCAGCACGCTGCAAGTGGCGCTGCTGGTGTCGGCCGCGCTGCATGCGGCGGTGATCTCGGTGCGGTTCATCGACCCGGAGGGCTTCAACCGCGTCTTCCAGGACACACCGCTGGAAGTCATTCTGGTCAACGCCAAGTCGGGCGAGCGCCCCGACAAGGCCCAGGCCATCGCCCAGACCAACCTGGCCGGCGGCGGCGACGCCGACAAGGGCCGCGCCACCAGCCCGCTGCCTTACTCGGCCCTCACCTCCATCGGTGACGATTTCGAAGAGCAGCAACGCAAGCTCGACGCCATGCAGGAGCAGCAAAGCCAGCTGCTGACCCAATTGCGCCAGCAGCTGGCCACCATGCCCGCCACCGATCCGCGCAAGACGAGCCTGAGCACGGAGCAGATGTCCGAGCAGGAAAAGCGCCGCCAGCTGGTCAAGCTGCTGGCCGAGATCGAAAAGCGCATCAACGAAGAAAACGCCCGCCCCAAGAAGCGCTACATCAGCCCCGCCACGCGCGAAGAGTCCTACGCCATCTACTACGACGCGCTGCGCCGCAAGGTGGAAGACAAGGGCACAGAGAACTTCCCCGAGAAAGCCGGCAAAAAGCTCTACGGCGAGCTGACCATGATCGTCACCATCAACCACGACGGCCGCGTGCTGGGCACCGAAGTCGTCCAGGGCTCAGGCAACCCCACCCTGGACCGCCGGGCCGAAGCCATCGCCCGCGCCGCAGGCCCGTTTGGAAAGTTCGACGCAGAGATGCGCAAGAAGGCCGACCAGATTGCCATGGTGGCGCGCTTCAAGTTCACGCGCGAACAGACGCTGGAGACCAGCGTCCGCTAGCGCCAGCCAGCGCCCGCATCGCGGCACCGGTTGCGGCGCCGGCCCACGCGGCGCCCCACCCCAACGCACCCCACCCGATGACGACCCCCGCCGACCTCTACTGCGTGATGGGCAACCCCGTGGCCCACAGCCGCTCCCCGGCCATCCACGCCCGATTTGCCGAACTGACCGGCCAAACCCTCCGCTACGAACGCCGCCTGATTCCGCTCGATGGCTTTGCCCAGGGCGTGCGCGCCTTTGCCGCCGAGGGTGGGCGCGGCTGCAACGTGACGGTGCCGTTCAAGTTCGAGGTGCCCGCGCTGGCGTCGCAGTGCAGCGAGCGTGTGCACCTGGCCGGCGCGGCCAACACGCTGCTGTTTCAGCCCGACGGCAGCATCCATGCCGACAACACCGACGGGCTGGGCCTGGTGGCCGACATCACGCGCAACGCCGGTGTGCCCCTGCAAGGCGCCCGCGTGCTGCTGGTGGGCGCCGGCGGCGCCGCCGCGGGCGTGCTGGGCCCGCTGCTGGAGGCTGGCGCCCGGCACATCACCATTGCCAACCGCACGGTGGCCAGGGCGCAGGCACTGGCGGCATCGCACAACGCCCTTGCTTTGCTACAAAAAGCAGAGCTAGAAACGACCAGCACACTAGCACCTTCTGGCAATTTTGATGTAATCATCAACGCTACGGCCAGCAGCCTGGCCGGGGGCGACGTTCCGGTGCCCGCCAGCGTGCTGCGCAGCGGCAGCCTGGCCTACGACATGATGTATGGCCCCGCCGCCCAGGGTTTTCTGGACTGGGCGCAGCGCCACGGCGCCGTGGCCCGCGACGGCCTGGGCATGCTGGTGGAGCAGGCTGCCGAGGCGTTTGCCCTGTGGCGTGGCGTGCGCCCGCCTTCGGCCCAGGTGCTGGCCGAAATGCGCGCGACCGCTGCCTGAGCGGCACGGCAGCACCCGCCTTGCACCGACCGCCCACGACCCAACAGCCATCCACACCATGAAAGCCGTACTGCGCTGGCTGGGCCTGGTGCTCTTCGCACTGGTGGCGCTGCAGCTCTTTTTTGTGCTGCGCATCGCCGCCATGGCGGCCATCGACCCCGAATCCACCACGTTCCAGCGCTCGGAAGCGTGGACGCTGCTTTCCACCACGGGCCGCATGCCGTGGCGCCAGCAGTGGGTGCCCTACGCGCAGATCTCCGACCACCTCAAGCGCGCCGTGATCGCATCGGAAGACGACGGCTTTGTGAACCATGAAGGCGTGGACTGGAACGCCATCGAAAAGGCCTGGGAACGCAACGCCAAGGCCGAGGCCCTGGCCAGCCGCGCCCAGGCCCGCGCGCCCGACCGGCCGGTGCGCGAACCCAGGATCCGCGGCGGCTCCACCATCACGCAGCAACTGGCCAAGAACCTGCTGCTCTCCGGCGAGCGCACCCTGCCGCGCAAGGGCCAGGAATTCGTGCTGACGCTGGCGCTGGAGCAGTTGCTGAGCAAGCAGCGCATTCTGGAGATTTACCTGAACAACGTGGAGTGGGGCCAGGGCGTGTTCGGTGCCGAGGCCGCGGCGCAGCATTACTTTCGCAAGAGCGCCAGCAAGCTCACCGCCGCCGAAGCCGCCCGCCTGGCGGTGATGCTGCCCGCCCCCAAACGCTTCGAGAAGACGCCGGGGTCGGCCTACCTGGCCGGGCGGACGCGGACGATTCTGGGGCGGATGGGGAGTGCGGAGCTGCCGTGATGAATGCACGGCACTGACAGCCCCGGGCCGACTCATGCAGGCAAGGGCCTGGCACGCAACGGCGGCCCTTTAGAACGTGTTTACGATCTTTTCGGGGTCGCGTTGGAGTGCAATCGGGATGAGTGGATGCCTCGGATGCGCCGCATGGGCTCGTGCCCATGCAAGCAGCCGGGGCGCCGAGGCTCCGAATGCATCGGCCCGGTTTCGCTCCAACCCTCCGGGCAAGTGCCTAGCCGGGCGGTCTGCGGCGTTGCGGCGCTTGGCCATGCACGGGCTATCGGCGGCGCACCGCGCCTTGCATCCCATTCCGGCAAGGTACTTGCGCGGCCCTGAAAAGATCGCAAACACGTTCTTACAACCGCCGCTCCAGCCACAGCGTGACCTGCTCCTCGGGCCGCAAGGTCACGTGCAGCTGCGGCACGCACGCTGGCGCACCCTCGGGCAAGCGCAGCCGGTACCGCTGCAGCAGCAGCGCCGCCAGCAAGGTCATTTCCAGCATCGCAAAGTGCTGGCCAATGCACACGCGCGGGCCCACGCCAAAGGGAATCCACGCGCCCTTGGGGATGGACGGTGCGCCGTCCAGAAAGCGCTCGGGCACGAACCGGTCGGCCTGTGCAAACCAGCGTTCATCCCGGTGCAGCACCCAGGGCGTGATGCGCAGCATGGCGCCCCGGGGCACGGCCACGCCGCCCAGCGTGATGGGGGCGGTGGTGCGGCGGGTCATCAGCGCGGAAATGGGTGGGTACAGGCGCAGCGCCTCCTCGAGCGTGGCGGTGAGAAACGGCAGCTGGGCCACATGCGCAGGGCCAGGGATGCCACCCTGCAGCACGGCATCCACCTCGGCCTGGGCGCGTTGCGCGACCTCGGGGTGCCCGGCCATCAGGCGACTCCACCACAGCAGCGCGGTGGCGCTGGTTTCATGCCCGGCCTGGAAGCTGACGATGCACTGGTCGAACACCTCCTGCGCTGACAAGGCCTCGCCCGTCGACTCGTCGCGCAATGCCAGCAGCATGTGCAGCAGATCGGAGCGCTCCGGGGCATCCGCCCGGGGCACCTCGGCCTGGCGGGCATGGATGTGGCGCCAGACCAGCCCCCGCAACGAACGCAGCGCACGCCGCTTGGCAGCATGGCCGGGCAGGGGCAGCCAGACGGGCAGCGTGAAGGGCATGAACATTTCCCGAAACGCAGCTTCCGACAGTGTTTGTGTGGCCCAGGCGGCATCGCGCGCGTCGGCCTTGGCCGACTCACTGAACATCGTGCGCAGGATCACGTCCATGGCCACGCCGGTCCAGAGCGTGTCCATGGGCACCAGGGCCTCGGCCTGGCCTGCGGGCACGGCGGCATCGAGCGCGCTGCAGGCCGCATCGGTCATGAGCTGCGCGTAGCCCGCCACCCGCCTGGGGGTGAAGGCGGGCATGAGCATGCGGCGCTGGCGCTGCCAGGTGTCGCCCTCGGTCACGAGCACGCTCTGGCCGAACACCTGCGCAAACACATCGATGCCGCGCTCCCAGCGGATCAGGTGGTCGGCATGGGTGACGAGCGCCTCGCGCACCAGGTCGGGCGACATCAGGTCCCAGGCATCCTCCGGGCCCACGCGCATCCGGGTCAGGTCGCCATGCTCGCGCTGCAGGCGCGTCACAAAGCCGAGGTAGTCGGCGCGCATCTCCCACAGCAGGGGCAGGCCCCACCAGCGGCGGGAGGGGCCCGTGGGCAAAACGCCAGGGGTTGGCGCGGTGTGCGCAGGTTCCGGCGAGGAGGCGGGGATCGGCGGCGTTGCAGCGGCGGTGACGTGGTTCATGGCCCGCATGGTGCGGTGCCACAGCGGCCCGGTATTGAACGAATTCGACATCGCCCCTGGCCTACACTCCCGCGCCATGGCAACCCTGGTCCCACCCTCCCCACGGCATCCTCAGATGCCTGATCCCCTCGGGCCAGCTGTGGCTGCCGCGCGCCAGCCTGTCGGCCTGCGTGCGCGGCACCATGGTGCGCAGTACGGTGGGTTACTTCCTCACGGATGAGCAGCGGGTCAACCGGTTTCCGGCCACGCCCCTGTGCAGCCTGACCTGGTGGTTCGAGGGCCGCAGCGAGGCCCTGGTGGCAGACCGCCCCGACACCCTGCCCGGCCTGCACAGCCCGCGCGAAGCCTACCCCGGCCGCTGGGTGCTGACAGGCCCCCACACCCGGCCCAGCACCAGCTACTGCGCAGCACCCACCTACGGGATGATGGTGATGTTCATGCCCGACGCACTGCACCTGCTGACGGGCCTGGAGCCCGAGGCGCTGACCAACCGCATGGTCGATGCGCAAACCGTGCTGCCACGCGACTGGATCGCGATGTGCGAGGCAGTGCAGCACCAGCCTGACGACGCCGCGCGCATGGACTGCCTGGAGGCCTTTCTGGAACCCCGCTGGCAAGCCTGCCGCCCCGCACTGGCGCTGCAGGCGCAGCGCTACGGAGACTGGGCCGTGCACCTGGCACAGCGCGCCGCCATGTCGGCCCCGGGCCGCAGCCTGCGCCAGCTGGAGCGCCGCATCAAGCGCTGGGCCGGGCTGCCGCTGCGCGAGCTGCGCGGCTTTGGCAAGGCCGAGCAGGCGTTCTTTGACACCATCGCGGCCGATGCCGTCCACGGCACGGTGAAATGGGCGGATGTGGCGGCAGGCGCGGGCTTCTCGGACCAATCCCACCTGTGCCGCGTGACACGGCGCATCACCGGCTACGCGCCGCAGGCGCTGTATGAAGGCATCCACGGGGAAGAGTCGTTCTGGGTGTATCGCATCTGGGGCTGAGCACTTAAGCGCTCAGAACGTCAACAGTTAGACACGCAAGTCCAGGCGCCCGGCCTCTGCCAGGAGCGTCCTGGCGCGTTACTTGCTATTAAGTCCCCGACGCAACCGGATATCGCGCAAGCGCAGCGTTCTCTGCACCGGGCAGCCGCCCACAAGGGCGCATGAGAACGCGTGGCTCGGCAGCCCACAAAAAACGGGAGGGGACGGCTCTGGGCATGTGCATGAACAGCTACGCGATACCCGACCCCAGGCATACGGAGCTTGGCACTGGTCACATCAGAAAAAGGGAACTCCATGAACACCCCTGCGGATACCTTTGTCGACACATTCATTCCCTACATGCGCGATGTGTCCCGCTGCGAAATGTCCCTGCGCGAGCTCAACCTCATGTGGCGATTGATCGAGTCGTCTGCCAAGATGAACTGCCCCGACGAGGCGCACAAAATCTTGCCCATGATGGCGTCCACCAGGGAAGGCTTCCAAAAGCTGGAAACCGACATGGTGCAGTCGATGGTCACGCAGTCGGTCTCCAAGGCCATGGCCGAAATCGGCGCCAGGGCGCACCATGTCATCAACATCGTGGTGCGCAACCTCTACGAACGCACGGCAGACGTGGGCTTTCTCGCCACCGACCAGTACCTGTGCAGCTTCCTTGCGGGTCAGGGCGGTGACCTGACGAGCGTGCTGGTGCGGTTGCGCGAGTACCGCAACAAGTACACGGTGTATGACGAGATCATGCTGCTGGACCGCAACGGTGCCGTGGTGGCGCAGATCGACGAATCCAGCCCCGTGGAGGGATCGCAGGATCCGCTGATCGCGCGGTCGCTGGGCAGCTCGGGGTATGTGGAGTCTTTTCGCGCAACAGACCTGCGTCCCCGCAAGCGCGAGGCACTCATCTACTCGCATCGCATGCTGGACCCCGTCACGCAACAGCCAGTGGGCGTGCTTTGCCTGTGCTTTGCACTCGAAAGCGAAATGGAGGGGCTGTTCCACGCGCGGGGCGCGAGCGACATGCGCAGCATCCAGCTGCTGCTCGACGGCTCTGACAGGGTGATTGCGTCCAGCGATGACCTGTGGATTCCTCAGGGGGCAACCTTGCCGACCAATCCGGCAGGCATCCCGCAAACGCAGGTCTACAACGGCCGAGCCTACCTGATCCATACCGTGGCGGCGGGCGACTACCAGGGCTACCCAGGACCTGAAGGCTGGCGCGGGCAGATCATGATCCCGGTGGATCTGGCTTTTTCCGGCGCCGCGGGCAGCATGCTGAACCACATCCCAGCGGACATCACGCAGGGGCTGCTGAGCCACGCCAAGCAATTCAGCCCTCCATTGCACGCTATCGTCACCGCAGCCGACACCATCCGCCGCGTGGTGTGGAACGGTCAGGTGATGACGGGAGGGCGCCACGAAGAAAACATACGGCTGACCTCGGTGCTGGACCAGATCGGCGAAACCGGTGCACGCACCAACCAGATGTTCACGCAGGCCATCAGCAACCTGTATGCCTCGGTGCTGCAATCGAGCGTGCGCGACGGCCAATTCCTGACACAGCTGCTGGTGGAGATGCTGGACCGCAACTTGTACGAGCGCGCCAACGATTGCCGCTGGTGGGCCCTGACCCCCGAACTCCAGGCCATGCTGGCCGATGCAATCGAGGGCACAGCCCCCGCCTCCGTTGACTCCGTTGACTCCGTCCGAGAGATCCTGGAGCACATCAACAGCCTCTACACGGTCTACACACGGCTGATGGTGTACGACCGCGACGGGCGGATACTGGCATCCAGCCACCCGCTGCTGGACAACGGCGAGACGGTCGATGGCACCTTCATCGACAGCGATTCGCTGGAGGCCGTACTGCGGATGGCAAACGACACCCAGACGTACCACGTCACTCCGTGGCGTGCGAGCGCGCACTACGACGGGAGACCCACGTACACGTACCACGCCGCCATCCGCGCCCCGAACAACCCATCGCAGGTCGTCGGAGGCATTGCCATTGTGTTCAACGCCGAGCAGGAATTTGAAGCGATGCTGCGCAGCCCGCTGGCGTCCAAGTCCCGCGTCCGCTGCTTCTACACCGACCGCACTGGGCGCGTGTTGTCCAGCACTGATGCAGGCACACCTGTGGGTGGCACGCTGCAAGTGCCAGCAGATCTGCTGCAGGTACCGCGCGCCAGCAGTCTGTCGCGTGTCCTGCCCTACCAGGGCGAGTACTGCATCATCAGCTGCACGGCATCCAGCGGCTATCGCGAATTCAAAGTCAGCGACGGATACCAGGACGATGTGCTGGCGTTTTCGGTGCAAGCCTTCGGCATGGTGCAGGCCGGCGCCCACCATGCCGCGCGACGCAGGTACACCCAGTTGCTGTCCGAGGCACCATCGGCAGACAGCAGAGAGATGGCCACCTTCTTCATCGACGATGCCTTGTTCGCGCTGCCCACCGCAAACATCGTGGAAGCCATCGGCGCTCCCCAGATCGCGTCGGTGTCCGCCACGCGCCAGCCCTATTGCATAGGCACCATCGCGCTGCGCGCACAGGGCCAGGTCCGCGAATACGTCTGGGTGTTCGACCTTGCCCACATGATTGGTGGCACGCCCACCGACATCACGCTCCAGCACCAGGTAATCATTGCCAGCCATGCCGGCAAGATGATCGGCTTGCTGGTCAACGAACTGCACAGCGTGCTGAGATTTCCAGTCGCCCAGTTCTTTGCAGCGCCCCGCAGTGCAGACATGCAGGGCCCGATCGTGCACCAGCTCATCCGTGCCAGTGGGGGGCAAACCCTGTTGCAATGCCTCAACCTTGACTGCCTCATGACAGTGCTGCGCGGCGACCTGCCCGCACCGGCCTGCGCCTGACGGCACGACCCACAGCAGGCCTTGGCGGCGTAGGCTGCGCACATCCGGGGCGGTGGATACGCACGCCCGTGTCACGCCCGTATCATGCCCGGATGCTTGCCAAATTGATGGGTTTCCTCCTGCTGGGGATCGTGCGGTTTCTCACGGGCTCGCAGGCGCGCTGGTATGGCTGTCCGCCCAAGGCCGAGCAGCGCATCTACTTTGCCAATCACCAGAGCCATGCCGACATGGTGCTGATCTGGGCTGCGCTGCCAGAAGAGCTGCGCACCATCACCCGGCCCATTGCGGCCAAGGATTACTGGACCAAGACGCCGTTTCGCCAGTGGATCACCACGGCGGTGTTCAACGCGGTGTATGTGGACCGGCAAGCCACCCCCGCGCGCACCGCCGCCGCGGCGCCCCCGGAGGCCACGGGCGTGCTCGATGCGATGGCGCAGGCGGCGGCCAACGCCGATACAGCCATGGCCGGTGGCCCGGACCCGTCGCCCGACGCACCGCCCCGCGAACCGACGCCCGAGGAGCTGCGTGCCGCCCTGCCCTCCAACGATCCGCTGGCTCCGCTGGTAAAGGCGCTGGAGAGTGGGGATTCGATCGTGATCTTTCCGGAAGGCACGCGGGGCCATGGCGATGAGCCGCAACCTTTCAAGTCGGGCCTGTTCAAGCTGGCACAGATGTTTCCGCAGGTGGTGCTGGTGCCCGCGTGGATCAACAACGTGCAGCGGGTGATGCCCAAGGGAGAAGTGGTGCCGGTGCCCATCCTGTGCTCGGTGACGTTTGGTGCGCCGATTGCCCTGGAGCGGGGCGAGGAGCGCCGGCCGTTTCTGAACCGTGCGCGGGCGGCCGTGCTGGCGCTGAGGGACATCTGACATGCGCAACCACACCCTGACTGCACCACGCGGGACGCCACCCGGCCGCACGGTCCGCCGGAGGACGCCATGAACACTTTCTTGCGGGGCCTCACGGCCGCCCAGCAGGTGGGCGCACTGTTTGTGGTGGTGTTCGGCATCCTGTCCATCGTGACCACCTGGGCGTTTGTGCGCACGCTGCGCGAGCACCACGGCGACGACCCCGATGCCGAGGCACAGGCCATGGAGGCCCGGCGCTTCTGGGGCCTGCTCAAGACATCCTGGGGCATGGCCACGGTGTTCTGGGTGGGCTGGGTGCTGGGCGATACCGTGGCCACGGTGCTGTTTGCCATCGTGGCGTTTTTCGCGCTGCGCGAGTTCATCACGCTCTCGCCCACGCGGCGGGGCGACCACCGCAGCCTGGTGCTCGCGTTCTTCGTGGTGCTGCCGCTGCAGTTCTGGATTGTGGGCAGCAAGATGTTCGACCTGTTCACGGTGTTCATCCCGGTGTACGTGTTTCTGGCGCTGCCGGTGGTGAGCGCGCTGGCCAACGACCCGGAGCGCTTTCTGGAGCGCAACGCCAAGCTGCAGTGGGGCATCATGGTCTGCGTGTACGGCATGAGCCATGTGCCCGCGCTGCTGCTGCTCGACTTTCCGGGGTACCGCGACAAGGGCGCGTTTCTGGT
>Ga0181554_1001447_pt1 | contig 22343 bp, 18 predicted proteins | sample 011ome_16_FD_145602 | JGI IMG/M metagenome (GOLD analysis project Ga0181554, IMG submission 145602) | Coastal salt marsh microbial communities from the Groves Creek Marsh, Skidaway Island, Georgia - 011503CT metaG (spades assembly) | ecosystem: Environmental > Aquatic > Marine > Intertidal zone... | reverse complement strand
GGCATAGGGCAGCACCGTTGATGAGCCTGCAGCGTGCACATTGTCGCGTGCAAAAGCAAAATTTGTAGATGTTGCGCTTACAACCAAGGCGGAAATTGCTAGTTTAACAAAAGACATCGATCTCTCCTAAATGTGTCAGGTCCAGCCAGGTGCCTTTTTGCATCTTGTTCGGCTCTCGCTGTGCTACCTCTGTTTTGCGATGCTTTTGCGACAGTTTTGTAACAGCTATATGACGGCTTCATATTTTTTCAAAAAATTTCCGCCAAACCCCAATTTTAAGAAGCTTGACCAAGCTTTGGAAAGCTTCGCACCGTCTAGATTGGCAAAATAATTTTAAATTCACTGCCTTTGCCAACAGCACTGTCAATTTTCAAAACTCCACGATGGCGGCTGACAATATGCTTTACAATCGCCAAACCCAAACCGGTTCCCCCCATTTCGCGGCTTCTATGGCTGTCGATACGGTAAAACCTTTCGGTTAAGCGCGGTATATCAAGCGCATCAATGCCGGGGCCCTTATCCACCACGCTAATAGCGATACCCTCGCATCCGAGACGGGTCTGATAGCTGATATCCGACAACGTAACGCTTACCTCATTATTTGGCCCACCATATTTGATCGCATTTTCAATAAGGTTGATAAAAACTTGCCTCAACTGGTCTTTATCCCCCGCCATTTTGACCAAGCGATCCGCGTTGACCACGTGCAAGCGTACCCCGCGCGCTTCGGCAACGGGCGCCAATGTTGTTGCGGTTTCCTGCAGCAAGCGCGACACGTCAACCACCTCATTCGGGCGCATGCGTTCAACCGCCTCAACCTGTGACAGGGATAGCAGATCGGAGACCAAGCGGTTCATGCGCTGCGCTTCGCGCTCCATAATTTCAAGAAATCGCGCGCGCGCTGAGGCATCCGAGCGTGCTGACGTGTTCAGGGTTTCAATAAAGCCTAACAGCGCGGTGAGCGGTGTTTTCAACTCGTGGCTCACATTGGCAACAAAATCGCGCCGCATTTGGCTGACATGCTCTCTATCCGATTGGTCTTCAAAACATAGCAATGTCAGATTTTCGTCAATGGGCGCGCAGGACACTTTATAAAGCGCATCTTGAGTGCTTTCATTCACGATGAACTGGCTGATCTGCGTATTACGCGTTGTCAATGCAGCCTCTACCGCTTCGAGCAGAGCGGGCTGTCGCAGCACTGCAATATAGTGCCGATCCAACAACCCCTCCCCCAAGAGAGACACCGCCTCTGCGTTCATCATCGAGACGCGCTGCTTGGCATCTATAGCTAGCGCGGCAAGGGGGATGCCCTGCAGGATGGACGCAATATTTACCTCTGCCATCATGTCACCTTTTTGAACCCCCATAAAACGGGATGCTTTGAACGCCTATATCGTTAAGCTATAGGATGACGATAAAAGCAATACATCGCTCGCGGCTTTTTGAATACCCGTGCAGGGCATAATTACACAGACGCAAGCGCATGTTCGAAGACATTCAGCAGGGCAATCTCATCTTCCAAACCAACCGAAACGCGAAAAAAGCCCTCCGAAATGCCCAGCTTTTGCTGTTCAGGCCCCGTCAACACCCGATGCGATGAACTGACAGGATGGCTGAGCGTGGTGCCCACATCCCCCAATGTGGGGGCAAAGGCTATCTGATCGGCAGCTTTAGTAAAACGCTCGGCAGCTTCTCGTGTCTGATTGGCCAACTCAAAACTCACCATATTGCACCCGTTTTGCCCCAAAATGGTCTGTGCCCGGGTGAAATCAGGGTGGCTGGCTTGGCCTGGATACAGCACCCGCGCCACGGCTTTATGTTGCGCAAGCATCTTGGCCAAAGCGCTTGCTGTGGCTTGCGTTTTGTCAAAGCGCAAAGGAAAGGTCAGCAATCCCCTTTCGGCAAGCCAGCAATCAAATGGGCTGGCTGTCATCCCGGTGGTTACCGAGAATGTATAAATTTTGTCTCGTAAACCCTGATCTTTTGCGGCCACATAGCCCAGAGTGACATCGGAATGCCCCGCCAATAATTTTGTTACCGAATGGATCACAATATCCGCACCAAAGTCAAAAGGCCGGATGGCTTTTGGCGTTGTAAAGGTATTATCGACTGCCAGTATCACCTGCTTCTCTGCCGCCCAGGCGGCAATACCAGTCAGATCAGCAACGCGCAATGTCGGGTTTGACACCGCCTCAATCAAGATCATTTTCGTATTGGGGCGCCGCGCCGCTGCCACGCATTCCGCTTGCGTGGTGTCAACCAAGCTCGTGTCAATCCCCAATCTGGGCAAATCCTCTTTCAAAAGGCGCAGCGAACGACCATAAAGCTGGTCTGACCCGATGATATGATCACCCGCCTCGAGCACCCCCAAAAGGGCCGCGCTGACCGCAGCCATTCCAGACCCCAACACAATTCCATGATGCGCGCCCTCTAGTTCATCGATGAGGCGAGCCAGCGCCTCTGCGTTAGGATGCCCCTCACGCGCATAGGTATACCCCTGCAGCCTTCCCTCATATTGAGCATCCAGCATATCGGGCCCCTCAGACGCGTACACAACCGATGGGGATAAAGGGGTAACCACAGGTCGGCTGGCACTGCTCGGCAGGCCAATAGGCCGCATCAAATTGCGAGGATGGTTTTTCATAAAATAACCTGCTCCTCCAACTGATCGCGAAACTGCGCTGCATTCTCTTGGTAATGCAGCGCGCTTGCCGCTAGACCTTGAATCTCTTTCGCGCTGAGCGCACGCACGACCTGTCCAGGACTGCCCACAACCAATGATCCATCTGGAATGACTTTATTTTCTGTGATCAACGCCCCCGCCCCGATCAAACAGTTTTTTCCAATTTTTGCCCCATTTAAGACAATTGCGCCCATTCCAATCAGTGAGGTATCGGCAATTTCACATCCATGAAGGATCACCTTATGGCCAATTGTGCAATTTTCTCCAACCTGCAGCGGGTACCCAATATCAGTATGGATGACAACATTTTCTTGAATATTGCTGCCAGCCCCAATCTTGATCAATTCGTTGTCACCGCGCAAAGTTGTACCGAACCAAACCGATGTTTTGCGCTCGAGGATCACGTTCCCAATGACATTGGCATCTGGCGCGACCCAAGCAGAAGGATCAACTTGCGGTGTTTTGGCATTTAAACGGTAAAGCGTCATAATCGATCCTCAAACTCACTGTTCAAGCGGCGCACTCGGTCAACCAAGCCAGGTTGTTGGGAAAGGCGCATACGCTCAGATGTGATGATGTTTTTCAAGTCTTGTTCTGTTTCATCCAGATCATCATTGACCAGAACGTAATCATATTCAGGCCAATGGCTGATTTCGTTGCGTGATTTTGCCATACGCCCGGCAATCACCTCTTCGCTGTCTTGCGCCCGCGCTCTCAGACGGCGTTCAAGCTCTTCTATGCTGGGCGGCAAGATGAAAATAGATAACACATGTTTGCCCAAACTGGAATTTCGCACCTGTTGACCGCCTTGCCAATCAACATCGAACAGCACATCTTTTCCTTCTATAATGGCTTCTTTCACCGGGCCATGCGGGCTTCCGTAAAAATTTCCAAACACCTCGGCATGCTCGAGCATTTCATCGTTTTCAACCAAATTTTCAAAGGTTTTTTGATCGATAAACATGTAATCCTGCCCATCAACTTCTCCGGCGCGCGGCGCCCGCGTGGTGGCCGAAATCGAAAATTGGATTTCAGGATCCCACTGGCGTAACCTGCGCGCCAGGGTCGATTTTCCTGCACCTGAGGGCGAGGATAAAATAATCAGCAAACCGCGCCGGTTTTCTTGGGTCATACTTTATTCCACATTCTGAATTTGTTCGCGCATCTGATCTGTTAAAACCTTCAACTCGAGCCCAAGATCTGTCAATTCTTTATAATTGGCCTTTGCGCACAGCGTATTGGTTTCTCGGTTAAACTCTTGCATCAAAAAATCTAATTTTCGGCCATTTGCACCTTTTTGCTCGATCAATTTCCGCGCCGAAGCAACATGTGCGTCAAGACGATCTAATTCCTCAGTAATATCACTCTTTATCGCAATCAGCGCCAATTCTTGAGCAACACGCTGAGGGTCAATTTCATTCTCGGCGCGAAAAATTTTATCAAGATTCTTTTGCAGTGATTTGGCAGCGGCCTCTTCACGCTGTGGAAGCAGAGTTTTAGCCTGCGCCAAAAGGCGTTCAAAATCCGCTAATTGCTTTGAAATAATTGTTTTTAAGGCTGTACCTTCTGCTGCGCGACTTGCCGCAAAGGCGCGCAGCATGGGCCGCAACGCCTCAAGCAGATCGGCGCCTTGTTCGCTTAATGGCTGTTGCCCTACCTCCGAAGATACCAGCACCCCGCGCAATGGCAAAATGTCAGCCGCCCGAGAAGGCGCCAAACTAAGACCGATATCCATCGCTTTTTGTTCGATACGTTCTAACGCATCTAAAATCGCCGCTAGGCTTTCTTCGCCAAGCTCTGCTTGATCTGCGGGTGACACATGGGCTTCTAGTTTCAGCGAAACAGAAATATGCCCCCGCGTCGCACAGGTTTGCAATTCAGTGCGCAAAATCTCTTCAAACCGCTCAATCCATTCGGGGATGCGGCATTTAATGTCTAGTCCACGGCCATTTACGCTTCGAATTTCGGCCCGCCAAACCACCCCATTCAAGCATCCAGTATCGGATGCAAAACCAGTCATTGAACAGATCAAAATGACCTCCTGTACCACTGAGATGGTGCTAAGCTATCCCCAGAGACAGATCAACCCACTACCAAGCATCGGCTGCCAGCACATATCCGCCGGCACCCAGCGTTTTCAGCCTTAAGCAGAAAAACAGCGCCTCCCCCACCGTTTAAAAAGGTTCAGGCTGCTCACCCTCATTACCCGCCAAGCGCAGTTTCGCGTAAGCACGTAAGACAATGTCGACAATAGCGTGCTTGCCGGCAGGGGCTATCCCATTGTTACGCAACGGCTGTTTTCGCGCGTCCCTGCCGGTGAGAAACCAATTCCTCGGCCACCAAAAACGCAAGCTCCAAAGACTGGCTGGCGTTTAGACGCGGATCGCAGGCGGTGTGATAGCGCGCGGATAGATCTTCATCGCTTACAGCGTATACGCCGCCAGTACACTCGGTTACATCTTGGCCTGTCATTTCAAAATGAACGCCGCCTGGCACTGTACCCTCTGCCGTGTGTACCGCAAAGAATTCTCGTACCTCCCGCAAAACACTGTCGAAGGGGCGCGTTTTATAACCGGTCGAGGATTTGATGGTATTTCCATGCATCGCATCGCAAGTCCAAAGCACATTGGCGCCTTCTTCCTGCACAGCCTTGATTAACCGCGGCAAATGATCACCCACAGCACCGGCGCCAAATCGTGAAATCAGCGTCAGGCGTCCAGCCTCATTGTCAGGATTGAGACGCGCCATCAAGACCTTAAGATCATCAGCGGTGGTGGTTGGTCCACATTTTAGGCCGATCGGATTTTGAACACCGCGGCAAAATTCTACATGCGCCCCATCTGGCTGGCGGGTGCGATCGCCGATCCAAATCAGATGGCCCGATCCCGCCAGCCATTTTCCAGATGTTGAATCCAAGCGGGTTAAGGCTTCCTCATACTCCAGCAAAAGTGCTTCATGGCTCACATAAAAATCAACCGTCCGCAGTTCTTGAGAGCTATGAGAGGCGATACCCGCCGCGCTCATGAAGTCAAGCGCATCGCTGATACGGTTCGCCATGTTGCGGTACTCTGCAGCGCGCTCGCTTTCAGTAAAGCCCAGCGTCCAACTATGCACTTGATGCACATCCGCATAGCCACCTTTGGAAAACGCCCGCAACAGGTTCAGCGTCGCCGCAGATTGCGTGTAAGCTTGCGTCATTTTTAGAGGGTCCGGAATGCGTGCCTCAGGCGTGAAGGCCAGTTCATTGATAATATCGCCTCTGTAACTGGGCAGTTCCACGCCATCTTTGGTCTCGGTTGGGGCGGATCTGGGCTTGGCGAACTGGCCGGCCATGCGGCCCAATTTCACCACAGGCACTTTCGCGCCATAGGTCAGAATCATAGCCATTTGAAGCATCACTTTAAACGTGTCACGAATTCCATCCGCAGTGAATTGCTCAAAACTTTCTGCACAATCTCCGCCTTGCAATAAAAAGGCTTCCCCCCGCGACGCCGAGGCGAGCTGAGCTTTTAAATCACGGGCTTCGCCCGCAAATACCAAAGGTGGATAATTTGACAGCTGTGCTTCTACTTTCTCCAAAGCTGCCGCATCGACATAATCGGGCATTTGCACGCGTGGAAGTTTGCGCCAATCAGATTTTTGCCACTCTGCCATATCTTGATCTCCGAACCACAGGATTGTTTCGCAGTCCTATACTAAACCTGTCGCAAAAGAACCATAGCATAATGTTATTCTACATCTTGACGCGGTGGATTAGTTTTGACCAAGTGATGTCTGAAAAAATCGTACGCGCAGACCCGCGGCTCGTTAATGAAAGAGATAGTGGAATGGTCAGCCAATCCAATTTAATTTCAGTCTCCAACCAGCAAGGTGCCCCGCGCCGATTTGCATTTGTCTTGATCGAAGAGTTTTCACTGCTTTCATTTGCGGCCGCGTTGGATGCGTTGCGGATCGCAAATCGGATGTCCGGCAAATCTCTTTACAGCTGGACAGTGCTTGGAGAGAGCGCGGATATTGTTTTTTGTTCTGCAGGAACATCCTTCCGAGTCGATGACGGGCTTGTTGAGCTGAAAAGAGATGATACCGTCATCCTGTGCGGGGGCATGAATATTCAGCGGCAAACCTCTAAAAAGCTTTTGAATTGGGTGCGCCGCGAAACGCGCAAAGGCCTTTCTGTGGGCGGGCTTTGCACCGCAGCTTACACGATGGCAAAAGCCGGCCTGTTGAACGGACGACGCGCCACCATACATTGGGAAAATCATGATAGTTTTGCCGAAGATTTCGATGAGGTCGAATTAACAAAATCCGTCTTTATGAAAGACGGTAAGTTTATGACCACCGCAGGTGGTACCTCATCGATCGATTTAATGCTGAAATTAATCGCCGAGGATTTTGGCGAGGATTTGGCCAATGCTGTGGCGGATCAACTGATTTACAGCTCGATCAGAACCGACCAAGACACCCAAAGATTATCAGTACCAACGCGGATTGGCGTCCGCCACCCAAAACTAAGCCAAGTCATTCAAATGATGGAAACAAATATCGAAGAACCGATCAGCCCCTCGCTGCTGGCAAAATATGTTGGCATGTCGACCCGGCAGTTAGAGCGGCTTTTCAGGCGCTATTTAAACCGAAGTCCAAAGCGGTATTACATGGAGCTTCGCCTGCAAAAAGCCCGCAACCTTCTGATGCAGACGGATATGAGCGTGATCAATGTTGCGCTGGCCTGTGGCTTTGCCTCACCCTCTCACTTTTCAAAATGCTACCGAGCGCATTATCATACCACACCCTACCGCGAGCGAGGTAGCCTGTCAGCAACCTCGAGTTGATTTAATCGCAATTTGCGATCCCTTTGCATCGCAGAAAAACAATTTAGCCTGCACTTATGCTGAGAATTTAAGCATTCCTACTTTTCTTTTGCGACACAGCGTCATAAAGTTCGGTCTGGATTTGTGATCCTTACATGGGAGAAATAACATGAAAAACTTTTTAATGGCCACGGCTGCGGCAGCTTTAACAGCAGGCACCGCAATCGCAGGCAGCCATAGTGGCGAGATTAAAATCGGCGTGATCTTGGGCTTTACCGGTCCGCTCGAAACAATCACCCCCTCAATGGGTTTGGGCGCTGAGCTGGCGATGAAAGAAGTCACTGCGTCAGGCAAATTGCTCGATGGCGCAACCGTGACGCCGGTGCGCGGCGATTCGACCTGCATTGACGCAGCCGCGGCAACAGCGGCGGCAGAGCGTTTGATCACATCGGATAAAGTGGATGCGATCATGGGCGCGGATTGTTCAGGCGTCACAGGCGCAATTTTGCAGAATGTAGCGCGCCCAAATGGCATTGTGATGGTATCACCATCAGCGACATCTCCTGCGCTTTCAACGGCTGAAGATGATGGGTTGTTTTTCCGCACAGCCCCGTCAGATGCGCGTCAAGGCGTCGTGATGACAGAAAATATCATGGATCGCGGTTTCAAATCCGTTGCTCTGACATACACCAATAACGATTATGGCAAGGGTTTGGCTGACAGCTTTCAAGCCGCATTTGAAGCCGCTGGTGGCACCGTAACCGTGTCTGCTGCGCATGATGAAGATAAAGCAGATTATTCTGCCGAAGTCGGCGCGCTGGCCTCAGCCGGGGGCGAAATTTTGGTTGTTGCGGGCTATGCAAACGGTGCTGGCACGCAAATCATCCAAGGATCGCTTGACGCGGGCGCGTTTGATACATTCGTGCTGCCAGATGGTATGGTGGGTCAAGATATTGTTGACACAATTGGCCCAGATTTAACCGGTTCATTCGGTCAATATCCAGGTACCGACAGCAAAGGCGCTGACATGTTCGTTGCGATGGCACTTGGCGCCTCTTTGAACAATCCTGCAGAAGCTTTTGGCGGTTCTGATGCATTTGCGCCCGAAAGCTACGATGCTGCCGCGTTGATCATGCTCGCCATGCAAGCCGCTGGCTCAACTGATTCAGCCGCAGTGAAAGAGCACATAATGGCGGTTGCCAATGCGCCAGGCGAGCAAATTATGCCGGGCGAATTAGGTAAGGCGCTTGATATGATCAAAGCCGGTAAAGACATCGATTACGTGGGAGCAACCGCCGTTGAATTGATCGGACCGGGCGAATCAGCCGGTAACTATCGCGAGATCGAGATCAAAGACGGTGCAGTGGCAACGGTCGCATTCCGTTAATCTTTTTTAGTGAGAACAAAAAACAGCCCGGGAGACCGGGCTGTTTTGCATTTCAACCCTGCGCAGTGAATGAATAAGGGCAGTTGTTTTGATTAAAGTTCAAAATCTTCACAAACATTTTGGTGGGTTTCACGCGGTTGACGGAGCCTCGCTTGAAATTGAGTCAGGGTCTATAACAGGATTGATTGGCCCAAATGGCGCTGGGAAAACCACTTTATTTAACGTCATCGCCGGGGTGCTTGCGCCAACATCGGGCGGCGTTTTGATGAATGGCGAAGATATCACCGGATTGGCGCCGCATCAGCTGTTCAGCAAAGGCCTGCTGCGCACGTTTCAGATCGCCCATGAATTTTCATCTATGAGTTGCCGTGAAAACTTGATGATGGTTCCGGCAAATCAATCGGGGGAAACCCTTTGGAACACCTGGTTCGGCCGCAAACGCATCGCCAATGAAGAACGGGCGCTGGCCGCAAAAGCGGATGAAGTCCTTGAATTTTTAACCATCGATCACCTGCGCGACCATAAAGCCGGGCAAGTCTCTGGCGGTCAAAAAAAGCTGTTAGAGCTGGGCCGCACGATGATGGTCGATGCAAAAATTGTGTTTCTGGATGAAGTCGGGGCTGGGGTGAACCGCACGCTTTTGAACACCATAGCCGATGCAATCTTGCGGCTGAATAAAGAGCGCAATTATACATTCGTTGTCATCGAACATGATATGAATTTTATCGAGCGGCTTTGTGATCCAGTGATCTGCATGGCTGAAGGACGGGTGCTGGCAAAAGGGACGCTGGCCGAAATAAAAGCCAATGAACAGGTGATCGAAGCCTATTTGGGCACCGGCCTGAAAAACAAAACCACAGCATAAATAAGGGCATCTTAAAATGAATATGAGCGGCTTAAGCCTGCAGGTTACATGGATGCAAGCGAGTTAATTGGACATGAATGAGCCATTTTTAATCGGAGAAACGATGACCGGCGGCTATGGGCAGGGGCCGGACATTCTGCACAGCTGTAGTATTGCAGTCGAGCGCGGAGAAATCGCGGTGATCGTAGGCCCAAATGGCGCGGGAAAATCAACCGCGATGAAAGCTGTTTTTGGTATGCTTCGCCTGCGCGAAGGCCAAGTGCGCCTTGATGGTGATGATATCTCCCATCTCTCACCGCAAGATCGTGTTGCCAAAGGCATGGGGTTCGTGCCCCAAACAAACAACATATTCACCAGCATGACAGTACAAGAAAACCTAGAAATGGGTGCGTTTATTCGGCGTGATGATTTTCGCGAGACGCTTGAGCAAGTCTATGATTTATTTCCTATTCTGCGCGATAAACGCCGGCAAGCCGCCGGCGAGTTATCAGGCGGGCAACGCCAGCAGGTGGCGGTTGGGCGCGCGTTGATGACCAAGCCCAAATTGCTCATGCTGGATGAACCAACCGCCGGTGTCAGCCCTATTGTTATGGATGAGCTCTTTGACAGGATCATCGAAGTGGCCCGCACCGGCATACCGATCCTGATGGTTGAACAAAATGCGCGGCAGGCGCTGAGCATTGCCGATAAAGGCTATGTCTTGGTGCAAGGGCGCAACGCCTTTACCGGCAGCGGCGCGGAATTGTTGAACAATCCGGAAGTTCGCAAATCGTTCTTAGGGGGGTAGAGCTTTGCATAAGGTTTTTGAATGCGCTCGATTACACGGTGGCGGTCTTTCACCTCAGAGGCGCCTGCGCGCGCGCAGAATTGATATAGGGGAATGCCCGTGATGGATCTGCTTAACGCGTTGGTCGCGCTGGCCAATTATGTAATTATACCCGGCCTTGCCTATGGCAGCCAATTGGCGCTGGGGGCTTTGGGTATCACGCTCATCTATGGGGTGTTGCGGTTTTCTAATTTTGCGCATGGCGATACGATGGCCTTTGGAGCAACGCTGAGTATTCTGGGCACGTGGTGGCTTCAATCGATGGGAATTTCTTTTGGGGTTTTACCAACCGCCCTTTTGGCGCTGCCCTTCAGTATTCTTGGCTGTATTGCGTTAATCTTGATCACCGATCGCGCCGTCTATAGCTTTTATCGCGTTCAAAAAGCCAAACCAGTGATCTTTCTGATCGTTTCGATGGGGGTGATGTTTATTATGAATGGCGTCGTACGCTTCATCATCGGCCCCGATGACCGCACTTTTAGCGATGGCCAACGCTTCATCATGTCCGCGCGTGAATTTAAGGCCATGACCGGGTTGAAAGAGGGGTTGGCAATTAAAACGACGCAAGGCTTGACCGTGATTGCTGCCGTGATTGTTGTTGCGGTGCTGTTTTGGTTCCTTGAGCGCACACGAACCGGCAAGTCGATGCGCGCCTATGCGGATAATGAAGATCTGGCTTTGCTCTCTGGGATCAATCCAGAGCGCGTGGTGATGGTGACGTGGATGATCGTCGCGGCGCTGGCGACGATTGCGGGCACGCTTTATGGGCTGGATAAAGTGTTCAAGCCCTTTACCTATTTGCTCTTGCTCTTGCCGATCTTTTCCTCAGCCATCGTCGGTGGGTTGGGTAATCCGGTTGGCGCGATTGCCGGCGGGTTTGTGATCGCCTTTTCGGAAGTTACCATAACCTATGCGTGGAAAAAGGTGGTGACCTATCTCGTGCCAAGCGATTGGGCCCCCTCGAGCTTGGTGCAATTGCTGAGCACTGATTATAAATTTGCAGTCAGCTTTTCTATTTTGATCATCGTGCTGCTGTTTCGTCCGACCGGTTTGTTTAAAGGAAAGGCCTATTGATGGCGCAATATAGAAACATTTTTCTGTTTGCAGCGATGGCATTGCTCATCCTGTTGACCGGTTTTTTGCAAAGCTGGAATAGCGCTTTATTGATTCTCAATATGGGGCTAATCAGCGCCATCATGTCCTTAGGGGTGAATTTGCAGTGGGGCTTTGCGGGCCTTTTTAACGTGGGCGTGATGGGGTTTGTAGCTCTGGGCGGCTTAGCCACTGTGCTGATTTCAATGCCACCCGTCACAGAGGCGTGGAGCGCAGGAGGGCTGCGCACCCTGCTGGGACTGGTGATTGGTGTTGCCAGCCTTTGGCTAACCAGTTTGGCCATTGCCCGCCTGCCATCGGGCAAAGCCAAAATATTGGGGATCATTGCGGGCCTGATTGTGGGGTTTTTCGCATTCAGATTTGTTTTCGATGGCGGAGTATCAGCGATCGAAGCGGTCAATCCAGCCTCAACGGGATACCTCGGCGGATTGGGATTGCCGATCCTTCTGGCTTGGCCCGCTGGCGGGCTACTGGCTGCGGGTGTGGCCTGGATTATCGGAAAAACCGCCTTGGGCTTGCGCTCTGATTATCTGGCTATCGCGACGTTAGGCATTGCAGAAATCATTTTAGCGATCATGAAAAATGAGGATTGGTTGGCTCGAGGCGTCAAAAATGTAATCGGCCTTCCTCGGCCGGTTCCCTTCGAGGTGGATCTTCAAAATAACCCAGACTTTGTGGCAACTGCAAGCGACCTTGGCATGAATGCTGTGACCGCCTCGTCTATTTATGTAAAGCTGTGCTACGCTGGCTTGTTCACTGTCGTTCTATTGCTTTTACTTTGGATGGCGCAAAACGCGTTGCGCAGCCCATGGGGGCGCATGATGCGCGCCATTCGCGATAATGAAACCTCTGCGGAAGCTATGGGAAAAGACGTTACCAAACGGCATCTGCAGATCTTTGTGTTGGGCTCGGCAATCTGCGGCATTGCGGGCGCTATGATGACCACACTGGACGGTCAGCTGACCCCAGCAGGCTATCAACCCTTGCGCTATACATTCTTGATCTGGGTTATGGTGATTGTCGGCGGCTCTGGAAATAATTTTGGCGCAGTGCTGGGCGGTTTTGTGATCTGGTTTTTTTGGGTGCAGGTGGAACCAATCGGTGGTTTTTTAATGCAAGCAATCACCTCTGGCATGGAAGATGGAAGCCCCTTAAAACAGCATTTGATCAGCAGCGTGGCGCATATGCGGCTGTTTACCATGGGTCTAATCTTATTGCTGGTGCTGCGGTTTTCGCCCAAAGGCTTAATTCCTGAAAAATAGCAAAACGGGTTGAGGCCCTCCACCAGGGGGCCTTGCAGACCGCTTTTTAAAGGTCGCGCATACCGCTTTGAAGCCCAGACTGCGACCAACAAAACCTGCGCTACAAACATCAACCGGCGATCAAGAACAGCGCCACGAAACATACCTCCAAGCCACTTCGAGCACAGCGAGAGCTTTTGACTCCCCCAGGCAAAGGCGGCTTATTCAGCCGCTAATTTCCGATCTTTGAGCAACATCTTCAAATAATGGCCCGTGTAACTGCTTGTCTTCTTGATGATGGTTTCTGGAGTTCCGGCGGCCACGATGCGCCCGCCTCCATTACCGCCTTCAGGACCTATATCAATGATCCAATCTGCCGTTTTGACAACATCCAGATTATGCTCAATCACCACCACAGAATTGCCTTGATCCACCAGTTCATGCAGTACTTCTAGTAATTTTCGTACATCTTCAAAATGCAAGCCCGTTGTCGGTTCATCCAGAATGTAAAGGGTACGGCCCGTTGAGCGCTTTGCCAGCTCTTTTGACAATTTGACGCGCTGCGCTTCACCGCCCGAGAGCGTTGTGGCTTGCTGGCCCACCTTGATATAGCCCAAACCCACCCGCACCAATGCATCCATTTTTTCACGGATCGATGGCACCGCTTGAAAAAACGCCTGCGCATCTTCGACCGTCATATCCAGCACATCCGCAATACTTTTGCCTTTGAATTTAACCTCTAGCGTTTCGCGATTGTAGCGCGCGCCATTGCAGGTTTCGCAGGTCACGTAGACATCGGGTAAGAAATGCATTTCAATTTTGATAACTCCATCACCCTGGCAGGCTTCGCAGCGCCCACCTTTCACGTTGAAACTGAACCGGCCGGGCTTATACCCGCGGGTTTTTGCTTCGGGCAATCCTGCGAACCAATCGCGGATGGGCGTAAAGGCACCCGTATACGTTGCGGGGTTTGAGCGCGGCGTCCTACCGATCGGACGCTGGTCGATATCGATCACCTTATCGAGGAATTCGAGACCTTTGATCGTTTCACAGGGGGCTGGTGTTTGTTTGGCCCCGTTCAAACGCAGTGAGGCGGTTTTGAACAAGGTTTCGATTGTAAGCGTGGATTTACCACCGCCGGACACCCCTGTAACGCAGATCAACTTGCCAAGCGGAAAATCGGCCGTAACGGATTTCAGATTATTCCCGGTGGCCTTGACCACGGTGAGCATTTTGCCATTTCCACTGCGCCTTACCGCAGGAACCGCGATCTCTTTTATCCCTTGAAGATATTGCCCTGTAAGAGAGTTTGGGTCGGCCGAGACCTCTGCTGGCGTGCCGCGGGACACAACATGCCCCCCATGAACACCCGCGCCCGGTCCGATATCGAACACGTAATCCGCCTCTCGGATTGCTTCTTCATCATGTTCGACCACGATCACCGTATTGCCCTGATCGCGCAAGTTTTTCAACGTGGTAAGCAAGCGGTCATTGTCGCGCTGATGCAGGCCAATTGAGGGCTCATCGAGTACGTATAAAACTCCCGTAAGGCCGCTGCCAATCTGACTGGCCAGCCGGATCCGTTGGCTTTCACCCCCCGATAAGGTGCCCGCATTGCGGCTGAGGGTTAAATATTCCAAGCCCACATTGTTCAAAAACCCGAGCCGCTCGCGGATTTCTTTCAAAATCGCCGCGGCGATTTGATTTTTTTGATCGCTCAGATGTTCGGGCACACTTTCGCACCAGCTCAGCGCATCTCTGATCGACATCTGCACAAGTTCACCCACGTGCAATTTGGCAATCTTAACCGCCAGCGCCTCGGGGCGCAGGCGGAAGCCATTGCAGCTTCCGCAGGGTTGGTTGTTCTGATAATTTTCAAACTCTTCGCGCACCCACGAGCTGTCGGTCTCGCGATATCGCCGCTGCATATTCGGAATGACACCCTCAAAACCGCGGGTTACCTGATAAACCCGGCCTCCGTCATCATAACGAAATTTAATCTCCTGATCCCCTGATCCGTGCAAAAACACCTTTTTAACGGCGGCGGGCAGATCCTTCCAACTGACATTCATGGACACGCCATAATGTTTGGAAATTGCCTCGATCGTTTGTGTGAAGTAAGGGCTCTTTCCCTTCCGCCATGGCGCGATGGCACCATCCCGCACTTTCAGCGTTTCATCCGGCACCACCAATCGCTCATCAAAAAACCGCTCTTGGCCCAACCCATCACAATCCGGGCAAGCCCCGAAGGGCGCGTTGAAGGAAAACAGACGCGGTTCAATTTCCGAAATTGTGAAGCCGCTCACCGGACAAGCGAAATTTTCGCTGAATGTAACCCGTTCAGGGTCACCCTCATCCGGGGCAGTTTCCAAAATTGCAATGCCATCGGCGAGATCAAGCGCGGTTCGAAAACTATCTGCAAGGCGTGTTTCTATGCCTGCACGCACCACAATCCGATCGACAACAACGTCGATATCGTGGCGAAATTTCTTGTCTAGGGTGGGCGGATCATCCAATTCATAAAACGCGCCATCCACTTTCACGCGCTGAAATCCTTGCTTTCGCAATTCAAGAAATTCTTTGCGATACTCGCCTTTTCGATCGCGCACGATCGGGGCCAATAAATAGGCCCGGGTGCCTTCTTGCATCCCCGCGACGCGGTCGACCATGTCTTGCACTTGCTGGGCCTCAATCGGCAAGCCTGTGGCAGGACTATAGGGCGTGCCAGCCCTGGCAAAAAGCAACCGCAAGTAATCATAAATTTCAGTCACTGTGCCAACCGTGGAGCGCGGGTTTTTGCTGGTGGTTTTCTGTTCGATCGAAATGGCGGGGCTGAGGCCAGAAATCTGATCGACATCCGGTTTTTCCATCATATCCAGAAACTGACGGGCATAGGCGCTAAGCGATTCAACATAGCGGCGTTGCCCTTCAGCATACACGGTATCAAAAGCGAGCGATGACTTTCCGGATCCGGAAAGACCTGTTATCACCACAAATTTATCGCGTGGAATATCCACATCGATTGACTTTAGGTTATGTTCGCGGGCACCGCGCACAGAGATGAATTTTTGATCTGCCATGATGTTCCTTACTCTACAATGCAAACATAGGCTGATTAAACCGAGTCTCCAATCAAATTTTGAGAACGAATATAGAACATTTGGTTTTGTGTGGCCTTTCCGTCTGATCTTTCATTCTGTAACATTTGCTCGATCTATCGGCTTGAGCAATCATCTCTGGACCTCTAAACAGCAGATGAAGCAGAAGCAAGCGGCAGCTCGGGGATAAAGGATGGCTGATAACACGTATATTTTGATTGATTTGGGGGGCAGCAATACTCGGGTCGCTCTGAGTGATGAAACCGCATTGAACCCTGAAACAATTCAAAAATTTTCGAATGCTGGCTATGACTGCTTAGAAGATATTGTCAAAACCTATATGCAAGCGCAAAACCTAAGCAAAGCCACAGCTATTTGCGTTGCAGCTGCGGGGCCACTTCGCGACGGCGTGATAAAAGTGACTAATCTAGACTGGGTTATTTGCCCGGATCGATTGCGCGCGCTTACCCAAGCCGATCATGTTGGCTTGCTTAACGATCTACAAGCCCAAGGATACGCGCTTAACGTTCTGCCGTTGGAAAGCCTCAAGCATCTTTATGGCCCTGCAAAAGCCAAAGCGGGGGCCACAAAACTGGTCTGTGGAATTGGAACCGGCTTTAATATCGCGGCTGCCTATCCTGCTTCTAAAGGTGTGCTGGTGCCGCCTGCGGAAGCGGGGCATGTTCGGTTGCCCGTTGCAACCCCGATGCAGCGTGAGCTGTCTGATTGGATTACATCTGAACGGGGGTTTGCATCCGTTGAAACCGTGCTGGCTGGGAACGGGCTGGAAACCTTAAACAGATTTTTTGATCCCGAGCACCCTCGCAGCGCCAGCGAAGTTATGCAAGCCGCGCAGGATGGACAGCGCGAGGCACGCCAAGTTGTAACTTGCTTTGCATCGGTCATGGGCTCTTATTTTGGCGATTTGGCCCTGGCACATCTGCCCCTCGGTGGCATTTATATGATTGGCGGGGTTTCCCGCGCAATCGCGCCCTATGTAACGCCGGAAAATTTCGGAGCGACCTTTCATGACAAAGGCGTCTTCTCCGATTACATGTCGGAATTTCCGATCTTTTTGGTTGAGGATGATTTTGCCGCGCTTAAAGGCTGCTTGGGCTATCTGCAACAATCGATCTAGGCAAATGCGGCGCTGCGCGCCAGACCCCAAATGACATCACGACCGTGCTCAGTATAAAGAATATAGCAACTGCGATATATTGACTTTCCAACCCTATATCCCAGTCAATCATCACGCCGGTGATGCCCGGCCCAAGCGCAGAACCCAATACCATAATCGCGGCCGCCAATGATTTAATCGCGCCCAGATACCGGGTGCCATAGAACTCAGCCCAAAACGCATTTGGAAGGGTTGTATTTGCGCCGGCTGTGATGGCCAGAAACAGCAAACCCGTTACGAACATCATCTGCGATTGTCCGAATGCAAAGCACAAGAAGGCGACCGACATCGGCAATTGGTAAAACCAGATCAGCCTTGGGGTGCCAAAACGATCAAGCGCCCAGCCCGATGCCAACATCGCCAAAACCGCGCCCCCCGTATATAGCGGGAAAAAACTCACCAACGTTAAATGATCCCAGCCTTTTATGGCCGCGAAATGCACCTGTTGAAAGAAAAACGCCGTGTTAAACGCGCTAGGGCCCAGTAATGCGGGCATCATGCACCAAAAAAGTGGGTGGCGGATAACCGCGCCGCGCGTCCAATGCTGCGCATCCATTCCCAAAGAGCTGTTATCTTCTGCCATGGATTGCGGGGTTCGCTCTTGACGCAGCAAGCGAAATAAAACTGGTAAAGACAATAAAAGCACCCCAGCAGCAACGCACCATAAAGAACGCCACGACACAAAGCCCATTAAAAACACGAACAATACGGGCAGAAAAGCTTCTCCGAACGAATATCCCAATCCCGCGATCGACAGCGCGCGCCCCCGATTGGCCACAAACCAGCGCGACATAGCCACCACGGCCAGATGCGAGCACATGCCCTGCCCCAATAAACGCAACGCGAAAATTGCAAAAGGCAGGTAAAACACATGCGACAGATTGACCATCACAAGCGTTGCCCCCATCAAACCAGATAAAACGAAAAGCCCCAAAACCCGGGTCCGAAGGACATCGCTTAAAGTGCCCAGCCAAACCATCACAATCGCCGACGCCGTGGTGCCCAAGGAGTAAAACCCCCCCCAAGCCGCGTGCGAGAGGCCGAATTCGGCCCGAATATGGCCTGAAAATATAGAAATGAAGAAGGTCTGACCAAAGCTTGACATAAATGCCAGCAAAACCCCTGCTCCTAACCAGGCGCTATTTTGACGGAAGAACTGCAAAATAGGCACAGGCGTCTCCTTTGATTAGACCTCTGTGCTAAAGTTAAATGTTCCAAAAGGAAAGATTATAATGATGCGGTGCTGCAAGCTTGTTTTTACGGGCCCAAGACCGCACATGTTTTATATTTAAACGCTCTGCCACGCGCGTTTGCCGTAAAAAACTTTCAATTTCTATGAGGCCTTAGGCTGCAGCGTATCTTGGATATGATGTCCGAGACTTTAACGGGTGAAAAAGATCGATACACCAAGCAAGCAGAGCACAATGCCCGTGAGGTATTGTAGCTTTGTCTGACGTGTAGGGTTTGCGACAAACCATTCTCGCCCATAGCCGGATGCGAAGGCACCGCTCGCTTCAACGATAAAGACGATAAGTTTCATCAAAATTCCAAGTAACGATATCTGGGAGCTTAAGTTTCCGCGTCCGCTGTCGGCAAACTGCGGTAAGAACGCAAATATGAAGATGATAGCCTTCGGATTAAGCAGGCTTGCGATAAAACCTTCTCGCATGGCTTGTGACCCAAGGATTGGAATTCCGGTTTTTTCTATTTCATGAACTCTGACGTTTCGTAGCGTCGATACACCTAAATATATTAAATACAACGCTCCTGCAATTTTGATAACTTGAAAAACAGCCGGGCTCGATTTCAGCAATATCGCGAGGCCGAAGGCTGCTGCTGGAATTTGAACCATGCCTGCCAAAGCAAAGCCGAGGGCAGTATAAAAGGCAACTTTTTGCCCCTGCCCGATGCCCCTTGCGATGATTAATGCTAAGTCTTGCCCTGGTGTGACTGCTAAGGTTAAAACGGCTAAAATAAAAATAGGCAAAACAGAAATGTCAAACATGGTATTTAGTGGTTGTTAAGGTAATCTCATGCCAAAATTATATGAAAAGAGTTAGAGTACATCGCCCATTACAAGTTCCAGATACTCGAATCTTTGACCCAAAAACGCATAAGCATTTGACAACAAAAAAGACCGGCGCCTCATCCGCAGGCACCTGCTAGTCATTCTTGAGCATAAAATTTTTATCCGCTTAGAAAGAAACCGTGGAGGGGTGCGTTCCTCTAAAAGCGTCTTTAATCATAAAGCCGTCTTCAAGAAGTATAGGCCGCCCCTCCACAAAACTCGTCACCAATACGCATACGCAACATCTCCTACCGCGCCGGGCATACAAAACCAACAAAGACACCCAAACCAAAACGAATCCGAAAATGTTTCGCCTATACATGCCATTAAAGGACAAAAAGATATTTATCAATACAAAAGTATATATTTACATCCTTTAAGTCCACGCTTGCAAAGCCTGTAAACCAAAAACCGCCAAATTTCACCTAGCGTGAAATGATAAGGCTTGCGCAAAGGCCTCCAAAAGCGCCACTTTCGGACAGCTCAACTCGTCCACCATGAGCACGCGCAATATCAGCGGCAATTGGAAGCCCAAGACCAACCCCCGATCCTTTATTTTGGTTGCGCGCGGGATCGAGACGCGAAAATGGCTTCATGGCTTCTTCATAAAGCTCTGGCGGAATACTTGGCCCGTCATCCTCAACGGAAATCACCAGGCTGCGCGCATCATATTGAAGATCAACAACCGCTTTCGTGCCATACCGCACCGCGTTCATAATCAAGTTTTCAAGCGCGCGTTTGATCGCAAGCGGACGCATCTCAACAAGGATAGCGCTTGGCTTGCAGCGCAAAGAAACGGAATATCCGGCGCGCGTTGTATCTTGTACAATCATTTGAACCAACTCGAACGGGTTGGTTGCCTCTGATTTACCCCCTTCATCGCCCTGCTCGCGGGCAAAGGAAAGAAATTCATCCAAGAGCTGGCGCATTTCATCAACATCGCGTTCGAGCAATTTGCGATCGTCATGCTCGAGCATAGACAGGCCCAGCTTCAAACGTGTCAAAGGTGTACGCAAATCGTGACTAACACCCGATAATATCATTGTGCGTTGTTCAATATGGCGTTCAATGCGTGCACGCATATCTAAAAACGCCCGTCCCGCTGCGCGCACTTCGATCGCCCCAGAGGGGTGATATGGTAGGGTCCGCCCCCGGCCAAAGGCCTCAGCCGCAGCGGCCAAACGGGTGATTGGCCGCAATTGATTGCGCAGATAAATAAATGCAATCAAAGTGAAAAACACACCAAATACAACCATATTGACGATCAACTGGTGCGGGTTTGACGGCGACACCCTGTCACGTGAAAATTCAATATCAAAATAGGCTCCCGCCAATTCAAGCCGCAGATGCACCATTTTAGGCGTATCAAGATTAACCGCCACCAAACTGTCTAATAGCTCAAACTCTTTTACAACAACCAATCCGGTTAGATCATAAAAATGCCGAAAAGTTGCCAAATCCGGAGCATCGGCAGCAACGGTCTCAATGGTGATATTCAAAGCTTTTGCCAAATTTTCCGTCGCTTCGGTCAGACCCTGATCCGCGATCAGCCGCGCGCTTAACAAGCTAAGTTCGCTGATCACGGCCCGGCTCATCTGCTCGGTCACCCCTTCAAAATGTCGCTGGATAAACACGATGGAGACCACAAGCCAGAGCAACACCACCGGCAGCACCAAAATTAAGGCCACGCGACCATACAGCCCCGAGGGCAAATAGCGTTTGAAGGATCTAAACATCACCTCTACATCTAGAACAAGTTTAGAACCGGGGAAACAAAAATGGACTCTGCCCACCAAAGCTTTGATCCGCCTGTTGGCATAGCGCAGCAAATTGCGCCAAATCTTCGCAGAATTTTGGCCCCAAATCCGTCACCCATGACGTTTCGGGGCACGAACACCTATCTGCTAGGCGGGTCTGATCTGGCGATCATTGATCCCGGGCCCGATCAATTAACGCAGTTAAGGGCGATCAAAGCAGCGCTTCAGGGCACGCAAAAAATCACCCATATCCTCATTACCCACTCGCATCTTGATCACTCGCCCTTGGCGCGGCGGCTTTCGGCGGATTGCGGCGCGCCCATTTTTGCATATGGGCGCTCTGATACAGGGCAAAGTGACCGCATGAAAGCGCTTATTAAATCGGGCTATAGCGGCGGTGGAGAAGGCGTCGACTGCGAATTTACCCCAGATCACACCTTGAAAGACGGCAGCAAACTGGCTGGCCCTGATTGGGAACTGGAAGCAATTCACACCCCGGGGCATTTTTCAAATCATCTCTGTTTTGGCTGGCAGGAGGCCGCTTTTACTGGCGATCATATTATGGGTTGGGCCAGCTCGATGGTGTCGCCACCCGATGGTGATATGGGTGATTTTATACGCTCTTGCGAAACGCTTTTGCAGCGCGACTGGAAGGTTTTCTACCCTGGTCATGGCGATATTGTTCAAACACCAAACGCGCGTATTCGCGAGTTACTTGCGCATCGAGAGCACCGAGAACGCTCGATACTTGCGGCCCTGTCAGTAGAGGGGCGCAGCATAAAAGAAATCACAAAAAACGTTTATCTCGACACCTCTGACGCTTTGCTCCCAGCTGCCGAACGCAATGTATTTGCTCATTTGATCGACCTTTGTGAACGCCAAAAAGCCATCTGTAATGAACCAATCCGATTTGAAAGCCAATTTCGATCCCTGACGTCATAAAACAAAAAGAAAATTAATATAAAAACCGCTGGACGCGGAATTCTTGTATTGCTATAGCGGAGCTAGTTCCGGCGTAGCTCAGCGGTAGAGCAGTTGACTGTTAATCAATTGGTCGTAGGTTCGATCCCTACCGCCGGAGCCAAAATAAAAAACAAAATCAATAACTTACATCACCTCCACCGGCACTCGGGTGTGTAACTAAAAGTTATAAACACTTATAAACATTTCTTGGCATGCAATAAGCGAGTCAAAGGCATTTCTATAGCCAAGAAAATTTCAATATTAATCCCGCCGTTTTTATTAAATTTATTCACGCATTTTCGTTTAAAGGTAGTCCTTCTGCCAATCTCCCAGAACTCACTAATTTAAAATACCGCT
>Ga0181554_1001443_pt1 | contig 22368 bp, 20 predicted proteins | sample 011ome_16_FD_145602 | JGI IMG/M metagenome (GOLD analysis project Ga0181554, IMG submission 145602) | Coastal salt marsh microbial communities from the Groves Creek Marsh, Skidaway Island, Georgia - 011503CT metaG (spades assembly) | ecosystem: Environmental > Aquatic > Marine > Intertidal zone... | reverse complement strand
CTTCACCAGTAGTCTGGCAGAGGGGGCAGCCGTTTTTATTGAGTGCAGATTCCACGGATTAGCTCAGCCGGTAGTTTGGGTCTGGTTGCATCGATGAAGGCAGCGGTCGGATGTCATTCATTTCCAGTTGATCAATCTCTATGGTGGTGCACATCGCGTTGAGTGCCAGATCATTGGGCTCGGTGCCAAAAGGTTCTTCAATTTCTTCGGCAACATATTCCAAAGAAAGAAAGGTGTAAGAGATGAAAACCGAGATCAGGGGTGTCAGGTAACGAAGGTCATCGACAAACGCAAACGGCAGGATGGCGCAGAAGAAATATACGGTTCTGCGCAAAATCAATCCGTAGGCGTAGGGAATTGGTGTGTTCAAGATCCGCTCGCAAGCACCTTGAATGTGTGCCATTTCTCCAAGATTCTTGTCGATGTCGACGAAAATCATGTCGCTGATCTGACCGCTGCGATATTTTTGGCCTAACCATTCGCCTAAAACTAGCAGAATGCGGTTGGTGTAGAGTGGGCTATTGAGGACTTCGCTCAAGAAAGGCGCTGGCAGCAGACGCTCTAGATCTGGACGCGGGTTTGTGCCACGCAGTTGGTGGTTGAGACTCCAGCTGAAGGCTGTGAGTAGTTGCGAGACCAGTCGCGCATCGTTTTTGTCCGGCAGAACGCTTTTGATCTGACGCGAAATCGATCGCGTTGTGACGATAAGCGAGCCCCACAGGCAACGCGCTTCGTTGAAGCGGGCATAACTGGTATTGGTTCTGAAGCCCAAGAAGATGGCGATAGCAATCCCCACAAGACTGAAGGGTGCTGTTGTGAGATGTAGTCCCAGGCTATCGTAATAGGGCAGCAGAATGACCGCACTGACCGAAACCAACAGGTTCAAGGCGAGTCGTGACAGGATGTTCGGTAGTACCGACCCGCGCCAGTTAAATAAAGAGAGGAACCAATGTTGATTGGGACGAACGATCAAGATTGGTTTCCCCCTGAGTTACAGCAATACGCGTTCGATGCTGCCGGTGTTGGCGCGATTAACATACTCGGCCATCCAGTTGTCACCCAGAATATTCTTGGCGAGTTCAACGACGATGTAGTCGGCGTCGGTGTCGGCATCATCACGGAAGCGCGACAGACCTTGCAGGCATGATGGGCAGGAGGTGAGCACTTTCACCTGACCGGCAAAACCATCGGCCCGCAGCTCGTTGGCGCCCTGCTCCATTTCTTCCTGTTTACGGAAGCGCACCTGCGTCGAGATGTCCGGGCGCGTCACAGCCAGCGTGCCCGACTCACCACAACAACGATCGTTGAGCGGTACGGCAGTGCCCATGAGCTCACTCGTTACCTTGAGCGGTGCGTACGTCTTCATCGGGCTGTGGCAAGGGTCGTGGTACATGTAGCGCGTACCCTCGACGCCATCCAGCTTAACGCCCTTCTCCATGAGGTATTCGTGGATGTCGAGCAGACGGCAGCCCGGGAAGATGCGTTCGAACTGGTACTTCTGCAGCTGATCCATACAGGTGCCGCAGGAGACGATGACAGTTTTGATGTCGAGGTAGTTCAGGGTGTTGGCGACACGGTGGAACAACACGCGGTTATCGGTGGTGATGCGCTGACCCTTATCTTCCTGGCCGCCCGAGGTTTGTGGATAGCCGCAGCACAGGTAGCCCGGTGGCAGCACCGTCGTCGCGCCCACTTCGTACAGCATGGCTTGTGTGGCCAGCCCCACTTGCGAGAACAGACGTTCTGAACCACAACCCGGGAAGTAGAAGACGGCTTCCGATTCTTCTGCGCTCAGCTTGGGGTTGCGAATCACCGGGATGACCTTGTCGTCTTCAATATCCAACAATGCCCGCGCCGAACGTTTGGGCAGGTTGCCCGGCATGGGCTTGTTGATGAAGTTGATGATCTGCGTACGCACCGTCGGTTTGTGCACGGTGGCCGGCGGATGCGCGACCTGATCCTGGATCAGATGTAGCGACTTGCCCAGTTGATAGAGCTTGTTCTGTGCGGCGTAGCCAAAACGGATCATCACCTCGCGGATACCCTTGATGAACATCGGGTCCTTGATGGTGAGGAAAGTCATGGCCGCAGCGGTGCCCAGATTGAACTTCTGCTTGCCCTGCTTGCGCAGCAGGTTACGCATAGCAATGGTGACATCGCCGAAATCAATATCCACCGGGCAAGGCTTCTCGCAACGGTGACAGACGGTGCAATGCGCCGCGACGTCATCGAACTCGGCCCAGTGCGCCAGCGACACACCGCGACGGGTCTGTTCTTCGTAGAGGAAGGCTTCGATCAGTAGCGAGGTGCCGAGAATTTTGTTGCGCGGCGAGTAGAGCAGATTGGCGCGTGGCACGTGGGTGGAGCACACGGGTTTGCACTTGCCGCAACGCAGACAGTCTTTCACCATCGCCGAGATTTCGCCGATGCCCGACTGCTCCATCACAATCGATTCGCTACCGATCAGGTTGTAGCTTGGCGTGTAGGCCATGTCGAGATTGCCACCGCGCATGAGCTTGCCGCGGTTGAAGTGGCCTGCCGGGTCCACCTTTTCTTTGTAGGCCCAGAATGCGGCCATCTCGTCGTCTTGCAGATAGTCGATCTTGGTGATGCCGATACCGTGTTCGCCGGAGATCACACCATCCAGCGAGCGGGCCAGCAGCATGATGCGATCGACCGCCGTGTTGGCGGTTTGCAGCATCTGGTAGTTGTCGGAATTCACCGGCAGGTTGGTGTGTACGTTACCGTCACCCGCGTGCATGTGCAGGGCGACAAAGACGCGACCGCGCAGTACTTCCTTATGAATCGCGTTGATGCGATCCAGGATCGGGCGATACACGTTGCCGTCAAAAATGCTTTCCAGCGCGGGCTTGATTTCCTGCTTCCACGAAACGCGGACGCTGTAGTCTTGCAGGCGATGGAAGAGTGCCGGGTTAGCGGCTTTGTTTTCTAGCGGGCCGGCAACAACGCCCAGCGTAGCGAACGAGGCTTCGGCTTCGCCGAGTGGGGTATCCAGATGGTCGAGCAGCCACTGCCAGCGGGCGCGTACTTGCGCGACGGTATCCAGCGCTTGTTGGGCACGATCACCGATAAGCACGTCTTTGCCGACGTTGGCATCGCCTGCGTCTAGCGTGAGGTTGCCACTCAGATAGTTGCTGAGCGCGTCGCACAGTTCCAGCTTGTTGGCGATGGAGAGTTCGATGTTGATGCGTTCGATGCCGTCGCAGTAATCACCCATGCGCGGCAGCGGAATCACCACGTCTTCGTTCAGCTTGAAGGCGTTGGTGTGTTTGGAAATTGCGGCGGTACGCGAACGATCCAGCCAGAAATTCTTGCGTTGTTCCGGGCTGACGGCAATGAAGCCTTCGGCAGCGCGCAAGTTACACATGCGCACCACATCGGAGGCAGCTTGCATGACGGCTTGTTCGTCGTCGCCGACCAGATCCCCAATCAGCACCATCTTCGGGCGACCGTGGCGCTTGGCCTTGGTGGCATAACCCACGGCCTTGAGGTAGCGCTCGTCCAGATGCTCCAGACCGGCCAGCAGGACGCCGAGGTTGCGACCGCCGCCATTGGGTTTGAAGTAGTCGGTAATTTCGACAATGGCCGGCACGGCTTCGCGGACCTGGCCGAAGAACTCCAGACAAACGGTGCGCGTGTGCGCCGGCATTTTGTGCAGCACCCAGCGGGCGGCGACGATGATGCCGTCGGTGCCTTCTTTCTGAACGCCCGGTACACCACCGAGGAACTTGTCGGTCACGTCCTTGCCCAGCCCGATCTTGCGGCAGGCGGCGCCCGGCATCGTCAGAATTTCTTCGCCGAGGTGTTTTTTGCCGGTGGCATCAAAACGGGTGAGGCGGAAACGAACAGTTTCCTGCTCGTGAATCTTGCCCATGTTGTGGTCGAGTCGTTCGACTTCGAGCCAGTTGCCATCCGGCGTGACCATCTTCCACCAGGCCAGGTTGTCGAGCGCGGTGCCCCACAGCACGGCTTTCTTGCCGCCGGCGTTCATGGCGATGTTGCCGCCAATGCACGAGGCTTCAGCCGACGTTGGGTCGACAGCAAAGACGAGGCCCGAGCGTTCAGCCGCTTCGGACACGCGCTTGGTGACCACGCCAGCGCCGGTGCGCACAGTGCCAACCGGGTGATCCAGGCCAGGCAGGTTCACGAACTCGACGGGTGCGATGTCGATGAGTTTTTCGGTATTAATCACCACCGAGTCGGCGGTAAGTGGCACGGCACCACCGGTATAACCGGTGCCGCCCCCACGTGGAATGATGGTGAGGCCGAGCTTGATGCAATCACGCACCAGCGGGCCGATTTCTGCTTCGGTATCCGGGTAGAGCACCACGAAGGGATACTCAACGCGCCAGTCGGTGGCATCGGTGACGTGCGATACACGGGCCAGGCCATCAAAGGCGATGTTGTCTTTACGGGTGTGCTTGGTCAGCGTGCGCAGCACTTTGCGGCGGCGGGCGGCGCTGGTGTCCAGGTGTTTGGCAAAGCGGGTGATGGCTTCGCCAGTGGCCTTGAGCAGTTGCGCGACTTTCTCGTTGCCGTCGCGGCGCTTTTCAATTTCGGCCAGGCGGTGACGCAGCGCTGAGATCAGCGCGCTTTGGCGCTGACGATTCTGCAGCAGATCGTCTTCCAGATACGGGTTGCGTTGTACGACCCAGATGTCGCCCAGCACTTCGTAGAGCATACGGGCCGAGCGGCCGGTAACGCGTTCGCTACGCAGGTCGTCGAGGATCGCCCAGTTTTCCTGGCCGAGCAGACGGATCACGATCTCCCGGTCGGAGTACGAGGTGTAGTTGTAGGGGATCTCGCGGAGGCGTGCGTTCATGATTTTCTGACTCAGACGATTGGGGCTTTTGGCCATCTTTCGGACCTCATATTGTAGCGCAACAGGGGCGCTAGCAAGGCGTTCCCGTAGGTCTAAAATCCCTGATAAAACCGTGCCTTGCATGGGGTTTTGCCGATCAGGCGCCCGATCTACCGGTGTTGGCGCCCACCGGTATAATGCAAACACGCGCCGCAATTGCGTTTTGCCGCGCATTTATAACGATTGCAAAGCCCTTATTGCCATGACCGCCAAGACTGATGTGCCCTTCCCGTTGACCGACTATCTGCGCCGTATTGAAGCGGCCGAGGTTTACGACGTGGCCATTGAATCGCCGCTGGATTTTGCGCCGAACCTGTCGCGTCGCATGGGCAATGAGGTGTTCTTCAAGCGGGAAGACCAGCAGCCCGTGTTTTCTTTCAAGCTGCGTGGTGCGTATAACAAGATGGCCAAGTTATCGCCCGAGGCGCTGAAGCGCGGGGTGGTGGCGGCTTCAGCCGGTAACCATGCCCAGGGTGTGGCGCTGTCGGCCCAGAAACTGGGTTGCCGTGCGGTGATTGTGATGCCGACCACAACGCCGGGTATTAAGGTGAATGCCGTGCGTTCGCGCGGTGGCGAAGTGGTGCTATTTGGCGATTCCTTTGATGACGCTTACAACGAAGCGCGCCGCCTGGAAAAAGAAGAAGGCCTGACCTTTGTGCACCCCTTTGATGATCCGGATGTCATCGCGGGCCAGGGCACCGTGGGTCTGGAGATCATGCGCCAGCACACCAAGCCGATCGATGCGATTTTCTGTTGCGTCGGTGGTGGCGGTCTCATCGCGGGTGTGGCGGCGGCTGTGAAGCAGGTGCGCCCCGAGATCAAGATCATCGGTGTAGAAGCGGTGGATGCCGATGCCATGACGCAATCGCTGGCCGCAGGCCATAGCGTGCGCCTGGATCAGGTGGGCCTGTTTGCCGATGGCGCAGCCGTGAAGCAGGTGGGCGACGAATGCTTCCGCCTTGCCGAAGCCTACGTGGACGAGATGGTGCGCGTGGATAACGATGCCATCTGTGCCGCGATCAAGGATGTGTTTGAAGATACCCGCTCGGTGCTGGAACCCGCCGGTGCACTGGCTGTGGCCGGTATGAAGGCGTGGGTGGCACAGAATAAGGCGCAGGGTAAAACACTGGTGGCCGTAGCCTCGGGCGCCAATATGAACTTTGACCGGCTGCGTTTTGTGGCAGAGCGTGCCGAACTGGGCGAACAGCGCGAAGCCATTCTTGCCGTGACGCTTCCGGAAAAACCGGGCAGCTATCGTAAGTTCCTCTCGCTGCTGGGTAGCCGCAGCATTACCGAATTTAACTACCGCTTTAATGATCCGGGTGCCGCGCATGTATTCGTGGGCATCCAGATCGGCAACCGTGCCGAACTCACGGCCCTGATCGAAACGCTGCAGGCCGAAGGCTATGCGGCGCTGGATCTGACCGATGACGAAATGGCCAAGCTCCATGTGCGCTATATGGTGGGTGGGCATGCGCCTAAATCGGCGGGTGCGCTCAATGAGCTCGTGTATCGCTTCGAGTTCCCGGAGCGCCCGGGCGCGCTGATGAAGTTCCTGGAGAACATGAGCGCCGGTTGGAACATCAGTCTGTTCCATTACCGTAACCACGGTGCGGATTTTGGTCGTGTACTGGTGGGCTTTCAGGTGCCGCCTAACGATCTGCCGGCTTTTGACGCGTTTCTGGCCGGGCTGGGTTATCCGTTCCGTGATGAACGTGACAACCCGGCTTACCGTTTGTTCCTGGCTTAAACGTGTTCTGAGCCATGCAATCGTTTGATCTCACCGTTTATATGCTGGCCGGTTCGCTGGTGCTGATTGGCTGGGCGCTCTGCCGCCTGCTGCCGCGCGTGCCGGGTTCCGGTGGTGTGGCTGGTCTGCGTTTCTGGCTGGCGCTGGTGCTGGTGCTCGCTTTTGATCGAGCGCTCAACACGGCCTTCTTTACCGTGCAAACCTCGCTCTATGATCAATCCGATGCGTTGTTTGGTCTGGGGCAGGCGGCGTTACTCTATGTGCTGACCGGCCAGGCGCTCAAGCAGCCAGCTGCTACGGACTAAAGCACCAGCCCTTTTTCGGTAATCCAGCCGTCGAGCGGTACATCGTGTGCCTGCGGGTGGATGTCGTCCAGCAATTGCCCCGAGTACAGCACGCCAATGGTTTTAACGTCGGGCAGGAGGGGTAAGGTGCGGTCGTAATAACCACCGCCATAGCCCAGGCGATAACCTGTCTTATCCAGCCCCAGACAGGGGATGAAGATGTGTTTGGGCGTCACGCGTACGGCCGGGTCGGCCGGTGGCGCATAGATGCCGGCTTCATCCATGGTCAGCCGCACATTGGGTTGCCACAGATAGAACTCGAGAGGCTCGCAGGCCGTCACCACCCGTGGCAGGCAGACGGCAACGCCCGCGGCGTACCACTCGTGCATCAGCGGCTGGATATCCGGCTCTTTGGTAATCGGGTAATACAGGGCAAAGGGCGACGGCGGCGGATGGAAATGATCTTCCAGAATGTCGCAGATTTTGCGACTGAAGGCGGCGTGATCTTCAGCAGATAAGGTGCGGCGCCACGCTTTCATGCGCGTACGCAGCGTACTGCGATAGAATTTTTCATCCGGGTGCGTCGACATAGGTCGGACACTAGCACATCACCGATTGATTTTCTCTGTCTGGTTTAACGATGACCTTTGCCTTTCCTGTTTTATCCGTGTGTCTTAAGCGTGGTCTGGCGGCGGGGCTGTTAGCTGTTTCCATTAACGCGATGGCGCAAGATGCAACGTATCTGAGTGCGCGTGATGCGGTGAAGAACGGGCAGCTGGGTAAGGTGGAACAGCTCTATCCGCAACTGAAGCAGCATGAACTGGCGCCCTATGTGGAGTCGTGGATGCTGAAGCCGCAGCTGACGTCGGATAGCCCGGAGATCCGTGCCTTCCTTAAAAAATACGAGGGGGAGCGGCCAGCCGAATTGCTGCGGGCGGACTGGATTCGCGCCCAGGCCAAACAGGGTAACTGGACGCTGGTCGCGCAGCAGGGGGTGCTCATGCTGCAACCAGAGCCGGATGTGCAGTGTTATGCCCTGCAACCGCGTGTGAACAACGGCGACAGCGCGGCGAAAGACCAGGCCAACGTGCTGTGGACCACAGGCGTGGATTCACCTGATGCCTGTCAGGGTTTGTTCGATGCCCTATGGGCCAACGGGGCGCTGAAGGCCAGCGACGGTTGGGCGCGGGCACGTCGCCAGGTGGCGATGAATAAACTGAATCAGGCGCGCCAGACGCTAAGCGTCATGCGCGTGAATGTGAATGATGCGGCGGGCGGCCTCGATGCCGTGCTGAGCCGCCCGGTGATTTATCTGGAGCGTATGGGCACGCCGAACGACGAGACACAGAAGGAACTGGCGACGCTGGCGTTGGTGCGCATGGCGCGCAACGAACCGGGCAGTGCCGTATCGGCCCTGAAGCGTTATGGCTCTGGCCTGGATAAGGCGCAACAGGAATACGTGTGGGGCATCATCGGCTGGCAGTTGGGCATTCAGCAAAGCCCGGAAGCGCTGGATGCCGTGAAGAAGAGCGGCACGGTGTTGCTGCCAGATGATGCGATGGCCTGGCGAATCCGCGTGGCGTTGCGTGCGCAGGATTGGAGCCTGGTGCGTAAAGATATTGAAGCCATGCCGGAGCCGATGATTAATTCACCAGAGTGGGTGTACTGGCTGGGCCGTTCGTTCAAGGCGCAGGGGCGCGATAGCGCGGCGGAAGAGCAGTTCAAGAAGATTGCCGGCCAACCTAATTTCTATGGCGTGCTGGCCACGGAAGAACTGGGTGGGCGTGCCAAGCTGCCGACCCAGGCCGCACCGGCCACCGCGGAGGAGATTCGTCAGGTAGAGCGCCAGCCGGGTATTCGCCGGGCGCTGGCGATGTACCGACTGGATCTGCGTCCGGAAGGCGTGAAGGAATGGAGTTGGGCCTTGCGCGGTATGAATGACCGCCAGCTGCTGGCAGCAGCGGAAATCGCTCAACGGAATCAGATTATCGATCGCTCGATCAGCGCGGCCGACCGCACGAAGGAAGAGCATAACTACAAGCTGCGCTTCCCAACGCCGCATGCCGACAAGATCATGACCCATTCGGATCGGCAGAATCTGGATAAGGCCTGGGTTTATGGCCTGATGCGCCAGGAAAGCCGTTTTGTAACAAACGCCAAATCCAATGTGGGTGCCGCTGGCCTGATGCAGGTGATGCCAGCGACCGGTAAGTGGGTGGCCAATAAGATCGGCGTGAAGCTGGGCCCGGGCGATCTGCACGACCCGGATACCAACGTCATGCTGGGCACGACCTACATGCGCCTGGTGCTGGAAAGCCTGGATAACCACCCGGTGCTGGCTTCGGCCGCCTATAACGCCGGCCCCGGCCGTGCCCGCAAGTGGCGCGATGTGAAGCCGCTGGAAGGCGCTGTGTATGCGGAAACCATACCGTTTTCGGAAACCCGGGACTATGTCAAAAAGGTGATGAGCAACGCGGTGTTCTACCAGACGCTGATGACCGGGAACTCGCCATCGCTGAAGGTGATGCTGGGTACGATTGCGCCAAAGTCGGCGAAAACCGATTCAGCGCCAGAACTGCCTTGAAATGGCATAAAATGTTGAAATTAGCGACTAACCACTGATCAGACGATCGACCAAGGAAGACTCATGCTGAAGAACCACAAAATTCTCCTCATTGGTGGCACCGGTTTTGTTGGCCGTCATCTGGCCCGTGTGCTGGTCGATGCCGGCGTTCAGGTCACTATTCCGACCCGCCGTTACGAAAAGAATCGTGACATCACCATGCTGCCGAGCGTGATTCTGGTCGAGGCCGACATCAATGAAGATGGCGTGCTTGAGGGTTTGGCCACCGGCAAAGATGCCGTGATCAACCTGGTTGGCATTCTGCATGATCTGAATCCAGCCATTCCTTACGGTAAAGGATTCGCTGCCGCACACGTTGAGCTGCCCAAGAAAATTGTGGCCGCTTGTAAGGCTGCCGGTGTGAAGCGTTTGCTGCATATGAGCGCACTGCATGCTGGCAAGAAGGCACCTTCGGAATACCTGCGCTCTAAGGCTGCGGGCGAAGAAGTCGTTGCCAACTCCGGTTTGGTCACCACGATTTTCCGTCCGTCGGTTATTTTTGGCGCGCGCGATTCGTTTATTAATACGTTTGCCAAATTACTGCGCGCGTTCCCGATCATGCCTTTGGGCGGTGCGAATGCACGTTTTCAGCCAGTCTCCGTAGCTGATGTGGTCAATGCGTTTGTTCAGTCTTTACGCAGCCCCAGCATGGAAGGTCAGGCTTACGACCTGTGTGGTCCTAAGGTCTACACGCTCAGAGAACTCGTGGAATACACGGGTGAGGTTATTGGCTTCAAGCGCAAGATCATTGCGCTGCCAGAAAGCCTGGCTTATGTTCAGGCCGGTTTTTTATCGTTGCTGCCGAACCCGATGATGTCGCAAGACAACCTGCGTTCCATGGAAGTCGATAGCGTCTGTGGTCCCGGCTGTAAGGCCCCGGCAGGTTGGAATCCAGAGCCCCTGGAAGCCGTCGCGCCTTTATATCTGCTCGATAGCGGTGATGCGGCTCAGTTTGCCGAATACCGCAGCCGCGCCGGTCGCTAAGCGTTTTACGTCACCGCACCACGGCTGAGGCATTGAGGTCGTGAAAATCTACGTCGTGGGTGGCGCCGTGCGCGATCGCCTGCTTGGCTTGACGCCTGGTGACCGCGACTATGTGGTGGTGGGGGGCTCTCCCGATGAAATGATCGCCGCTGGTTATCAACCGGTGGGCAAAGACTTCCCTGTGTTTCTCCATCCGCAGACGCATGAAGAATATGCGTTGGCGCGAACCGAGCGTAAAACGGGCCAAGGCTATCACGGCTTCAGTTGCTATGCAGCGCCCGATGTGACTCTAGAAGAAGACCTGGCGCGTCGCGACCTTACCATCAACGCTATGGCAGAAGATGCCACGGGTGCGGTCATTGACCCCTATGGGGGCCAACAGGATCTGCAGGCGCAGGTATTTCGCCATGTGAGCGAAGCCTTTGCCGAAGACCCGGTGCGTATATTGCGCGTGGCCCGTTTTGCGGCGCGCTTCCCACAATTTACGGTGGCCCCGGAAACGCAGTCACTGATGTGCTCGATGGTGCGCTCGGGTGAAACCAAACATCTGGTGGCCGAGCGTGTGTGGCAGGAATTGTCACGCGGCCTGATGGCCGACCAGCCCGAACGCATGTTCATGGTGTTGGCTAACTGCGGTGCCGCGCCAGATCTGTTTGCGGGCGTGCTGCCACCGGCGGGTGTACTGGCCTGTGCCGTACAGAAACATTTGTCATTGCCGGTACGCGTAGCGCTCTGGCTTTCGGCTTGCGCCGACCAACAAGTCAGTGCCCTTGCTAAAGATTTGCGCCTGCCGACCGATTGCAAAGACATGGCACTGCTTCTAGTCCGGTATCAGAAGGCCTTGCTAACACTCGATGAACTCAGCGCAGAAGACCAACTCAACACGCTAGAACGGTGTGATGCGCTACGTCGAACGGATCGTTTCAAAGAGTTGCTCTCTGCGTTGTCGTGTCTGGGGGCCGATGCATTACTCGCCGAGCGCTGGTTAAAAACGCTGGCCGCAGCGGCCGGTGTCGATGCCGGTGCCATCGCACTGGCCGTTCGTACACAAGAACACATTGCCACCCGTATACGCGATGCGCGTATCGAAGCCATACAGAATATTGCCTGAGGTAAAAACATTGTCCGACGCACTGTCACTTGAAGTTATTAGCCGTTACCCAAGCAAGGGTAAGCGCCGCACACCTTTGTTATTTATTCACGGTGCTTTTACCGCTGCCTGGGTATGGTCAGAGCATTTTTTGGATTGGTTTGCCGAGCGCGGTTGGCCCGTGCACGCGATTTCCTTGCGTGGGCATGGTGGCAGCGAGGGGCATGAGATGCTCGGACAGTGGGGTATTGATCACTACGTGGCCGACGTGATGCAGGTGATTGATGAGATCGGCGAAGCTCCGGTGCTCATCGGTCACTCGATGGGCGGTTTCGTGGTGCAGAAGTGCCTGACGCAAGCGGAGTTTCCTGCGGCGGTGCTGATGTGCTCCGTACCCCCTAAAGGATTGCTCGCCAGCTCGTTGTCGATGATCTGGTCGCATCCCGATCTGATGGGCAGCTTGTCGCAGTTGATGACGGGTGGCCCGGTGGATATCGACTCGCTCAAGGATGCGCTCTTTGCGCAGCCGGCCTCGATGACCGATTTGCAGCGCTATCTGATGCTGTCGCAAATGGAGTCGCAACGCGCCATTTGGGATATGACCATGTTCAATCTGATCAATCCAGAGCGTTTGAAGCCTGTGCCCAAGCTGATCATTGGCGCAGAACTCGATCACATTATCCCTGCCAACCAGGTACGAGATACCGCTGAAACCTACGGTGTGGAGCCGGTGATCTTTCCGGGCATGGGCCATGGCCTGATGCTGGAACGCGACTGGGAGCACGTTGCCGATGTGCTGAATGATTGGTTGGTGGCGGTAGTGCCAGATGCACCGAAGGCTAAAAAGGTAGGCTAACCCGCATTTTTTAGGGCGTATTCGATCTGTCACCAGTAAATAATTAGCTTTACAGGACGTTTTTATTCTATAGAATGAAAACGTCTTGGGGAGGACGTGATGAAAAGCCAATTAAAGTCCGCAAGCAACGAAAGATCTGCCGTCTTGAGTATGGCAGTTTCTGAAGTTGCGGACCGTTTAGGTATTGGGCCAACAGATACCGGTGACATTGTGGGGCTGAGTCAACCTACGGCGTCTCGCATGCTTAAAGGCAACTATCTTTTGAAAGAGCACAGCAAGGAATGGGAACTGTCTGCTCATTTGGTGCGGCTGTATCGTGCGTTGTTTTCTATGGTGGGCGGAAGCGATGAGTTGGCTAGCGGTTGGCTGCGTTCGTCGAATAAGGCCTTCGATAGTCAAAAACCAATCGATCTGATCAAACGCGTAGACGGATTGCTGAATGTCTGTGAATACCTGGACGCCCACCGCGCTCGCATCTGAAGCAAGACCTTGGAGTGGCTCTGGGTGGCGTGCTGTTGAGGCGCAAAACCAGGTTGCCACGATGGGGCTTGTACACGGTGACGTGAAGCGTCAGGCGCTACTTGAAGATATCCTGGAAGAAGTTAAGCCAGCACAGCCTTCAGAAACGACGGGCTTGCACTGGTTGTTGTTTACCCCATTTCGTTATAGGCCTTTACCCAGTGGTTCTCGATTTAGACGAAGGCAAGATCCAGGCGTCTTTTATGGGGCAGTTGATCGAAAGACCGCATGTGCTGAGAGCGGATATTGGCGGCTGCGCTTCTGGATGGATAGTGAATACCTTCGGGAAAAAACGCAATCAGTACCTGTGACGCTGTTTGAATTTCATGGCGAGGCACACAGTGCAATTAATTTAACGGCTAACCCATTTGTCACAGAGTCTACCAAGTGGATGAGCCCAGATGATTACACAGCTACGCAAGAGCTCGCTGATGTTGCAAGACTGGCGAATGTGGAAGTGATTCGTTATGGGTCTGTACGCAACCACGGTGGAGACTGTATTGCGGTTCTATCGCCCGACGTGTTTAAACGAGTCGATGAGCCGTTTCGGGAGAACCTGCAAAGCTGGACCTTGACGATATGCCCGCCAGCCAACGTGGTTTGGCAACGATCGTTATCAAGTGAGGGTTGGGCGTTTGACTTTAAAGCGTGTGTGACCGATCGCTGCGGATAAAGCCGGGGATGCGTAGCGTGTCCGGCAAGCCTTTGGTGAGCAGCATGACCTTGAAGAACTCACCCATTTCGGCGGGCGACAGCAACGTCTGAACGGCGTGCTGGGTGCGTACCCAGGCCGGTGTGGTTTGCGCGGGATCAGCCGGTTGTTCGGTCGCCAGGATGTCGAGTAGCCCGGCGTCCATCAGCCAACCTGCCTGTGTGCAGTAACCGGCGACGTCCATACCGGCATCAAACCCGGCTTCGGCAATGGCGGTAAAGTCTACGTGGGCGGTGATGTCCTGCAGCCCGGGCCAATAAAACGGGTCGGGATGCGCGCGATGGCGGTAGTGGCACATGAGTGTGCCGCCGGTGCGTTCGTGATGATAAAACTCGTGACGTGGAAAGCCGTAGTCGATGAGCAGCAAGGCGCCCTGCGTCATGCGTTGCGCCAGCGTAGCAATCCAGGCCGGGCCGGCTTCGGGTAATTCGGTGGTGTAGTCATCCGGCCATGCGTATTTTTCAGCGAGGGCGCGGATGCGCTCGGCCAGCTCCGGGCTGGTATGGCCGGGGGTGGTGATGAAGCGGATGCCATCATCAACGGTTTCTAAACTGACGCCCAGGCGCTGGCCGTGGCCGTCTTTCCAGTGCACCAGTTCTATGGGCATGGCATCGAGCACTTCGTTACCGACGAGTACGCCTTCAATTCTGTCGGGCAGGCTGCTCAGCCAGTGAATGCGATCCATGAGGTGTGGCACGGCGGCTTGCAGATGCTGGCGTTGGCGTTCAGCCAGCTCGGCCGAGAGCTCGAGAATGTCGTAGCGTTCGGGCAACTGGCCCATGGCTTCGAGCGCTTGCAGTAAGTCTCCCGCCAGTTTGCCGGTGCCGGCGCCCGCTTCGGTGACGTGGGGTTTGCTGGCCGCGAGGATGGGGGCAATGGTGTTGGCGAGCGTGCGGCCAAAGAGGGGGGTCATTTCCGGGCCGGTAACAAAGTCACCCGCTGCGCCGAATTTATGGGCACCACCGCTGTAGTAGCCCAGACCCGGTGCATACAGCGCCAGCGCCATGTAGTCACTAAAGGGAATCCAGCCGCCTGCCGTGTCGATAGCCGCCAGAATGCGGTTACAGAGCGCCTGGCTGTGTGTCTGGGCCTCGGTGTCCGGTTGCGGCAAGGGATCTTGCCCACGGGGCGAGGCTGGCTGAATGATGGGGGGCAATGACATGGCGCGTGGATAGTTGCTTAGGTTGCAGTAGAGCAGGAGGATAGCGCATGCGACAATACGCGTCATTCTTGTTGCCGTAACGCCCTATTACCGTGACTTCTGCCGCCATGCCATCGACCAACGCCCCTGTGATGCTGATCACCGGCGCGGCTCGTCGCGTGGGCGCGGCGATTGCCACGGCCTTGCACGCCAGCGGTGCATGTATTGCTTTGCATGCGCGGCAATCGGTGGCGGAGGCCGAAGGGCTGGCCGCGCAGCTAAATACCGTGCGGGCGCATTCGGCTGCGGTACTGACAGCCGATCTGCTGGATACGTCGCGCATTACGCCCCTCGTTGCAGACGTGGTGGCCCGCTTTGGCCGGCTTGATGGGCTGGTATGCAATGCATCGTCGTTCTTTCCCACGCCGCTGGGGCAGATTAGTGAGGCCGACTGGCACGATCTGGTGGGCAGCAATTTCAAGGCACCGCTCTTTCTGGCGCAAGCGGCCGCACCGCATCTGCGGGCGGCGGGCGGTTGCCTGATTAATATCACTGACATACACGCCGAGCGGCCGTTAGCGGGTTACCCGTTGTATGCGGCAGCCAAGGGCGCCTTGCTGACGCTGACGCGGGCGCTGGCCATTGAGCTGGCGCCCGACGTGCGGGTCAATGCGGTGGCACCGGGGCCGATACTCTGGCCGGAAGATGGCCAATTTGATGTGGCCGAGCGCCAGGCGATTGTGCAACACACCTTGCTCAAGCGCGCTGGTACGCCGGAAGACATTGCCCGCACCGTACGTTTTCTGATGCTGGATGCGCCGTACATTACGGGGCAGGTTATTAATGTTGATGGGGGCCGCAGCGCCCACCTTGCTACTTAAAGTTTTTGAATCATGCCCAATCAATCCCCCGAAGCACTCTCGCAAAACCTACAGAAGCTCCGCCGTTTTATTGAAAACCGTGTGGGCAAGGCCATTGGCGATTACAAGATGATCGAAGATGGCGACACCGTGATGGTGTGTCTGTCGGGCGGTAAGGATTCGTACACGCTGCTGGATGTGCTGCTGGCGCTGCGTAAGCGCGCCCCCATTGATTTCCGCATCATTGCGATGAATCTGGATCAGAAGCAGCCGGGCTTTCCGGCCGAGGTGTTGCCGAACTATCTGGAAAAGTTGGGTGTGGAATACCGTATCGTGACGCAGGATACCTACTCAATCGTGAAAGAGAAAGTGCCCGAGGGTAAGACCACGTGTTCGCTCTGCTCACGGTTACGTCGTGGCATTATCTACAAGACCGCCAGCGAGCTAGGCGCCAATAAGATTGCTCTGGGTCACCACCGTGATGACATTGTGCACACCTTGTTTTTGAACATGCTGTTTGGCGGCAAGCTGAAGGCGATGCCACCGAAACTGGTGACCGATAACGGCGATTACATGGTGATTCGTCCGCTGGCTTATGTGCCGGAAGCAGACATCATCCGTTACGCCCGCGGTGTGAACTTCCCGATTATTCCGTGCAACCTGTGTGGGACGCAGGAGAACCTGCAGCGCCAGAAAATCCGCGAGATGATGGCTGATTGGGATGCGCGTTACCCGGGGCGTACCGAGTCGGTCATGACGGCGATTCAGAATGTGGTGCCCTCACATCTGGGCGATCGCAGCCTCTTTGATTTTGAAGGCCTGCAAGTAGGCAACGCAGATGCCATTCCTGGCGGTGGCGATATTGCTTTCGATAGCGAGAGCTATGATACCGACAGTTGTGAGACCCCTGCGCCGGGTGATCAGGCGCAGGTCATTACGTTTGGCGCGAAGCCAAAACCCTAGCGATTTAGATCGACGGGTCGTCGATGTCGGCGGCCCGGATGGTATGTGCCGGATCGAGCGCGAGTGCGCGCTGTGCGCTCTTGGCTGCAACGTCTTCCTGAACCAGGACTTCCTGTTGCTGGCGTGATATGAATTCTTCGAGGCTATCAATGCCGCGGAACTGCAGAATGGTATTGCGCACGGCGGCTTCGAGCAGCACAGCCAGGTTACGGCCGGCCGCCACCGGGATATTCACTTTGCGCACCGATACGCCCAGGATCTCCTGGGTTTGTGCTTCAAACGGCAGACGTGGCGTATCGATATTAGGCTGTTGACGATGCAGATGTACGATGAGTTTGAGGCGCATCTTGCGGCGCGAGGCCGTTTCGCCAAAGATGGTGCGGATGTTGAGCAGACCGAGGCCGCGCACCTCGAGGAAGTCACGTAGCAAGCTGGGGCAGCTGCCGAAGATCACGTTAGGTGCCACGCGGGTTAGTTCAACCACATCATCAGCCACCAGGCCGTGACCGCGAGAGATCAACTCCAGCGCCAGTTCACTTTTACCCGACCCGGAGTCACCGGTGATCATGACGCCCATGCCGAGCACGTCCATGAATACGCCGTGCAGGTTGGTGTTGGTACCCAGCTTTCTGGCGAGGTAGTGGCGCAACTGGTCGATGACGACGGAGCAAGACAGGGTGGAAGAAAATAGCGGGGTGCCGGTTTTTTCACAGGCCTCACGCAGTTCGTCCAGCACGGGCAGATTGTCGGCGACAATAATGGCCGGTGGGGCTGCCTGACACAGATCTTCGAAGACGGATTGGCGACGTTGGGCACGGGTGCGTAGCGCCCACTTCTGCTCGGCACTGCCCACGACCTGTAAACGGTCCGGGTGAATAATATTCAGGTGACCGACGATGTCAGAGCCATAGGCATCGGTTTCCACGAGGCGGATGCTGCGGTTGCAGCCGATGCTGCCGACCCAGCTCAGCGCCAGACGATCTTTGTACGCCTCGAAAAGCTGGGCAACGCTGAGTTCTTTCATAGGTCGCTTAGGCGATTAAACGTTGTTGCTGGCAAAAAGCGTCAGAACCTCGGCCGCTTCGGTACTGCTGCGTAGCTTTTCGCGGAGTTCCGGGTCAGAAAAATGCTGGGCGAGTTCCGACAAAAGCTGTAAATGCTCTTCCGTGCTTTGCTCCGGCACCAGCAGAAAGAAAGCCAGATCCACCGGGCGGTTATCGGGTGCGTCGAAGGGAATCGGCGTGTTCAGACGATAGAACATACCCGCTGCTTGGCGCAGGCCTTTAAGACGACCATGCGGAATGCCAACGCCCTGACCCAGACCCGTAGAACCGAGTTGCTCACGCATCTTCAGGCAGTCATGGATCATGGCCTCGCTCACGCCGAGGCGTTGTCCGAGTGCTTTTGCGGCCTCGGCAAACAACGCTTCCTTGGTGACGGGTTTAGCCGTCAGGACAATGGCATCCTGCGTCAGTAATTGGGCAATGGCATTCATGGAATAAAAGGCGGGCACATCACATGCCCGCCATTCGGGTTAGCGGTTACTCGAGATGGCTGGCGACCGTTTGGCCCCGACCGTGATCCTGGATCTTCTGCTTGTATTTCTGGACCTGACGGTCCAGCTTGTCGGTTAGGTCATCAACCGCAGCATACAGGTTCGGGTCGATACTCTCGACAAAAATATCTTTGCCCGGAACGTGCAGGGTGACTTCCGCTTTCTGATTCAGTTTTTCCACACTGAGCACGACATGAATATCAATGACGTGATCGAAATGGCGCGTGACCTTTTGCAGCTTCTGGCTCACGTATTCGCGGATAGCGGGGCTGACTTCCAGATGATGACCACTGATTTGCAGATTCATACTGCCTCCTCTAAAGGGTCTTGCGCAAACTGGCGGTGGGAAGACCCATCGCCTCACGGTATTTTGCTATGGTACGGCGTGCTACGACAATGCCTTCGGCACTAAATTGATCACAAATTTGTTGGTCCGAGAGTGGTTTTTTCGGATTCTCTCCCCCGATCAGCTGACGGATTCGGGCTTTAATGGCGGTGGCGGAAGCGGCGCCACCGTCATCCGTGCCGACATGGCTGCCAAAAAAGTATTTAAATTCAAAGACTCCGCGCGGCGTCGCCATGAATTTCTGGGAAGTAACGCGGGAAATGGTGGATTCGTGCAAGCCCAGTTGGTCGGCAATTTCACGGAGGACCAGCGGGCGCATGGCCAGCTCACCTTTTTCAAAAAAAGCGGCCTGTTCGTCCACAATGGCCTGCGCCACCCGTTCGATGGTCTCGAAACGTTGCTGGATATTCTTGATGAGCCAACGGGCTTCTTGCAACTGCCCAGTGAGGCCACTGTGTCCGCCGCTTGCTTGCCGAAGCAACCCGGCATAAAGCCGATTGATTTTGAGTCGAGGCAAAGCATCAGGATTGGTCGTGGCCATCCAGCGATCGGCTTTAGCTTTGGGGGTTTTGCGCACCAGAACATCGGGAATGATGTACGGGCTGGCATCGTCGAGGAAGCTATGACCCGGGTGCGGATTCAGGCTACGAATCAGCGCCTGGGCATCGCGCAAGGCATTGTCGTCGGCCCCGGTTTTGCGTCTCAGCAGGACGAAATCACGCTGCGCGAGTGCAGGTAGGTAGTCGGTGACCAGGCTACGGGCCAGATCGGCCGCGGGGTCGATCAGTTCTTTCAGTTGCAGCAATAAACATTCATTCAGCGTGCGTGCCCCGACGCCGAGTGGGTCGAGCTCTTGTAGTTGCGCCAGAGCCGCTTCAATTTCTGGCAGGGTAACTGCCTCATCTGCTGGCAGTGCGGCCAGAATCTCTTCCAGTCCGCTGGTCAGATAACCCCGTTCGTCGAGGGCTTCGATCAGAATGCGTATGAGGGCTTGTTCACGCCAGCTGCAGCGTTGAAGACCGACCTGGGTGAGCAGATGTTCACGCAGGGTAATGCCACCGCTGCCATCTGCATCGTAGTCGCTGTCGTTATCCTCTCCGCCGGATCCCGAGTAGGCGTAGGGGCCTTCATCCATATCCATGGGGCTGGACTGCTCGAAGGCCTCGGCGGCATCTGTCATGCCTTCGTTGCCGTTATCGCTAGGCTCAGCACGCGGCTCATTAAATTCTGCGCGCGTTTCGTTAGAAAATTCTTGATGCGTATGGCTGTTATCGGCCGTTGTCGTGGCGTCGGTGTCATTGCCCTCGCCCTCTTCCGCATCATCGCGTTCGAGCATGGGGTTTTCAGCCAGCGCTTGCGCTACTTCTTGTTGCAGTTCGACCGAGGACAATTGCAACAGCCGGATCGACTGTTGCAATTGCGGGGTCATTGTCAGGTGCTGCGTGCCTTTGAGTTGCAGGCTGGCCTTCATGGTGTTCCGATGAGTGTGCTACAAGGAATAACGCGGCGTTACAGGCGGAAGTGCTCGCCCAGATAAACCTGACGAACGGCTTCGTTGTTGATGATTTCGGAAGGCGTGCCCGAAGCCAGTACGGTGCCTTCGCTGATGATGTAAGCGTGATCGGTAATGCCGAGGGTCTCACGAACGTTATGGTCGGTGATGAGCACGCCGATACCGCGTTCTTTGAGGAAGCGGATGATTTTTTGAATTTCCAGAACGGCAATCGGATCAACGCCTGCAAAGGGTTCATCGAGCAGGATGAAGCGCGGCTGCGTAGCCAGAGCGCGGGCGATTTCCACGCGGCGGCGTTCACCGCCCGATAACGATGCCGCACGGCTTTGACGAATATGTTGAATCGCCAGCTCGTCGAGGAGTGTCTCCAGGCGGCTATGCTCTTCGTCCGCACTAAGCTTTTGTAGTTGAAGCACCGCGAGTATATTTTCTTCAACAGTCAGCTTGCGAAAGACCGAGGCTTCTTGCGGTAGATACGAAATGCCCATGCGTGCCCGCTGGTGAATCGGCAGGTGCACGAGTTCATCGCCAGCCAGCGTGATATTGCCACCGTCAGCGGGGACCAGGCCCACCACCATATAGAAACAGGTGGTTTTGCCGGCACCGTTTGGGCCGAGTAGCCCGACGACCTCGCCAGCCGAGACGTCGAACGACACGTCTTTAACAACGGTACGTTTACGGTACACCTTGCGTAGGTTTCTGGCCGAAAGAACGGCGGGTTTGGCGTCAGTCATGATGGTGTGCGGGTGTGATTGAGCAGAATGATCAGGTGGTGGTTTCAGATAGATCGTCTTCGTTGGCGGCACCGCCGCTGCGAATAACTTGCTGGATAACCCGCATATTAAAGCCGCGGCTGGCCAGATGACGGGTTTGTTTCATGCGTTCATTCATATCGCTAGGCGGTTGACCGAATTTTTTCAGCCACAGATTGCGGCAGCGGGATAGTTCGTCCGGCTGTTCAGCGATAACGGCCGCAATGGTGTCACGGTCAATGCCTTTCTGGGCAAGTTCTTGTTGTAGGCGCGAGTTGCCGTAACGCGGGGCGCGTAAGCGGGTACGCATCTCGGCGTAACGGTCATCGGAGAGCATTTTCCGCTTTTCCAGATCGTCGAGCAGCGCATTCACTTCAGCTTCGGTGGGTGGAACCACTTCGGCGACTTCTACGGCAAAGTAGGCAAAGTCATCGGCGTTGCCGCGGGCCGAGCGTCGCGCCGGCCGTGGCATGGGTTTGCTCATCAGCTTGCCAGCAAGTTCCTGGCGTGAGTACTCGCGCCGCGCCAGAAGGCGCAGCGCACGAGCACGCAGGTCGTCAGCCGTGGCAGCCAATCTCTCTCTTGCCCCGCTCGACTTAAGCGTCGTCTCCAGCAGGCGCGGGCTTGGCACCACCGATGGTGATACCGGCCGCTTCCATGATTCTGGCTTCGATTTCCTTGGCCATTTCCGGACGGGTCTTGAGGAACTCACGGACATTGTCTTTGCCCTGGCCGATCTTCTCACCGTTGTAGGCATACCAGGCACCGGCCTTGTCGACGATCTTGTGCTCGACACCCAATTCGATGATTTCGCCTTCGCGCGAAATGCCTTCGCCGTAGAGAATGTCGAAGATGGCTTCGCGGAACGGGGGTGCCACTTTGTTCTTGACGACCTTGACGCGGGTTTCTGAACCGACGACTTCGTCCCCACGCTTGATGGCACCGATACGGCGGATGTCCAGACGCACCGATGCGTAGAACTTCAGCGCGTTACCGCCGGTGGTGGTTTCCGGGTTACCGAACATGACACCGATCTTCATGCGGATCTGGTTAATGAAGATAACGAGGGTATTGGTTTTCTTGATGCTGCCGGTGAGCTTACGCAGCGCCTGGCTCATCAGTCGGGCATGCAGACCCATCATGGAGTCGCCCATTTCGCCTTCGATTTCAGCGCGCGGCGTCAGTGCGGCGACCGAGTCAATGACGATGATGTCAACGCCGCCGGAACGTACCAGCATGTCGGCAATTTCCAGACCCTGTTCACCGGTATCTGGTTGCGAAATGATCAGGTTGGGTACATCAACACCCAGCTTGCCAGCGTAGATCGGGTCGAGGGCGTGTTCGGCATCGATAAAGGCCGCCGTACCACCGGCGCGCTGTGCAGCGGCGATGACCTGCAGGGTCAGCGTGGTTTTACCCGATGATTCCGGACCGTAAATTTCGACCACACGACCGCGTGGCAGACCGCCGATTCCGAGTGCCATGTCGAGCCCCAGCGAGCCGGTTGACACGGATTGAATGCCTTGATCGATCTGTGC
>Ga0181554_1001439_pt1 | contig 22393 bp, 14 predicted proteins | sample 011ome_16_FD_145602 | JGI IMG/M metagenome (GOLD analysis project Ga0181554, IMG submission 145602) | Coastal salt marsh microbial communities from the Groves Creek Marsh, Skidaway Island, Georgia - 011503CT metaG (spades assembly) | ecosystem: Environmental > Aquatic > Marine > Intertidal zone... | reverse complement strand
GCCGCCGCCGCGCCGCCGCCGCCGCGACCGCCGCGAGCGCGCGGGCGTTCGCGCGCGCTGTCGCCACGCCGCGCGCGCGCGGAAGAACGCGTCCCGCCGTACCCCGTATCCGGAACGCCTCCGTAGAGAAGCTCGCGGAAGGACGAGAGCACTTCCTCGCGCTCGTCCGCGCTGTCCGCGCCGTCATCGCCTTCTTCGTTTTCGTCATCGTTTTCGTTCGACGCCCGCGCGCTCGCGTCGCCGTCCACCGCGGACGCGGACGCGGACGCGGACGCGGACGCGGACGCGGACGCGACCGCGGCAGCCTCTTGCGCGATGCTCTTCGCCGCGGCCTTCGCCGCGGCGTCCCTCACGAGCTGCACGTACACGCTCAGCTCGCATCGCGGCGCGGCGACGTCGAAAAAGCTCGGCAACCCGCCGCGGCCGCTCCATCGCCTCGTCGGCAACTCCGGGGGACGCGCCTGCGCCTCCTCGCGCAGCGCCGCGTCCGCGCGCGTCGCCCAATCCGCGACGCCCTCGCCGTCGCCCGGGGTGATGAGGACCTTCATCAGGTCGAGCAACCGCGCGCGAACATCGCGCGTGGCCTTCAGTTCGTCCGCGCGTTCCAACGAGGCGGCGGCGAAATTCGCGGCGCCTCCGAAGACGGCGTGCGCCACTTCCTCGTCCTCGTCCACGAGGTAGACGAGCCCCGCGGGATGGCGGTGCAGCGCGACGAGGACGGCCTCGATCGTCGGCAGCAGGAGCTTGACGTGCTCGAGCGTGAGCTCTGCGAAGCGCGGGGGAGCGCTGGGCGGGGTCAGATGGATGGGACGTCCGCGGCGCGTCGCGGTCAAAGGGTGGGGGCGGCGCGGGGCGCCGCGAGATCCGCGTCGACGACGCCGAGAGAGGCAGAGGAGGGAAAAAGAAAAAGCGCGTCTCGAGACGGGACGGGGCGGACGACGCGCGCGGACGACCGCGCGACGACGACGCCTCCGCGTCGAGGTTCGCCGCGTCGCGCGGTCCCGAGGGACCCCCGCGACGCCGCCGCGCGCGAAGATCCGCGCGACGCGCGCGCCGACGCGGACGACGCCCCAGACGCGTCGGTCGCGCGCGTCGTTCGGCGTGGAAAGGTGTCGACGCGATGATGGATGCTGCGCACCCTGCACGAGCTCGGGGGTGACGCGCGCGAACGGCCGCAGGCAGTGCGGCGCGAGCGCGTGCAGCGCGCCCTTCGCGTGCGTGCCCGTCGTCTCCACGAGCGTGGAGTGCAAGTCTTGGAACGTCTCCCAGAAGTCGCGCTCGCCGCGGTCGCCGCCCGGGGGCGCGCTCGACGCCCCGTCGACGTCTCGCGACGACGACGACGACGACGCCCGAGGCGAATTCGGCTGATAAGACGCGGACGCTCCGCCTCGAGAGGGCTCGTATAACACCTCGCAGTCCTCGTCCAGGGGCTGCGCCGCGTCCGCGCCGCGCGTCTCCGCGACGACGGCGGCGTCGCGAGCGTCGTCGCCCCCGCCGTCCATCGTCGTCCGCGCGCGAAGCGAGCGAGGTCGACACCGCGGAAGAGAATGATGCCCGTCTGAGAGCTTAGCTTGTCACATGTCTGCTGCAGTTATCGAGAAAAGTTGACAATCGACTCATTTTTTACAGTAGAAGTTGGGCCTCTCCAATAGGTTACCTGAGATTTTTGCCGCGGCGAGTGACGTGCGACCTGGACGAGCTCTCTCCTCTCCCGGACGCGAGCGCTGCCGCATCGTCCGGCGCACCGAGACGCGCGCGGGGAGGACGGGAGACGCCTCCGTCGCGCGAGGTATTCCATAAACCCCGCGCGTGATCGTTCCGCGCGGTTGAACGGCACCTGCGAACGTCGGGGCGCGCGGTACGTCGCCTTTACCGAGCCGGCGCCCTCGCGCGACACATTTTACGGCGAATCCGTCGTCCCCGCGCGGGGGGAGTCCGTGTTTACGCCCGCGGCGTCGTCGTCTCGTCCCCTCGCGCCGCGCTCGAGCGCGCGTCCGCTTCCTGAGGCGGGGGTCGAATTATTCGATCGAAGAGCACGGCGCTCGAACCCTCGAGATGGGCGCGAGCGATCGACGCGCGGGCGTCGCGTCGGGACAATTTCCGTCGCCCCCTCCTCGCGGGAGCGGGGTGCTCGTTTTCCGCGCCGCGCGCGCGCCGCGCTGACGCCGTCCTCCTCCCTCTCCGTCCGTCCTCCCTCCCTCCCAGGCGGCCGCTCTCGCGCATCATGGCGTCGCCGTTCACGGTAAAACTCGTCGTGGATGACGCATCGCCGATGGATCTCGAGACGCGCGCGAAAGCGGAAGCGGCGGTCGATGGCGCGAGAACCGTCGTCGCGACGACCGACGCGACCGACGACGCGCCGGCGACCGCGCCGAAGCGCTCGCGCGAAGAATCAGAATCGCTGCTGGACGCCGCCGCGACGACGACGACGCCGGGGAGCTCAGGGAAGCGCTCCGCGCGCGCGGCGGCGCTCTCCGCGCGCGACATCCTCACCGGCAAGCGCGCCGTCAAGGGGTTCTTCGACGACGAGGAGCGCGCCGCGGAGGAGAAGGCGGCGAAGCGCGCGGCGATCGCGGCGGAGAAGCTTCGCGCCGAGGAGGCGATGATCGCGCGGTGGAGGGCGCGTTCCCACACTGGTTCCCATACGACCGCGTCGGCATGGTGAACGCCGATCCTTAAGGACTTTTCCCGGCGTATCTCTCCGCCCACACCACGGTTTCAAATCCCGACGCACCATCGACGCCTTTCAACTCCGACTGACGCCTTTCAACTCCACCCCGACGTCGCTTCGTGTGGAACGGCTCTCAGGAGGAGGACCGCGCGAAGCAGGAGAAGGAGCGCGAGGAGAAGCGCAGGGCGGCGGCGGCGAGGGGCGAGGACGTCGGCGGCGGCGGCGGCGGCGGCGATGGAGATGATGCGAGGGACGGCGAGGGCGGCGGCGGCGGCGGCGAGAAGCGCGAGGACGGGTGCGATCTCGCGCCGGAGGCGTCGACGCTGCGGGGCCGGTCGAAAAAAAACGCGCCGCCGCCGTCGGAGGCGGCGGCGGAGGCGGCACCGGCGAAAGCTCCGGAGCCGACGCTGCCGCCGCCGCCGCCGGAGCCGACGCAAAAGTTTGAGCCGCCGCTGGATAACATCCGCGGCGTCCCGGTGTTCGGATGCCACGAGTGCGACTACGACCGCGCGGGGTGCTTCGAGTGCTTGAAAGGCCCGCCGGTGCGAACCGCGTTCGCGCCCGAAGACGCGTTGCACTACGACGTCCCGTCCGTGCCGGTGTACTACCCGACGGAGGAGCAGTGGGCGAAAGATCCGCTGGAGTACATCAACTCGATACGTCCGGAGGCGGAAGAGTACGGCGTGTGTAACATCGTCGCCCCGGAGTCGTGGCGCCCGGAGTTTCGGCTGCCGGGGATCGACGACTTGCGGTTTCGAACGCGCGTGCAGGCGGTGAACGAGCTGCAGAATCGCCCGGCGGGGCCGTCGTCGCGCGCGCGGGAGAACGCGGCGAAAGCGAAAGAGGCGCTCGAGGCTGCGGGGTTGAGCATGCCCCCTCTTGGATTCTTGAACGAAAACGGAAACGGCGGCGGCGGCGGGAGGATGGGCGGCGGAGGCGGCGGGAGGATGGGCGGCGGCGGCGGCGGCGGCGGGGGCGCGGTTGACGCCGCGCCCGCTCGGGCGCCGGCGCCGGACACGCCTCCGAACGCGGACGCGACGGGCGAGGACGACGGCTCCAAGGAGTGCTCGCCCACGCCTCTCGCGGCACCTCCCCCCGTGTCAGAAGGCGGCGATGGCGGTCTCCCGGTCACGACGAGCGCCGGCGACCTCGCGGCGAGCAACGGCGCGGCGACGACGATGGACGCGGCGAAGCGGGGGTCGCACAAAAAAAAGTCGCACAAGAAGAAGCCGCCCTCCGCGGAGGACGTCGAGGAGGCGACGAAGATCCTCGCGCAGTACGGTTTCATCCCCGGCGAACGGCACACTGTGTCTACCCTGGAGCGGTACTCGGACTACTTCAAGCGGAAATATTTCAGCAAAAACGGTCGACCCGTGGACGTTTCCGTGCGCGACCTCGAAGGCGAGTTTTGGCGGCTGGTGGAGAGCCCGTGCGGACGGTCCTTGGAGGTGATTTACGGCGCCGACATCGCCACCGCGGAGGTTGGCAGCGGATTCACCTCGAAAACGGACGAGTGCGCGGACAACCCGGGGCAGAAGAAGTACGCGACGTCGCCGTGGAACGTGTGCAACATGCCGTACAACCCGTCCTCGTGTTTAAAGCACGTCGAGGCGACCACCGGGATCACCGTGCCGTGGCTCTACTTTGGCATGACGCTCAGCACGTTTTGTTGGCACGTCGAAGATCATCACTTCTACAGCGTGAATTACCACCACTTCGGCGACCCGAAGGTGTGGTACAGCATCCCGGCGTCGTACAGCGCGAAGTTCGAGGAAGTCATGCGACGGCGTTTGCCGCACCTGTTCGAAGCGCAGCCGGATTTGCTTCACTCGCTCGTGACGATCCTCTCCCCGAAGGTTTTACGCGACGAGGGCATTCCCGTGTACCGAGCGGAGCAGCATCCGCGGTCGTACATCATCACGTTCCCGTACGCGTACCACGCCGGATTCAACACCGGCTTCAACTGCGCGGAGGCGGTTAACTTCGCCCCCGTCGATTGGCTCCCGTTCGGCGCGGTCGCGACGGAGCAGTACGCGCGGGATAAGCGGTACCAGTCCGTGGCGCACGACCAGCTGTTGGCGACGTTGTGCGACGGCGCGGAGCACCCGTCGCAGAGCGGCGCGTGCGCGACCATCGCGTCCGTGATGCGCGAGCGCGTCGAGGTGGAGAAAGCCCGGCGCGAGGCTACGTTCATTGACGCGACCGCGACGGGGGGTCAAATTCCAATCGCGGGCGGCGGCGGGCCCCGGGTCGGGAAACGGGTGCGGATGAGAGCCGCGGAGGACGACGACGCGCCGGATTTGTTCGAGAAGGATTGCGCGGCGTGCCGGGCGGATCTCCACTGGGCCGGCGTTCGGTGCGAGTGCAAGCCCAAGAGGCTGTATTGCCTGCGGTGCGTGCGAGAGTGCAAGTGCGTCCCGGAGAAGAGCGTGATGTTTTATCGTCACACGATCGAGGAGCTCGAGGGGAAGTGCGCGAGGTTGGAGGCGCTGGCGGCGGCGGCGGCGGCGGGACGACCGCCGCCGCCGCTCGCGGGCGACGGCGACGGCGACGGCGACGGCGACGGCGACGGCGACGGCGACGAGGTGAACGAGAACGCGTCCGCGTCCGACGGCGGCGAGGAGAGCGGTAGCGAGGAGGAGGAGGAGGAGGAGGAGGAGGAGGGCGTCGACGCGAGCGGGGAGGAGTCCGCGTGAACGTGAGTAGCGCACGTGAAAACACAAGTTCAACTGTGAGCGAGAAATTCCCCGCCCTGGGCAAGGCCCTTCCCGGTCGAACGTGATCGGTCGAACGTCGCGCGATGACCGACGAAATCGTGAACTTGATTTCGCGCGCGGCTGCCTCGCTCCTCAGAACCCCGGTCGCACTCAACGAGTCGCGTCGTCGTTTGACTCACGCGGGATGGGGTGCGCAGGCTCTAAACCGGTGCGTCCGCGCTCGTCGTCGTCGCGATCGTCCCGTTCCCGCGCGTCGCCGCCACCGCCCGCGCCCGAATTGTCAAAATTGACCCGCGTCCTTTCCTCCTTCCACCCCGCGATCGCGCCCGCAGGATCCAAACAAGCGCGTCGGCGCCGCCAAGGACGGCCCCGTCGGCCCGAAGCCGATTCCGAATGCAAAGGGGACATTCACCCGCCAGGGAAGCGTCCTCGGGCGCGAGACGGAGGACATCAACGAGCATTACAAGTTCCACAACGTGCGTCGACCTATCCGACCCTTCGCTCGTCGACGAATCGGGCGCATTAATTCCGACGCACCCCCGACCCGCGCGCTCTGACGCTCCCCCGCCCCTCGTCGTCGTCGATTCACAGGAACTCGGCAAGGGCGCGTACGGAACGACGTTCTTGGTGTCGCACAAGGTGACGGGGAAGAAGTACGCGTGCAAGTCCATCAGCAAGCGCAAGCTCACCTCGAAGGATGAGATCGACGACGTGAGAAGAGAGATCAGCGTCTTGCATCACCTCAGCGGGCACCCGAACATCGTCGGCCTGGTCCAGGCGTTCGAAGGGAGCAAGCACATTTACATCGTCATGGACTTGTGCACCGGCGGGGAGCTGTTCGATAGGATCGTCGAGCGCGGGAACTACACGGAGCAGGATGCGGCGGCGGTGTTTCGAACGATGATCAAGTCGTGTCAGTACTGGCACTCGCTCGGCGTCGTGCACAGGGATCTGAAACCGGAGAATTTTGTGTTGAAGACGAAGGATTACGACGCGCCGATCATGGCGATCGACTTTGGTCTGAGCGCGTACTGGGAACCGGGTCAGCCCCCGATGGACATCTTCTGCGGCTCCGCGTTTTACATGGCTCCCGAAATTTTCAACAAAAAGTACGACGCGGGCGTGGACATCTGGGCCTGCGGCGTGATCTTATACATCCTCCTCTCCGGCGGCCCGCCGTTCATCGCGGACACGGACAAGGGCATCCAGGATATGATCCTCGCGTGCAAGTACGACCTCGCCGCGTCGCCGTGGCCGAAGATCAGCGCGAGCGCGAAGGATCTCATCCGAAAGATGCTCATGAAGAAGCCGAAAGATCGTCTCACGGCGGAGGAGGTTCTGAACCACCCGTGGGTGCGCGAAGACGGCGACGCGCCGGCGACGAAGATCGAGGACGAGGTTCTGTCGCGAATGAAGAACTTCAGCGCGATGAACAAGTTCAAGAAGCTCGGGCTGATGGCGATGGCGCGGACGATGACGAAGGAGGAGATCTTGGGGTTGAAGGAGTTGTTCCAGTCCTTCGACGAGGACGGCAGCGGCACGGTGACAATCAAGGAGTTCCAAAAGGGCCTCGCGAAGAAGGGGACGTCCACCACCGCGGCGGAGGTGCAGCAGCTTCTGAACACGATCGACGTCGACGCGTCCGGGGAGATTGACTACCAGGAGTTCATCGCGTCCACGCTCAGCGCGGCGAAGTTCAACAGCGAAGAAAACATCGCGCGCGCGTTCGCCTACTTTGACACGGACAACAGCGGATACATCACCGTGGACGAGCTCAAGAAAGTCATCAAAGAGAACAACGTGGACGTGGACGCGACGAACTTCTTGGATGAGGTGGATAAGAACAACGACGGGCGGGTGGATTACGACGAGTTCCTCGCGATGATGACGAAGGAGGACAAACCCAAGATTCGCTGATGAGACGACGAAGAGTCTGACGATCGATTCGGTCGAAGTAGAAACGGGCGCGGGACACGCCAGGGCGCGACGTCACGTCGCTCGCTCCCCGCGGGGCCTGTGCCCACGTCTTGTTGAACTGTATAAACATCGTCCTTAGAGCTTATGTTCACTTTTTATCATATGCATTGTCAAGATATCTCAAGCCGCTCGCCTCGAGGTCGCCTGGCGACATGAGCACATTTCGATTCCCTCGAGATCGGACCGATCGACGCGACGCGTCGAACGACGGATCCGATCTTCCGCGCTCATCAGATCACACGCCAACCTTGAGAATCTCGAGCGTGAACACGAGGACCGCGCCCGGGGTGATGTCCGCGCCCATCTGCCGGTCCCCGTACGCGATCTCGCTCGGGATCGTGAGCTCCCACTTCGCGCCCTCCGTCATGAGTTGCATCGCCTCCGTCCAGCCCGCGATGACCTGGTTCGGCGCGAACGTCGTCGGCTTCCCGCGCGAGTACGACGAGTCGAACTCCTTCCCGTCGATCGTGGTGCCGCGGTAGTGGCACGAGCACGGCGTGTTCGCCTTGGGCGACGGCGCCCCGGGAGCGCCCTCCACGAGGACGCGGTACTGCAACCCGGACGCGGTCTCGATCACGCCGTCTTTCAGCTTGTTCGCTTCCAAGTATGCGCGGCCTTCGGGGGTCGTCCCCGCGATCGCGACGGACGCGAGCGCGAAGGAGAGGACGGCGAGGAGGAGCGCGCGGATGCGGGGCATCGCGACGGTGTTCGAGGTGCGAGCGTTTCGTCGATCGCGCGAGGGACGCGCGAAGGAGAGTGCGATCGATCGGTGCGACGATTCGCGTGACGTGACATCATCATCGTCCCGCGCGTCAAGTCTAACAACTTACACTTCATCAGACTCGGACGCCTCCGAGGCGTCCTCCTCCTCCGCCGCCGCCTCCGCGCTCGCGACGCCGACGCTCGCGTCCACCTTCCGCTCTTCTCTCCGGACCCCAAACTTCGCGCCGACGAGCGCGCAGACGGTCCCCACGAGGAAGTGCGCGAGGTGCGCGCGCCACCCCTTCCGCCGTCCTCCGTTCCCGCGGCGCGCCGCCGTCGCCGCCGCGCCGCCGCCGCCGCCGCCGCGTCCGCGCGCCTTCTCCGCCGCCCCCTTCGCCAACGTCAACGCCCCCACCACGCCGGCGTCGTTCCCTCTCCTGCTGCTCACGATCAGCTCCCTGAGCCCCGCGCGCGTGTTCACCATGTCGTGCTTCACGTACCCGCCGAGCTGCGCCTTGACGTGGACGCGAATCTTCGAGACGAGCGCGCGTCGTTGCAGCACGCCCCCGCCGAGGACGATTCTCTGCGGCGACGGGGTGGAGTTGAAAGGCGTCAGTTGAAGTTGAAAGGCGTCGAGGTGTGTCGGGATTGAAAGCGAGGGACCCTGGGCGGAGAGAGACGCAGGGCAAAGTCCTTAAGGATCGGCGTTCACAACGCCGACGCGGTCGTATGGGGACCAGTGTGAGATAGAACGCGCCTGCGGCGACGTCGTCAGGATGAGGTTCGCGCACAGCCCCGCGACGTAGTGCGCGGTCGCGTCCCACGCGTCGTCGTCGTCCGCGACGTTCGAGAGCTCGCTCACGGCGACGCCGCATCGCTTCGCGACCGCGGCGGCGGAGCACATCCCCTCGACGCAGTCCTCGTGGTACGGGCACGCGCCGACGAAGGCGCCGGGCGCGCCCTTTTCGCCGTCGCCGGGAAACCGCGCGACTCTCGCGTGGCCGGCTTCCGGGTGCACGAGACCGTGCACGGGCTCGCCGCCGACGATGATCCCGACGCCGACGCCGGTGCCGACGGTGACGTACGCGAGGTTTTGCATCGCGTCGGCGGCGGTGAAGTCGCCGTCCGCGGCTTCGATGGCGTCGCGTTTGAGGTCGGCGAGCTCCGACGCCGCGGGCGCGTTGACGTCGGTGTCGATTGCGACGGGGCAGTCGAACCCTGAACGTCGCGATTGGACAAGAGATGACACGTGTCAGTTATGATTGGTCGTATCCTCGACACGTGGACGGGATGTACGAAACGATACGAAACGTGCGGTCGAGAGAGAGCGACGCGATCGCGACGCCGCGCGCGCACCGCTCGACAGCCGCTTCAACACGTCCACGCGCGTCCACCCCGGCTTGGGCGAGTGCGTGATGGTCCCGTACCGCGAGCTCGCGACGTCCAGACACAGCGGCCCGAACGTCGCGATCCCGAGGCCGTCGAACGGAGCCTCCTCGTGCCTCGCGTCCAGCCACTTCTTCACGCGCGCCAACGTCTCGCTCGGCGTCGTCGTCGGGAACTCGGCGCGCGCGACGATCGCGTCGGGATCGCCATCCGCGACGGCGCAGACCCACGTGGTGCCGCCGCCCTCGACGCCGGCGAAGCGCGCGCGCGGCTCGTCCGGGCGCATCGCCGCGATCGCGTTCTCCGCGAGCGCGACGTCGTCCTTCCGCCCGCGCTCGAGCTCGCCGGTCGGGAAGAGCGATCGGACGCGCCTCGCCCACGAGTGGTCGTTCGCGACGCCGGCGTCGTCGTCCGCGACCGTGGAAGCAGCGCTCTCGTTGACGCTGTTCGCGGCTCTCGCGCTGTGATGGTCGTCCCCGGGGGAGGACGGGTCCGCGCGCGGGCGCGCGCGGTGGAATTCGCGCGCGGCCGGCGGCGGCGTCGTGAGGTACGGCGACCCGTGCGACGCGTCGCTGTACGAGTCCAGGTCGCTCATGGCGCGCGGCGTCGAGGCGCCCGTCCTCGCGGATCAGTTCGATCGATCGATGTCAGCGACGAACGACGAACGACGACGACGACGACGACGACGACGACGACGACGCGTCGGGTATCGACGAAGGGCGAGGCGCGAGAGGCCGCGAGGAGAGTCTTCGCGAGCGAGCGCGGGCGGTGATTCGCGCCCTGCGCGCGCGCGGACGAGGCGGGCGAGGCGCGGGCGAAGCGCGGGCGGGCGCGTGTGGGCGCGGCCGGCGACGGTCCAGCGTGGCCGTTTCGCGCGCGCGTCCAACGATCGAGTGTTCGAACGCGGGTCCAGTTCCATCGATGAAACATGTGTATCGACCGTCGGTCAACGTCCGATGTCTCCTTTCGAGACTGACCCATGAGCTGCTTTCAATCTCCACGCCTCGAATTGCGGATGTCACAAAGAAGGTGGTTCGGCCTGAATAATATTGCAGGAGTGAATTGCCTCGCGCGTTCGAGCAGTGTCGCGAGCGCGGGACGCCAGGACGCGACGACCCGACCGGGTTGACGCGCGAGTCATGGCCTTACGCGACACCATGGCGTCCACCGCGAGCGCGAAGAGACGGTGCGTCCGCGATCGACCCCGCGCGCGTCGCGTCGCTTCCCTGACACCCCCGAAATCGCCTCAATTCCCACCCCGTCCGCCGGCGGAGAATCGACCCTTCGCCTCGCTGACGATCGATCGGACCTCCCCCCGCCCCACACCCCGCCCGCGATCGACGTTTCCAGACCCAACACGGCGCGAGCGCGCGTGTCCACGCGCCGCGTCGCCCCCACCGGCGTCGTCGAGATCGACGTGGGCGACGACGAGATCGCGCGCGTGACGATCGCCGCGAGCGAGGACCCGCTCGCGGTCGCCGCCGCGTTTTGCGAATCGCGCGCGTTCAGCCGACAGATCGCGCTCCCGCTCGCGGTCAAGCTGTGGCAAGCGAGAGACATGGCCGAGCGCGGGATCACCGGACGCGTCGTCATCCCCGCCGCGGACGGCAGCGAGAATCTGATCGCGGGGAGGAAGGAGCGGCCGTCCCAACGCGACCCCAACGCGGGCTTGCGCAAGACGATCTTCTCGGGGTGGGAGCGAGACGCGAAGGAGGTCAAACCGCTGTCGGAGCTCAGCGAGGAGCAGCAGAAGTGGTTCCTGGAGAACTCGAAGCCGCTCAGGCACCACGTGAATAAGCCGAAGAAGACGGAGGAGAAGGACCCGGAGAAGGGCATCTGGGGCGGCGGCCCGGGCGCGCGATCGCGCAAGAAGCGGGACGTCGTCGCGCCGAAGCCCGAGTTTCACTTCGACGACGACGAGAACCGCGGCGATGGGCAAATCTTCGATCGACTGTACGCGAACGCGGTGCGCCAGCGCGAGGAGAAGGATAAGTACGTCAAGCAGAGAGAGGCGGAGCTCGCGGCGGAGGAGATGGAGGAGAGGAAAGCCCGGGGGACGGTGATGAGCAAGCACTCGAGGGAGCTCGCGCGCGGCCGAAACGCGGGGGAATATGGATCGTACAACGAGAGGCTCTACGCGGAGGCGTTCATGCGCGCGGAGAACTTGCGCGAGAAGTCTCGACTCGCGGACGAAGAGAGGCAGCGCGAAGAGACGGCGGAGATGCAGACGAAGCCGAGGATCTCGGAGTACGCGGCGAGCCTCGTGCGGACGGAGTCGCCGTGGGTGCGACTCACGGAGCACCACGACGCGAAGTTTAGGCAGCTCGCGCAGATCAAACGCGACATGGAAGAGCGCGATCTCGCGGAGTGCACGTTCCGCCCGAAGATTTCGAAAGTCTCGAAGCAGATGATGAAAGGGAGGGTCGAGAACTTACGCGAGAAGGGGCTGTCGCATCACGAACAGCTGTACTACGACGCCGGGAGACGCGCGATGCGCCGAGAGGAGTTCGAGTCGTGGATCCCCGCGGATCACACGTTTCACCCCAACGCGCATCGCCTTCCCCCGCACCCGACGGACGCGCAGAGCGGCGACGGCAGCGCGTCGCTGAGCGGGTGGACCCCGCGCGGGGAGCCGTCTCTCAACGGTTCGCTTCCGCCGTGGACCGTCGCGGGATCCGACGGCGGCGCGAGCGGGTTCCACGCGCCAAAGGTGAACCACGCGGCGGTCGTCGAGCGGCTCGTCGCGTCGAAGAAGCGCTCGGAGGAACACGTCGAGCGCCTGCACGCGGAGATGTACGGGCCGCTGTTCACGCCGAACGCGGACAAGCCCGCGCGGGATCCCAACTTCCCTCGGAATCCGGCGAAGCTCCCGGTGCACGACTTGCTGTACGCGAACAGGCACGAGTTCGACGACAAGAAGGAGTTGCTTCGCATGCGCGAGGGCGAAAAGATTCGCGAGGACGCCAAGGTCAAGGTGGAAGCCAGAAGCGCGCGGCTCGTGACGCAGCTGAAGCACAGGAAGTTCCGTCAGATGTTCAAACGCTTGGACGACGTCAACTCGGGGGTTTTATACCTGCGCGAGATCGACGCGTCCCGCCTCGAAGCGCTCGTGAATACGAACGCGGACGCGGACGACGAAAAGAAGGACCCCGGCTCGGGCTCCCCGACCACGGACGGCTTCGGCGTCGTCGACGACGTCGACGCGAACGACGCGAAGCGCCTCCAGACGCACCCCCACGTCCTCGAGATGATCGCCGATATCGCCGCGGCTTCCGAGCTCGTCGGTCCCGACCAGCCCGTGGACGCGACGCGCTTCGTCGCCGCGATGGACCGCGTCGTGTCCTCCGACCGCGTCGGCCGACGCGCGTACTTGGTCCCGTCCACGCGGTACGACGGTCGAAGCGTCCGCGCGGAGAAGGTGGTGGAGCGCGCGCGGTCGGACCAGATGATGTCCGTCGCGACGGCGGAGCGCACGAAGAAGCTCGCGACGGCGCGCCTGAAGAAGCTCGGCCTCGCCGCGGACGTGTCCATCGCGGAGAAGCTTCAGCGGGAGGGCGAGGAGCGGAAGCGGCGGATGCTCGCGCTGACGCGTTCGATCGAGGCGGAGACGATGGCGGACTGCACGTTTACGCCGCAGGTGAACGAGTTGAGGCCGGGCGTTGACGTCCGCGCGTCGATGGCGGAGACGGCGACGGGGAGAGCGGCGTTGAAGCGCGACGGGTCCGGGTTCGGAACGACGTCCAAGGCGACGTCCGCGAAGAATTCGCCGGGGAGCAAGGCGTTCGACGAGCTCGAGAGAGAGCTCGAGGCGGTGCTCGCGTCGGGGAAGCCGCCGACCGCGGAGTCGCTCGCGGCGTCGCTGCGCGTCGAGGGGACGAGCCCGAGCCCGACGAAGAAAGGGAAGGGGAAGAAGACGTCGACGTCGAAGGCGAAGACGAACGAGCTCGGGGGGTCGGACAGCGACGAGAGCGACGACTTTGGCGTGAGCGATCCGGAGAAGTTGTTTCCCACCGCGTGAAGACCGCCGCGCCGCGGGTCGGTCGGGGGGTTAACGGGATAGGGGAGGTTTGCGATCGAATGACGAATCATCGAGGGTATTTAACTTATGCTATTCTTCCAACCCGACGCCGCTTTCTTCTTGTTTTCTTTCTACGCGCTACTGCTACACATACAATGATCGTAACGCCCGCCCGCCGTGTGGTCGTTACTACGTATACTACGCATATTCACTAATAGTCGGGGATGCCAAACTGCACGAGGACGTAGAGCAACCCGAACCAGATGGGCACGAGAAATCCCAACGCCTCGGCGACGCTGAACGCGCCAACCTCGTCGTCCCTCGCCGTGAAATACACGTTCCTCGCGCTGAGGTACGCGATGATGTACCACCCCGGCCACCGCGTGCCGCGGCCCCACCACCACACCACGCCCTTCGCGTCGTTCGCCTTCTTATCGAACTCGTCCCCGAGTCTAACGCTCTGGGCCTTGTACGACTTCGCGATGTCGAGGCCCGCGCGCTGGCACATCTTGTACTCCGTGGGCGCCACCGCGTAGACGCTCTCGAACGCCGCGATCGCGTCCGCGTGCTTCCCCTCGGACGCGAGCGCCTCCCCGCGCGTCAGCGCCGCCTTCGCGCGCGCCTTGGCGTCGGGGTCGGTGGGGACGTACAGGATGGACTGAAGCCACGCCGGGGAGAATGGCGCGAGGTCCGGGCCGTCGAGATACTTCGGTCGCGTCGCGCCCTCGGTCGCCCACGGGAACACGAACGCCTCGCCGACGGTGAAGAGCGCCTTCCCCGCGAGCAGCGCGCGTCGAGACGTCACCGCCGCCGCGGTCTGCGTGTCGTCCGACGTCTTGGACGACGGACCGCGGACGCCCACCTTGCATCGCGTCGTCGCCGCGCCGCGACGACGACGCGCCGGCGACGCGCGACGGCGGAGCGCGGACGCGTCGGCGACGCGCGAGGTCGACGACGCGCGCGCCGAGGAGGAGGAGGAGGAGGAGGACGCGAAGGAGGAGCTCGACATGGCGACGCGCGCGCGCGAGAGGAGTGACGAGGCGTCGGCGGTGACGTCGACGGTTGGCAGCGACAGCTGCAGCTGCGCGCTGCAGCCGTGCGCGTAGTAGTGTACGTAGTTTTATGCTCGTTCAGACTGACGCGCGTACGAAAACGCGCGCGACCAATCGCGTCGCCGCACGGCGACGGAATGACGCGATGGAAGCCGACCGCCGGCCCCCCACTCAACAATGCGCGTCTCGTCTCTCGTCCTCGCCGGGCTCGCGCTCGGCGCGTCCGTCGCCTCCGCGGCGGAGGTCCACCCGTTCGCCGAGCCCTCGGTCACGGGTGACGTCGCGTTCCTCGAGACGTTCTCCTCCGGGAAGGGCGCGTGGAAAGACGCGACCGACGACAAGTACAACGGTGCGCGGCGGAAGAAAAACGAACGATCGGCGAAAAGCGGCGCCGGCGCCTCGAGCCGCCGCGGCGACGACGCGATCGCGATCGCGCGCCTCCCGCTCCACCGCTCCACCGACCCCCGCCGCATCGCGTTCGTTCGTTCGTCGCGCGAGCGCGCGACAGATCGTCGCGAGGGGGGGGCGGCGCAGCGCGGCGCGCGCGCGCGATCGCGATCTCGCGCGTCGTCCCCGCGTCCGATCGATCCGTCGTCGTTCGTCCCTCTCGCGACGCGATCGCGCGCTTTTATTTAGTCTGCGCTTCAGAACGATCTGATCGATCGACTCGTGGGCCCCGAAGAAGCCTCTCTTCCGACCGCCCGCGCGTCCTCACCCCCCCCGCCCGCCCGAACGACCGCTAATCGCAGGCAAGACCACGGTGAAGACCGCGAAGCACACGGAGGACCAGGGCTTGTACGTGGACGCGCCCGCGCGTCACTACGGCGCCGCCGCCGCGTTGGCCGCGCCCTTCGACCCCTCCGAAGGCCTCACGCTGCAGTACGAGGCGACCCTCGAGGACGGCCTCGAGTGCGGCGGCGCGTACCTCAAGTTCACGACCGCGTCGGACGACTTCTCCCCGGAGAAGCTCGACGGCGACACGCCGTACGTCGTGATGTTCGGCCCGGACAAGTGCGGAAACACGAACAAGATCCACGTCATCATCCGGCACGCGAGTCCGCTGGACGGCTCGATCGAGGAGAAGCACCTGATCGACCCGCCGAGCCTCACCGTGGACTCCGTCCCGCACGTGTACACGCTGTCCGTGAAGAAGGACAACACGTACGAGGTGCTCGTGGACGACGAGGTCAAGAAGTCCGGCTCGCTCTTTGAGGATTTCGAGCCGTCGTTTAACCCCCCCGAGGAGATCGACGACGACGCGGACGAGAAGCCCGCGGACTGGGTCGACGAGGCGCAGATCCCGGATCCCGCGCAATCCAAGCCGGAAGACTGGGACGAGGACGCGCCGGCGATGATCCCGGACCCGGACGCGGCGAAGCCCATCGGGTGGCTCGACGACGAGCCCCTCGAGGTGCCGGACCCGGACGCGACCGTTCCGGAGGATTGGGACGAAGAGGAGGACGGCGACTGGGAAGCCCCGATCGTGCCGAACCCGAAGTGCGAGGGCGAGGACGCGGGCTGCGGCGAGTGGACGCCGCCGAAGATCTCGAACCCGGACTACAAGGGCAAGTGGTACCCGCCGATGATCGACAACCCGGAGTACAAGGGGGTGTGGAAGCCGCGGAAGATTCCGAACCCGAAGTACTTCAACGACGAGACCCCGCTCAAGAGCATCGGTCAGATCGGCGGCGTCGGCCTCGAGATTTGGACGATGACGTCCGGGCTCGTCGTGGACAACGTCCTCGTCGCGGGCGACGACGTCGCCGCGGGAGAGCTCCGCGCGAACGCGTGGAAACCGAAGATGGACTTCATCGCCGCCGTCGCGAAAGCGGAGGAAGAGGCCAAGGCCAAGGCGAGGAAGGAAGAGGAGGCGGCGGAGGCGCTGAAAGGTCCGGGGTTCGCGTCCAAGGTGACCGACGCGATGTACTCCGCGCTGGATAAGCTGCCGGACAAGGTGGCCGACCTCGGCCGCCCGGTCGTGGATTACCTCGCCGACTCCGCCGTGGCTCTGTACGCGTTTTTGACGCTGGTCGCCGTCGCGACCTTCGCGCTCATCGCGACGCTCGTCATGCCCAAGGGCGAGGCCGCCGCCGCGGACGCGAAGAAGGGCGGTAAGAAGACCGCCGCCTCGGCGAAGAAGCCGAGCAAGAAGGCTGTCGGTAAGGCGAAGAAGACGGACGAGATTCAGCCGGACGACGAGGAGGAGGAGGCGGAAGAGGAGAAGGAGGAGGAGGAGGAGGAGGAGGAGCCGATCAAGTCGCCGTCGAAGAGGCGCGCCAAGCGCGGGTGAGCGCCCGTCGCGCCGCGCGCGCTGTATTCTCGAAGAAGAATGCGATCGATACGATGCGATGCGATGCGATGCGAATGATTTGATGATGGGTTGGATTGGGGAGATTACTCGCGCGACAACGCGTCCCTGGACGGGGAGGTTCTGTACTGTACATACTTTTTATCCCGCGGTGTGCGAGACGAGATCGAGGGCGCGGAGAGATAAATGAAATAAGCAGACGACGACGTCGCGTTCCGATATCATGAAGCGAAGTTCACGCGCGCATCACGCACATCACATCACAGCGGACCGTACCGCGAACCCGCGCGCGTCGGCGGCGGTCGTCCGTAATACTCCCCGCCCACCCGCGCGCTCTCGCACCCTCCGAGTACCTCCCCGTATCGCATGTTATGCCTCGCCGCCCCGCCGCGTTCCCCGAACCCGCGCACGGTCACGACGGCGTCGACGACGGCGGCGCGGCCGCGCGCGGCGATCGGCCACAAGCTCCCGAAATCCAGCTCGCTCGCGGCGGCGACCGCGACGGCGGCGACGGATGCCGGGTGCGGGTGCGGGTGCGGGTGCGGGTGCTTCGCCGCCGCGTGAGACAGCCGCGACGGGCCTTTACTCGCGCGCCGCTCTGGAGGGGGCGGGGCGCCGACGCCGCCGCTGCGTCGCCCGGTGACGCGCGGGGAGATGGCCGCGCGAGATCCGCGCGCGGAGAGCGGCGCGTCGTCCTCGTCCATCGCGCAGACGGACGACGACGACGCGGAGGATGATGACGACGGCGGCGACGACGCGCGGCCCGGGCGCCGCGACGGCGACGGCGACGGCGACGGCGACGGCGACTGCGACGACGGCGACGACGACGACGAGGGCGACGACGGCGACGTCGGCGACGGCGACGGCGACAACCCCAACGCGGCGCGCAGCCCTCGAGGGGTCACCGGCGATACGACGCCGCTCGCGAGGCCGCTGCTCCGCGGGATCGCGATCGTCATCGATTTGCCTCTCCACTTCGCGACGACCGGGGGCGTGTGCAGACGCGAGCCGTACACGACTTCTTCGCCGGCGTCCCCGTCGAAATCTTTCACCGCCGCGCCGCCGTCGTCCTCCTCGTCGTCGTCCTCCTCCTCGTCGTCGCTCGTCCACCCCCCACCGCGCCCGACGCCTCCCCCTCCTTCTCTCTCCGCGGCCGCTCGAACGCTCGGATCGACGAGCGTCCTCGGGATGACCTGCGTCGCGTTCAAGCACGCTAACGCGGCCTCCATCGCGGCCACCGTCAACCCTTCGCGCGCGTGCGTCATGACGAATTTCCCGACGAGCCCGGCGCCGCCATCGCGCGTCACGAGCGCGTCCGCGTCGATCGCCACGAACGCCTCGACCGCTTCCGTCACGTCGAATCCGCCGTTCGCGATCCAGTCGTTGTGGTCTTGGACCCACGAGAGGATCTGGACCGCGCGCCAGCGACGCGAGGAGGCCTCCGCGGACGCGTCGTTCGCCGGAAAAGACTTCGACGCGAACGAGGAAAACCGCACGCCTCGCGCGCTCAGCTGCGACGCGACGGTCTCGTAGCTCTCGCGATCTCGCCGCGCGTCGGACGCGAGGACGACGCGCGCGTCCGCGCGCTCGACGAGCGCGCGGAGGTTATCCAGCAAGCGCGGCTCGCACGCGTTGGATCTGCGGCGCGGACGACGGAGGGACGATGGCGACGTCAGGACGGGCCGTCCTCGACGCGTCGGGGAGAAGCGAGCGAGACGAAGCGGCGCGTTCGATGGATGGAAACGAAGTGGCGAAATAGGGAAGATCTCATCTCGACGTCGAAGCCTCGGGACGACGCGACGGGATCGAGGCGAGGGACGCACCGGCGCGTCGCGAGGACGCCGTCGACGTCGAGGAAGATGACTTTCATCTCGCGGGGAGGCCGCGAGACGCGATGCGATCGCGCGGCGTCTCTCGAGAGGGCGCGGACGAGGACGGGAAAACCTGGAAAAAGGGGACAAGTGTCAGCGAGATGGGAAGATGCGACATTTCGTTCCCCGGAGGCGCGCGGAAGACGCCGCGACGCGACGACGCGCGCGAGCGCGGGCGCGGACGCGAGCGCGACGGACGACGCACCGTTCTCGATTTCGAGGAGGAACGCGTGAAGCAGTTCACGTTCGCCGTGAAGCAGCGCGCGCGAAGCAGTGCCGCGCGTGGATACCGAAAAGATCAACGAAAGGACGGAACGAAACGCCAGCGAAACGCGGATATTTTCGCTCCCCACCGACCGCTCCCGCAGCGCCATTCGACGCGGCCACTCCTCGCCGCGCCGCGTCGCGTCGTCGCGTCCGCGATGTTCGCCTCCGCGTTTGCCGCGCGGTTCCTCCTCGCCTTCGTGTTCCTCGTCTCCGCGCTGAACAAGCTCCACGCGATCGCGCACGACGACGCCGGCGCGACGCTCGCGACGCTCGCGCCGCGCCTCCTCGCGGCGAAAGACGCGATCCGCGCGCGCGCGGGGCTCGACTGCGACTCGGTGCTCCCGCTCTCGGACGCGCAGTACCTCTGCGTCGCGACCGCGATGGAGCTCGTGGGCGCGGTGCTGTTCATCGCGGACGTGAGCGTCGGCGCGAAGATGCTCGCCGCGTTCACGATCGTCGTGACGCCGGTGATGCACCCGTACTGGACGATGGCGCGCGACGGCGACGACGACGCGTCGGCCGCGGCGTCATCCGCGTCCGCGGCGTACGAGGTCGAAGTCGTGATGTTCTGGAAGAACGTCAGCATGCTCGGGGGGTTGCTCACGTATCTCGCGATGAAGCCCGCGGTGTTGAATCAGCGGGGGGTGGGGGTGAGGAGGAAGCGGCGGGGCGCGAGCGCGAAGACGGAGTAGCGGGCGGGGAGATAGATTGTTTTAGGTCGCGGGTAGAAACGCAAAACGCCGCCGATAGCCGAGTCGTCTTCGTCGTCGTCGTCGTCGCGCGCGCGTCGGACTTCCCTCGCTCTGTACGTCGTCGTCGTTCCTTTGGATTGACACTCGTCGGGTCACGCGCGCTGCTACGTCAGTCTTCTTCTCGTCCTCTGCGTTCATCCCCCGTGGATGCGAACAAACGTCCCTCCGTCGTCATCAGTCGTCTTTCGCCGCCGCCGGCGTCCCCCACCGGCCGCCGCCGCCGCCGCCGCCGCCGCCGCTCACCCGAACTCGCTCAACAGCGAGACGATCGGATCCATCCCCCCGGCGACGACCCCTGGCATCCCCCCGGCGCCCGTCGCCGTCGTCGCGGTAACGCCAACATACCGACCGTTACCGGTACCGGTACCGCCGCCGTCGTCCGACAGCTCCCAATCAATCTGCAGCCCCGGCGCCGCGGCTTCCGCGGCGGCGACGACGAGCGGGATCTCAACCTCCTCCGCGTCGGCGGCGGCGGCGGCGGCGACGCCGTCGCCGATCAGCGCCGCCATGCTCGGCACCGGGCTCGGCACCATCGCCTGTTTCCACACCGCGTTCGCCGCGAGCGCGGTCGCGGCGTCTCGGACGCTCGCGACCCCGCGCTCGCCCAACCGCGCCACCGGGAATTGCAAGCCGGCGTGCCGTATGAGCTCCCTCGTGACGCTGCTCGCGAGCGACAGGTGTTTGAGCGCCGCGCACACAAGCGACTCGTCACGCGCGAGAGCGTCGTCGTCCATGTCCGCGGCCGCGGTGAGGAACCGCGCGAGGTTTTTGAGCTCTTCCGCGCGGTCGTCCGACGTCATCGCCGCGGCGTCCGGCTCGACGATCATATCCTCAGACGCCGCCTCCGAGGCGGCATCGGCGGCGTCCGAGATCGCGTCGGCCGCGCGAGGATGGAGCCTCGGGTCCCCACCACGCGGCGAAGGCGCGAGGCGCGACGGGGCGGGGGCGGGGACGGGGACGAGTCCCGGTCCCGGTCTGGAGACGCCGACGCCGACGCCGCCGAGGCCGGCCAGGGAGGCCGCGGTGAACAGCGCGCTCCCTCGCGGCGGCGTCGGCGCCGCCGAACCCGAAGGTCGACGGAGCGACGCGCGTTGTCCGGGCGGCGTGCTCATCCCGCCGCCGCCGCAGCGCCCGTCGCCGCCGCAGCGCCCGTCGCCGCCGCAGTGCTCGCCACCGGCGTCGCAGCAGCGCGGGATCGTCTCCAGGTGGATCAAGCCGCCGCCCGGGGGCGCGCGCGCGTCGTCGAACGCGCGTCGCTTGTTGAGGCGCGACGCGTCGGCGTCGCCGCGCGCCGCCGCCGCCGCCGCCGCCGCCGCCATCATCCGCGCCCTCGCGGCAGAATTCAGCGGAAGGTCGCCGCCGCCGCCGCCGCCGCCATGTCCGACACCGACGATCCCGTGACCTCCGCGCGCGTTCGCGTTCGCGTCGTCCGCCCACCCTCGCTTGACCACGCACTCCGGGGTGGGCACGCCGTGGTCGACGAACAGCGCGGCGGCGGCGGCGGCGACGCCCGCGGGGTGGAACGGCCCGATGTCCGCGGCGCGAGGGACCCGCGTCGTCGTCGTCGTCGGTGTCGGTCGCGCGCCCGCGCCGGCGATATCTGGCCACGCCCGCGTCGGGGTCCAGTCCACGCGCGTGAACGACCCGCCGGGGGCGGAGTCGAGGGGGGAGTCGAAGTCGGCGAACGCGTCGAATCCGCGGACGCGCGCGGGCGGCGTCGTCGTCGCCGCCGCCGCCGCCGCCGACTTACTCTTCCGCTTCCTCGACTTCGTCGCCGCGGGCGTCTTCTTCTTCCTCTTCTTCGAGCGCGGCGCGCGCGCGCGCGCGCCGCCTCCGCCGCCGCCGGCGACTCCGGAAGCCGCCGCCGCCGGCGCCGCGCGCCCCGGCTTGGACGGGTGGCACCCGGGCCCCGTCCTTCGGTCGCCGCCGCGCAGAAACGGCCGCGCGTGCACGATTCGCGCGTTGACCACCCTCGCGCCCGCGGCGATGGACGTCGCGGACGCGTACGACGACCTCTGACGCGGCGCGGTCGTCACCGTCTCCGGGTGCGCGCGGCAGTGCGGGCAGCGGTAGGGGGGGAGGTTCGGCGGCGGCGGGGTCAGGGCCGTTCTATACAAGCGAAAGTCGGGGTGGAGTTGAAAGGCGTCAGAAGCGGAGTTGAAAGGCGCCGAGGGCGGGTATTGAAAGCGAGGTGTAAGCGGAGAGATGCGCCGGGAAAAGTCCTTAAGGAACGGCGTTCACCACGCGAACGCGGTCGTATGGGGACCAGTGTATAGAACGCACGTCAGCAGCCCCGCGACGGAGACGGTTTCGGTTTCGGGCGCCGCCGCCGCTGCCGCCGCCGCGTCGGCGTTCTCGCCGACGTCCGCGCCGCCCGGCGCTGTATCCTCCGCGCCCTCCTCTTCGCCGCCCATCGCGGGCGGCGGCGGCGGCGGCGGCGGGAGCACCGCCTCGGGCGCGTGCCTGAGCTCGCAGTCGTAGTGCGCCCACCCGTCGCAGTGGTCGCACCCGATCCACGCCGGCGCGTCGACGGGGTCGTCGTCCGGCTTGCGGTAGACGTGCTCGCAGTGCGCGCAGAACCACCCGCGCTTGTACCTGCGGGGATGGATCGACGCGCGCGCGAGGGGGGGGGGGGGGGGGGGGGGGGGGGGAAAGGGGCGCGGGGGGAAGGG
>Ga0181554_1001430_pt1 | contig 22448 bp, 19 predicted proteins | sample 011ome_16_FD_145602 | JGI IMG/M metagenome (GOLD analysis project Ga0181554, IMG submission 145602) | Coastal salt marsh microbial communities from the Groves Creek Marsh, Skidaway Island, Georgia - 011503CT metaG (spades assembly) | ecosystem: Environmental > Aquatic > Marine > Intertidal zone... | reverse complement strand
CGCGCGATGCTGCGGCCGCGCGGCGGCGGCGGCGGCGGCGGCGGCGGCGGGCGCGGCGAGCGTCCACGCCAACGCGAGAAACGACGCGCTCGGGTCCGCGGCGAGCTTCCTCGCCGGCGGTCTCGGGGTCGGGGTCGGGGTCGTCGCGGGCGTGGCGCGTTCGGTCAGCGTCACCGACTCCAGGGTCGACGCGGTCGGCGCGGGCGCGACGACGGGTTCGGCCAGTTTCGCGGGCGCCGCGGACGCGGACGCCGCCTCGAGCGGCTTCGTCATTCGCATCGTCGTCGCCACGCGCGTCACGACGGCGTCGTCCGTGAGCGTGACGACCGCGTCCACGGCCTCGCCCGCGACGACGGCGACGGGCGCGGGCGCGGGGACGTCGACCGGTTTCGCGGCGATCGTCGTCGTCGTCGTCGTCGTCGTCGTCGTCGCGGACTCGAGCGACGACTTCGGGACCGTCCGAGGCGCGACGCGCGGCTCGACGGGCGCTCCACCCGCTCTCGTCGCGAGAAAGTCCGACGCGCTCGCGACGGCGTCGATCGGGTGCGTCTTCGTCGCGCGCATCGCGCGTCTTCTCGCCGCGAGGATGTCGAGCTCGCGCTCCTCGCCCGCGCGGAGAAGCGGCGGAAGCGTCGGGGACTCCCCCGTGGACGTGACGACGGTGGGACCGGTCACCATCGCGGCGGTCTTGAGCTTCTTCGCTCTCGACGCGAGCTTCACGACGAGCGCGAGAAAGATGGTGTTCGCGCGCGGGGGTGACGCGCCGCGACGGCGAGGGGGAGGGCGCACGGCGGGAGGAGCGCGCGCGCGAGTGTCGCGGCGCCGCGCGCGGCCGTTGCGATTTTACAAACTCCAAGAAAAACTGCGCTTGAGCTGTCAACGGCTTTTTTTCCGTGATGTGCTGTGAGCGCCAGCCAGAAGAGTTTTTTTCATGAAGAGCACTCTGCGAGCGGGCGCGAGTCTGGTACGACGCGTCCGCGTCTGCTCTCTCCATTCCCCTCACACCGGCAACAACGGCGCGGCGTTCATCGCCACCTCGCGCCTCCCCTCCCCCACGTCCGCGTACAGCGTCGTCCGCAACCGCGGCGTCCGCCCCGCCCGCCGTATCGTCTCCTCCATCCTCTGAGGGTCGTTCCATACAAAAACGGTTCACCGGTCAGTTGAAAGAATACGCGATCAAGTGTTGAAACCGGGCGATGGGTGAAAAACGTTTGTATAGAACGCACCTGAGGCCCGAACTCCTGCCCGCGGTCGCCGCCGGCGGCGCGCGTGATGCTCTCGTTCATCAGCGTGCCCCCGAGGTCGTTGCACCCGCACTCGAGCAGCAGCGACGCCATTTCCGGGCCCATCTTCACCCAGGACGCCTGAACGTTCTTCACGCCCGCGGGGCCGAGCGTGAGGCGCGCGACGGCGTGGACGAGGATGCACTCGCGCAGCGTGGGGCCGCGCCGCGCGTCACCCGCGCGAAACGCCGGCGCCTCGAAGTGGACGAACGGCAGCGGCACGAACTCGGTGAACGTCGCCGGGTGGTTTGCTGACGTGGCAACCGACGTATGCCTTCTTGACGCTGCTGCCGTGTCAGTGTCCATACTATCGGACTCCCTTTTTCGATGACTTCTCGACGCGCTCGAGACGTGGACGCGTCGGAGCTCGAGGAGGTGCCTCGCCCACGCGTCCGGCCCGTCCGCGTCGACGTGTCCGAACATCATCGTCGACGTCGTCGGTATCCCGACCGCGTGCGCGGTCGACACGACGCGCAGCCACTCCTCGGACGTCAGCTTGTCCGGGCATATCTTCGCGCGCACGTCGTCGTGGAGAACCTCCGCGGCGGTGCCCGGGAGCGAGCCTAACCCCTCCGCTTTGAGCGCGACGAGGTAGTCGGAGATGGACAAACCTAACGTCTTCGCGCCGTGCGTTACTTCCAAAGGCGAAAACGCGTGCACGTGCATCTCCGGCGCGCCTCGCTTCGCCGCGCGCAGAATCTCGAGGTAATCCTCCCCGGTGAAGCTCGGGTGGATCCCGCCCTGCATGCACACCTCGTTCGCGCCTCGATCCCACGCCTCTCTCGTCCGCCTCGCCACCTCGTCCAACGACAGCAGATACGGCTTCCCGCGGAGTTCCTCCGCGGACGGGCCCTTGCTGAACGCGCAGAACGTGCACGCGAGCGTGCACACGTTCGTGTAGTTGATGTTCCGATTCACGCAGTACGTCACGACGTCGCCGCACTGGCGTTTCCGGAGGTCGTCCGCCGCGGTGCAGACGTGGTCAAAGTCCGCGCCGCGAGCGCGGAGAAGCGTCGCCGCCGCGTCGGCGTCCGCCGCGGCGTCGTGGACTGCGTTCGTTACACGTGGGGGATCGGTCAGTTGAAGGGCGTCTCATCGGTCGGGCGGGGCGTTGAAAGGGGGGAAGTGAGGTGCCCTCCTTCGCGGTGAAGCGCGACGCGACGACGAGACGACGGGAAAAGAGAGTCCTCGCGACCCGACGTTCGACGCGCGAACGGGATCGCGCGGGAAGCAGTCTCACCGTACGCCGACGACGACGCGAGCTTCGGGTCGCAACGCAGCGCGGAGCCTCGACGCGCGAGTCGATCGATCGCGTCTCTGATGGATTGGGAGACGCCGCCGCCGCCGCCGCCGCCGCCGGCGGCGGCCACGGCGCCGTCGACGCGGACGACGTCTTTCGCGCGCGGGAACCTCGCGACCCGCCACGACCGCGACGACCGCGAGGGCTCCGACGTCGCCGCCGCGGCTTTAGCTTCGGCTTCGGCTTCAGCTTCAGCTTCGGCTTCGGCTTCCTCCGCCGCGGCTTCTTCTCTCCCCGGGCACCACCCGTGCGCGCGGCCGAAGCCTTCCGAGTCGGATAACACGCGGACGTGCGGCGCCACCGCGGGATCCATCCACGCGTCGCACCCGCCTTTGACGAAAGATCCAGACGCCGCCGAATGCGTGGACGCCGACGTGGACGCGGACGTCGATTCGACGACGTATCTCGGCTGCGCGGCGAGTCGCGGGACCAACGAATACCCCTCCGCGAGCGACGCGGCCGCGAGCGCGTCGAGCTCCGGCCACGGCGCCTCCGGGGAGACGTGGTCTGGCGTCACCCCCGGGGAGATCCCGCCCCAGTCGGAGACGCCAGCGCGGAGAAGCCTCCGCCAGTTGCGCGCCTTCCCGCCAACCCCCCCCCCGCCGACGTCGTCCGGCTCCGGCGTCAGGTTCGGCGGGACCTGGATCACCCCGCTCGGCCCGAAGATCAGCCGCGCGCACGCGGCCGTCCACAGCAGCTCCTCGAACTCTGGCTCCGGCGCCGACGCCATCCGCGTGCCGATCTTGGCGCGAAAATTCTGCACCAAAACCTCCTGCACGTGCCCGCCGCCTCTCCTGTCCGCGTCCCTGATGGCGAACAGCGCGTCCAGACGCTCATCGCGCGTCTCCCCGATCCCGATCAACACCCCGGACGTGAACGGAACGCGCAGCTCGCCCGCGAGATCGATCGTTCGCAACCGCGCCGCCGGGCGTTTGGACTCGCACCCTTCGTGCGCGCCCCCCGACTCGAAAAGCCGCTCCGAGACGCTCTCGAGCATCAACCCTTGCGAGGCGGATACCGTGCGCAGTAACGCGACCTCGTCGCGCGTTAACACCCCCGCGTTCACGTGCGGCAGCAGCCCCGTGCGCCGCAGAACCTCAGGGCCGTTCCATACAAAGCGATGTCGGGGTGGAGTTGGAAAGGCGTCAGACGGAGTTGAAAGGCGTCGCGGGCGGGGTTCGAAAGCGAGGGACCCTGGGCGGAAAGATGCGCCGGGCAAAGTCCTTAAGGATCGGCGTTCACCACGCCGACGCGGTCGTATGGGGACCAGTGTGAGATAGAACGCGCCTCGGACGCGCAGTGCGCGACGTACGCCGTCGTCGACGCGAAGGGACCGCCCGGCAGCGATCGCAACGCCTCGGCGGCTTCCGCGTACCTCGCCTCCGGGCGATCGCCCAGGGTGAACAGGCACTCCGTCGCGCCCGCGAGTCGCCCGCGCTCCGCGACCGCGACGACTTCCTCGACGGTCATGTACACGTCCGATTCGGACCCTGTGGGCGGAGAGAGACGACGGCGAAAGTCCTTAAGGATCTGCGTTCACCACGCGGACGGGGTCGTATGGGGACCAGTGTATAGAACGCACCTGATGGGTCCTTCGCGAACGTGCAGTAGCCGCACGCGTCTCGACACGCGAACGTGAGCGGGACGAACACCTTTGGCGAGAAGGTCACGACGCGAGGGTTCGCGCCGAGGGCGCGGACCGCGCCCGCGGCGGCGACGAGCTCGTCCAGGGACGCGCGGGAGATCAGCGCGTCGATCTCGTCGCGCGTGAGGTCGCGCGCGAGCGTCTCGGCCGCGATCGCGTCGGCGGTGGCGAGATCTGACGGCGACGGCGACGACGGCGACGCGGCGGCGGCGGCGGCGGCGGCGGCGGCGGGTCGAGATCTCCCCCGCCGCGCCGCCGCCGCGCGTCCGCGTCGTGCGCGGTGCCGCGGACGCGGCGTCGACGACGTCGACGCCGCGAGCGCGTCGGCCGTCGTCGACATGCGAGCGCGCGCGACGACGTTGTTACGAACAGAAGCGGCGGGGGCGAGCGCGAGATGGACTGGATGGAGCTGGAGAGGAAAAGTTTAGAGTACGCGCGCGCGTAGTACGTTTTTGTCGCGTATGCGTTTGCAGACAGAGATCCCCGACCAATGAGAGCTCGCGCGCGGATCCGTCCAGTCGACAGCGCGGATTTACGAAGCGCGGTCGAGGCGCGTCGACCGCATTTTCCCGCGGGCGATGGCGACGACCTGCGCGGCCGCGCGCGCCGCCCCGGCGCGCGCGCACGCGCGCGCGCGACGGCACGTCAAGACGACGACGTGCGCGAGCTTAAACGGAAGGCCGGCGGGGAAGAAGGTGCGTCGCGTCGCGTCCGCGACCGCGTATTCCGAGCGCGCGTTCGATCGGGTGACATCCATCCGACGAACCGATGCGAAGCGAACGCGCGCGCGATCGATCGCTCCGCGCGGACATGAGACTGCTTCCCATACGACCCCGTTCGCGTTGTGAACTTCATTCCTTAAGGACTTTGCTCCGCGCGCTCGCTCCCTCGTCGAACGTCCCATCATCCCACTCGCGAACGTCATCCTCATCCTTCTCCTCCTTCTCCAACTCCCTCCCTCCCTCCCGCAGTCGCGCGTGAACGCGGTGATGGCGCCCGAGGTGTCCTCCTCCCCTCCCGCGCCCGTGGACGCCTCGAGGGGGGGCGCTGAGAAAGCCGCGCGCAGGCTCGGCATGGGACGAAGGTTCGCGGACGAGGTCTCCCTGGACAACCCCTCCGACGTCGGCGCGATCCGCAACTATTGGTACCCGATCCACTTCATCTCGAAGCTGAACAAGGGCGACGCGGCCACCTCCTTCGTGCTCTTCGGCGAGCGGTGGGAGCTCGTCGCCGACGACGACGCCGCCGTCGCCGCCGCGAAGACCGCCGTCGGCGTCTTCGGCCCGGAGTACGCGGAGACGCAGGCGCACCTGGTGGACGGCGCCGCGCAGAGGTGGACGTGCCGCTCGCGCGACGACGCGACGCGCTTCCTCCCGATCGGGCTGCAGGACGGCCTCGTCATGGTGTGGCCCGGGACGTGTAAGGCGCGTTCTATCTCGCACTGGTTCGCATACGACCGCGTCGGCGTGGTGAACGCCGATCCTTAAGGACTTTTCCCGGCGCATCTCTCCGTCCACCCCTCGCTTTCAATCCCCGCCATCGACGCCTTTCAACTTCAACTGACGCCTTTCCAACTCCACCCCGACGTTCGCTCGTATGGAACGACCCTAAGCCCGACGTCGCGTTGCCGACGACGTTTACACCCCCGGCGGGGTACACGACGCACGCGGAGCTCATCATCGAGGACGTCCCCGTGGAGCACGGGCTGCTGATGGAGAACCTGCTGGACCTCGCGCACGCGCCGTTCACGCACACCGGGACGTTCGCGAAGGGCTGGGGCGTCCCCACGTTCGTCGAGTTCGTCACGTCGAAGCTCCGGAGGGAAGGGGACGGGTGGCAGGACATGGCGCGAGGGCTCACGCGCGAGGGGATCGGGCTGGGGTCGCAGCAGGGGTCGTGGAACCCGTACCCGATCGACATGAAGTTCGTCACGCCGTGCATGGTGGACTCGCACATCGGGATGTCGCAGGCTGGCGCCGCGGGGAAGGGGGCGCAGTTTGAAGAGGGCGTCCAGTGCGCGGAGTGCAGCAACCACCTCCACCAACTCCACGTGTGCGTGCCGTCCGAGCCCGGGCGGACGCGCCTGCTGTATCGGATGGCGCTCGATTTCGCCGGGTGGGCGAAGTACGTCCCGGGGATCGAGCTCGTGTGGACGGAGATGGCGAACCAGGTCTTGGGCGAGGACTTGAGGCTGGTGACCGGGCAGCAGGATCGGATGCGGAGAGGCGGACGGGTGTGGGCGCATCCGGTGGCGTACGATAAGCTCGGGCTGGTGTACCGCAGGTGGAGGAACTTCAGCGTTGGCGAGGCGTGCGACGTGAGCGCGAGTATCGGCGCGGAGGGCGCGGGGGAGACGGCGCAGCGGTCGCGGTGAGTAGTGAGCGGCTCGGGGTTCGTTCGTCGCTCCATCCCTATCATACATTCCAATCAGATGTAAAAACACTTTTCGTATAAAAAACTTCTCGGACGTCGCACTGTAGTCCTCGCCGCGCGACCGCACGCGCGCGTCGCCATGGGGAAGAAGAAAAACCGCGGTGGTCATCGCGACGAGGGCGGACCTCGCGCGATGGCGACGGCGACGGGAAGCTCCGGCGGGAAGCTCGAGAAGAGGAAGAAGAAGAAGAAGAAGACGACGGCGGTCGAGCGCGCGGGGAGCGGCGGCGGCGGCGACGCCAAAAAACCGACGACGACGACGGCGTCTCATCGTCCGACGAAGCCCCTCCTCCGCGCGGCGCCGCCTCCGCCGTCGTACCGCCTCAGAGGCACGTCCGGAAGTGACGACGTCGACGACGACGCCGCGCCGTCGTTCCTCACGCCGTCGCACGCGGAGTACGAGCGCTGCATGAAGACATCCTACCTCGGGTTCCACGTGGACGACCCGAGCGCGCTGCCCGAGAAGACGCACCGCGAGATCGCGCGCGCGTTCGAGCGCATGGCGTCCGACGGGATCTTCCATCGCGACGTCCTCGCCGCGGGGAAGTCCGTCTCCCCGACGTTCGTCTCGCGCACGCTCCTCGGCGAGCGCGGGATGACGTATCACTACCAGCGGCTTCGCATCTTCGCGCACCCGTGGGACGAAGAGACGCAGCCGGACGCGTCGCATCCGTTTCGCGCGGTGAAGCGCCTGAACGACGCGCTCGTCTCGCGCTCGACCGCCGTCCTGCGCGCGTCGTCGGACCCGCGGCTCGGCGACGGCGTCGACGGCTCGTGCGACTTCAACGTGACGCTGATCAACCTGATGGAGCCCGCGAGTCGATGCGCGGAGGTCCCGCTGAAAGATGAAGCGCTCTTCGGGATGGGAAAGGCGCGTTCTGTTCGTTCTCCTCACGCTGACTGGTTCCCATACGACCGCGTTCGCGCGGTGCACGCCGTTCCTTGAGGACTTTACTTTCTCTCCCGGCGTTTCTCTCCGTCCATCCCTCGCTTTCGATCCCGACACACCGCGATGCCTTTCAACTCCATCTGATGACGCCTTTGAACTCCGCCCCGACGTCGCTTTGAATGATGGAACGACCCAGACGTCGGTGTCGTGGCACTCCGACTCGTCGCTTCAGGACGTCTCCACCGTCGCGGTGTATCACCAGACGGACGACGACGACGACGACTCGTGGGCGGTCGCGCTGAAAACCTTGGACGGCGTGACCCCCGCGATGCGGACGCCGCTCAGGTCGCGGGAGATGTACTACATGTTACGCGGTGAGACTGCTTCCCATACGACCCCGTTCGCGTTGTGAACTTCATTCCTTAAGGACTTTTCCCGTCGTCACTCTTCACCCGCGCTTCCCTTTCAACGTTTGACCGGTGAGACGTTCGACTGACCGATCGCTTCACCCACGCAGACTTCAACGCGCATCATCATCACGCGGGTGCGCGACCGAGAGCACACTGGTCCCCATACGACCGCGTTCGCGTTGTGAACGCCGATCCTTAAGGACTTTACTTTGAACGACGAGACCGCCCGCGTCCCGATCGATGATCACGTCTTCACCCCGTCCTTCCCTTTCAACGTTCCCTTTACGTTCGTTCGTTCGTTCGACTGACCGACGCGCGCGCCCACCCCGATCGCTCGCCTCGCCTTCTCTCGCCCGCCCGCGGCAGTGATCACCGGGGAGTCGCGGCGATTCAGCAGCACCCACCGCGTCGCCGTCGTCGCGAAGGACACGTTCGAGCACATCAAAACGCGGTGCGAGCGCGCGCTGCGTTTGCTTCCGGGGATCAAGAAGATCGCGCAGGTGGGTCCCGGCCCCGGCGACGACCTCGCGGCGTTCGCGAGGAGCGCGCAGATGATGGGCGAGACGCACCGAGAGTGCGAGTTTCAGTGGATTCGGATGTTTTGGCTGCAGGGCTCGCGGCACGCGGCGTCGCACTCGGCGTACTGGCGACAGAGGATCGCGGAGCTCACGCAAGCGTGGGACGCGATGGAGCTCGGGTATCGGTGGGCGTTGGACGCGCTGCGGGCGGGCGCGAGCACGGGCGCGATGCCCCTGCGCGCGTACGACGTCGTGTCGTACCTGCTGGAGGAGACGCGAGAGTTGCGGGCGGAGCACGCGCGGCGAAGCCGAGCGGGGGCGTACGAGGCGATGCCCGCGGACTGCCGCCCCGTGGACGAGCCGAAGTTTGACGAGAAGTCGCCGCTGCCGTTCGATCTGGGGCCCGTGTTGGCGACGCTCGCGGGGTGGAGGAGAGACGCGGAACGCGCGCAGACGACGACGACGGAGGGGGGATCGAAGACGAAGAAAGGGAAGCCCGGGAAAGGGTCGAAACGTCGGTAGACTATTATGAGATAGAGAGGGCTAGGACGTGCCGTAGACGAGGTACGAAGTAGCGGTATCGTTTATCGCGCGCGTATTTTACGTTGAAAGAATTCTTACTATAGACAAGCCGACGAGAAGAAATTCGCTCTTCTCTTCTCGCGGGCGTCGGCGGGGGTTCGTCGTCGAGTCCGGTCCGGTCCCGTCTCTCTTCTTCGTCGATCCGATCGTCGTTCGCTCGTCGCCGAGCTCGAGCTCTTCCTCCGTCACTTCCCGCCCTTCCCACCCTTCTCCCCCGCGCCCGCCCCCGCGGCGTTTGGCGCGCCCTGGGTCGTCGCGGGATCCCCCCCGTTCCTCTCCCCGTCGTTGCTCTCGTCCCCGCTGCTCGGGCGCTCGCACGAGTCTGGACGCGCGGCGTCGTCGTCCCCGCCATCGTCCCCGCCGCTGCCGCCGCCGCTACCGCCCGCGCCCGCGTCGGCGATGCCCCCGGAGGGTCCGCGGGTGATCTCGTCGCTCGGCCTCGCGCCAGTGACGACGACGCCGCCGGTGGTCTTCGTCGCGCCGCCGCCGCCGCCGCCGGAGCCGGAGTCGGTCCGCGCGCGCGCGTCGCGTTCGCCCCCCGCGCCCGAGCCCTGCCCGCTCCCGTCGCCGCTGCCGTTGCGTTCGCCGTCGCTGCCGCCGCCGTCGCTCCCGCCGCCGCCGGAGCCCTTCTCCGAGGTCTGATGGCCCTTCCCGGACCCGTCGCTCCCGCCGCCGGATCCGTCCGCGCTCCCGCCGTCGCCGCTGTTATCCTTCGCGTCGCGACGCTTCGCGTCGCCGTCGCCGTCGTCGCCGACGCCGCCGCCGCTGCCGTCGCCCTCGCTCCCGCCGCCGCTCCCGCCGCCCTCGCCGCTCGGCGAGTTCTCCATCGTGCTCTCGCTGCAGCCGCCGTGGAGCCGCTTGAGGTAGAGCCGGTACTTTTGAAGGTGCGACGCGACGTTCTCTCGCGTCAAACCGTCGACGTTCATGAGTTGCATGATCGTCTTCGGCACCGCGTTGCGAATGCCGAGGTGCGAAACCGCGTCGACGAATCGCTTGTGAAGCGGCGGCGTCCAGACGAGCCGCGGGCGTTTCAGCGCCTGCGCGTCGTCTTCGGAGCCTGTTGGGGGGGGGAGGAGTGTTAGGAGTGTTCGCGTTCGTTTCGTTCGGGGTCAGAGAGACGCTCGGGACGGCGGGTGGGACGAAAAAGCGTCGAGACGCGAAAAAGCGCAGATTTCAGATTCTGTTTGAGATATTTTCGGTTCGGGGGGGACACGACGACATCTCGCGCGCGCCGCGTCGGGACGCACCGTCCAGGTGGTGCGACATCGCTTCCTCTCTCGATCGCTTGAACGCCTCGAACGATCGCGAGTGCTCGACGCCGGCTTGATACGCCATCATCTGCTCGTACGACACGCTCGGATCCATGTGGCCTGGCGCGGGGAGGGAGAGGTCAGGACGCGACGAGAGCGACGATTTCTTTTTTCTAGAAAATATCTCTTTCGAGAAGGGGAGAGAAGAAAGAAAGTGGACCGATTTCGACGCGACCCCTCCGCGCTTCGTCGCGCCGCGGAGATCGCGAAGCGAGCGAAACGAGCGGTGGTCGACGCACCTTGCGCCGCGCCGATGCCAGGCCCCGCGTCCGGCCGCCTGCCGTACATCTCGTGCGGGTACATCCCCCGCGGATGCCCCCCTCCCTGGGCGTTCGAAAACGCGTTCGCGTTCCACTGCGCCAGCCCGTGGTAGCCGTACATGTTCGATATCGCCGCGGCCGCCGCGGCCGCGGCAGCCTGCTGCGCCTGCGCGTTCGCGTGCCCCGGCGCCCCCGGCTGTTGGTGCGCGAACCCTGCGTACGGCGGCGGCATCGGCGGCCGCGGCATCCCGGCGTTTGGATCGAAGTTCGCGGAGGGCGGCGCGTTGGTGTATTCCGATCCTCGAGACCCTCTGGAGTCGCGCGTGCCCCCGGAGACGGGCGGCGGCGGCGCGTGCGGGTACCGATACTGCGCGTTCATGAGCTGAATCCCGAACGCGGACGCCATCTGCGAGGAAAGCAGACGCGAGTCCGGCGGGGGGATGCTCGCGTCGATCGTCACCGCGCGCTTCCGCGCGGCCATCGCCCACTCCTCGGCTTCTTTCGCGAGGCTCTCGCCGCGCGCGTTTCCCTTTTCCGCATTCTGCGTCTCCTCCGCGGGCGCCTTCGCGCCCTCGGGCTTCATCGCGCGCGGTGCGATCGCGCGGTCGCGTGTGCGTGCGTGCGCGAAGTTCGAGCGCGTGCGTGCGGTCGACGACGCGGCGCGCGTCCAGTGTGTGCGTCCCCGCTCGCGCGGCGTCCCAGGTTGCGAAACCAGCATCCGAACGAAGGCGACGCATCAAAATCAGATTTTCACCCCGAAAAAATCCCGTCCGTGCGCTTTTTACTCGAGGTTTTACTCGCAAAGAGCGGCGCTGCGTCGCAAGTCGTTAAAAATCTCCGCTTTTTCGGCCACGTCAGCCCGTGACGCAGAATATCTCTCGCTGATCTGACACACAGACTGCAGACGGTTATCGACGCACTAGTTGAGGCGAGCTAACAACCCCGCGCACACCCCCGATACACCGCGCGCGATACACCCGACGATGACGAAAGCGAACAACAACCACGAGGCGAAAGGCGAAGGCCGCTCGAACCTTCACGGCCCGTTCAAGTGCCAGGACTGCGGTGCGCGCCGCGCGTCCGCCGCGCGCGCTCGGCCAACCTCCCCTCTCGCGTCATCCTCCGAGAGTCTGACGTCAGCATTCGTTCGCGCGTCGTCGTCGCTCGCGCTCCCTCCCCGACGCGTCGACAGGCGAATCGCGGAACAAGTCTGAGTTCTCGCAGCGGCAGCTTCACTTGCCCGTCAAGCAGCACATGTCCTGCCGCCACTGCAACGAGGCGGAGAAGTTCGAACGCAAGGAGGAGCGAAGGAAGTCCCTGGAGATGGGAAAGCAGTTCGCGGAGGTCAAGTCCGGCGAGATTCACAACAAAGGCCGCGCGACGCACCAGAACTTCGTGTCGCATTCGAACGTCGCGTGAGCGCGCGCGATGCGCGGAGCGCGTCGACGACGGAGACACGACGCGCGTGAGGGGATATCATCTCGGTATCGCTTCGCGCGCGCCGGTGACGTCGCCGCGAAGAAACCCGCGGAGACGCGTGCCTTCCTCGAGCCACGACGCGCCCAAAAAAAAAATGCACATGCGCGACGAAATAGAAAAACGCCGCCCTGCCGCCGTTGAATACGAGTGACGTCTGTCGTCTGTTTCCATCATCATCAGTCGCATCGCGAGTCCGCCCGTCGTACCGTACGCGTAGTCGTCGTCTAGTCTAGTCTATTCTTCTTCGCTCGTGTCGTCGTGGACGCGCATCGCATCGCGCATCGCGCATCGCCGCTTCGCTCTTCCTTCTTCGCTCTTCGTCACCCGCCTCCTCCCGCCGAAACCGCCGCGGTCTTCTCCCCGTCGTCGTCTGGTCTGTCCGTCCATCATATGCGCGCATGGGACACCTGCACCACCGGCTCGCGACACGTCGGACACAGCGCGTCTGTCTTCCCCTTCATCTCCGCGCGTTTCATCAGCGCGGTCGCGCAGCCCATGCACAGGTTCGCGTGCCCGCACGGCACGAGCACTGAAAGCGACGTCGGGACGGCGTTCAAAGGCGTCAGACGATGGAGTTGAAAGGCGTCGAGGGAGGTGTGTCGGGATTGAAACCGAGGGGTGGGCGGAGAGAAACGACGGGAGAGAAAGTTCTTAAGGATCGGCGTTCACCACGCCGACGGGGTCGTATGGGGACCAGTGTGAGGAGGACGCGCCCGACGCTCGCGGCGCGTCGAGGCACACGATGCACTCCGTCTCCGGCGCGTCGTCTCCGACGGCGCCGACGCTCTCGTGGTCGTAGCACGAGTCCGTGGAGAAGCTGCTGGGCGCGTCGTGGGCGGCGTATCAGCGTCCGCGTCCGTGTCCGTATCCGCCGCCGGACGACGGCGGCGTGTGATTGGTCGCGTCGGAGAAAGCGTCCACGGATCCGTCGGAGAGAGGGACGCCCATCGCGGCGAGGAGCGCGTCGCGTTCGCGCTCCGCCGCGGAGCGACGACGCTCCGCCGCAGCGGGAGGGGCTGCCGCGCGCGACCGACCGGGACTGCGACCGGGACCCGGACCGGAAGCCTCCGCGCGCGCGGCGCCGGCGGCGCCGGCGGCGCCGACGATCACCGGGCACCCTCGCGTCGGATTCAACCCGTGCGAGTAGGCGCACTTCTCGCCGTCGTTACACTTCCCCGCCCGCCCGAAGAAGTGCGCGCACGGGTTCGTGATCCCGTGCGCTTCGACGTACCCCTCGTGGTCCACGCCCTTCCACTTCCACCGCGGGTCGTCGTCGCCGTGAAGAAAGTGGCACCGCGCGCCGACGGGACATCTCCCCCCTCGCCGCGCCCAGTGCCGGCACTCCTCCGGGGTCGGGAAATGCTCGCGCCGCCTCGCCGAGCCCGTCGGCATCGTCGCGATCGCTGGCTGCTCGACGCGATAGACTTGGAGGTCGCGATGACGCGTCGGCGGCGCGGGCGTCGGCGGCGCGAACGAGTCCATCTCGCGGAGAAGGTCGGCCACGTCCGGCGCCGTCGAACGCCGCGAGACGGGGCCCTGGCCTTTCGGCGGTTTTCGCGGCGGCGCGGCGTTTTCTCGCGGCGCGCTTTTCCGCGGGCCCCCGCGCCGCGGCGGCGGCTCCGGGGCTGCCGGTGGCGGCGGCGGCGGCGGCTCGACCGCGACGCCGCCGTCCATCAGCGCGTCGATCGCCGCGGAGACGTTCCCGCCGTTCCTCACGAGCGCCTCGCGCGACGACGCGGCGTCGAACCCCATCTCGATCAGCGTCCCGAGAGACGCGTCGCTGACCGCCGACGCCGCGTCGTCGTCGGGCGGCGGCGAATAGAGAGGCGTGAGCGACGCGGCGGCGGACGAGGCGGCGGCGTCGTGCGCGGCGCGTTGTCTCGCGAGCGTCTCCGTCGATACGGTCGTTCCCGAGGGAGGGCGTCGAATGAGATCGAGAGTACGTAGAGGAAAGGGGCGAGACAGAGAGAGAGAAAGAGAGAAAGAGAAAGAGAAAGAGGGAGCCTCACCCATCATGGCGTCCGCGCGCGCGCGCTCCGCGTCGGCGAGCTCCTTCGCCGCCTTTTGCCTCGCGCGCTTCGCCGCGGACTTGCTCAGCGTCGCGCCGCCGCTCGCGGACGACTCGCCGTTCGCCTTCGCGCCCTCCCCCCTCTCGCGCGCCTCGCGCGCAGCCTTGGCGGACTGCGCGGCGCGCGACGCCTCCGCGGCGGCGGCGGCGGCGGCGGCGGCGTTCTCTCGAGAGATTTTCTCCAGCCGCTCGCGCGTCTCGTTCCTGCGTCGCGCCTCCGCGCGCGCTTCCTCGTTCGCCTTCCTCGCCGCTTCCTCGCGCGCTCTCCTGCGCGCGTTCTTCTCCGCGTCGATCGCGTCTTCCTCCGCCTTCCTCGCGCGCTCCTCCGCGCGCGCCGCGCGTTGGCGCTCCTCCCTCTCCGCGCGTCGACGCTCCGTCGCCGCCGCCGCAGCCGCCGCTACCCTCGCCTCGGGCGTGTTCTTCAGCCGCGTCATCGTCGCCTTCGCGCGCTCGCACGAGGCGCCCGCGTCCCGTATCCCCGTCTCCAGACGCCTCGCGAGGTCTCGCAGCGCGTCCGGCCCGGGCGCGCCGGCGCCGTACGGCCAGCCGCGCATCGGGCGCCATGACGACGGCCCGGGCGCGCCGTCCGCCGCCTCCGCCGCGAGCGAATCCCGCCACCGCGTCGCCGCCTTCTCCGCGAGCGTCGTCACCCTCGACCAGTGCGCCTCCGAGTCCGCTCGGAGCGTCTCCCACTCGCGCGCCGCGCGCTCGAGGTTCGCGTACAGGCTGTGGCCGTTCGTGTGCGTCGCCGAGCGCTCGAAAGCGGCCGCCGCGGCGTGCGCGTCGGCGCTGCATTTCGCCGACGCGGAGAAGAGCGCGTCGGCGACGAGGCACGGGAGGCCCCAGACGACGCCGCTCTCGGAAGATGAAACGTCAACCGACGCTCCCGTCATGACGCGGACGATCTTGGACACGAGACCGCCGCCGCCGCCGCCGCCCGCCCCGCCGCCGCCGCCGGGGCCCCGGGCGGGCCACGGGACGCGGTCAGCCTCCGCGTCCGCCGCCGCCGCGACGACGCGGGACGCCTCGAGCCAGGCCCCCATCTGCGACTCGTACGGCGCGATCTTCCCTCGGCGCGCGCGCGCGAGCTCGGCGCGATCTAACGCTTCGAGCTCGAGCGTTTCCGCGCGGGTTAACGTCGCCGCGTTCACGAGATGGCCTTTCGCGTCGCGCTCGACGCTCGAGCGCATGGCCCGTTCCGCGTCCATCGCTTTTTTGAGTAAAGCGCGGCGCTCGGTCTGGGCGGCGTCCGCGTCCAACCCGTTCTTCCTCGCGCGCCCATCGTGCGCGCCCAGCGCGTGCTCGCTCATGACGTAACGCGCGAGGTCTCCCGAGAGGCGCTTCACCGCGGCCGGCGAGCGTCTTGGACGTGTACACGTGGCAGTATTTCATTCGCGCCGCGAGCTCCGACGCGGCGACGGTGGCTCCCGTCGACGCGTTCGCCCACCCCTCGTCCGTCGGTCGCCACCCTTTACTCGTGATGTTGTTCACGAACGCCGCGAGGTCGTTCACCGGCCGCACGCGTCGATCGATCGCGTCCGCGTACTCGCGCTCGATCCGCGCGAGGGCGGCCACGGGATCGACCGGGCGCGCGGCGGCGGCGGCGGCGTCGTCGTTGTCGTCGTCGTCGCCGCCACCGCTCCCGAGCGTGGTCTCCGACCGCATCGACCACTCGCCGACGCCCGCGCCGTTCACCGCGCGCACGCGGATCGCGTGACGCCCCTCTCGAAGTTCCACGACCCCGTGCGACGCCGGCTCGACCTCGAACGTCCGCTCGTTCCGCACCCCGGGGAACCGCCCGACGCGCGCGAAGGCGTCGCCGCCGCCGCCGCCGCCGCCACCGCCTCGACAGGCTTCCACTTCGAACGCGTCCGCCGCGCCCGCGTGCGCGCCCGCGCTGATGAAGAAGTGCACGCGCACCTTTAAAAACTTCTTCGTCCCTCCGTCCGCGACCCGATGGAACGCGTCGCCGACGAGCTCCAGGACCGGCGTCCGGCACGGGTTCGGCTTGTTCCCGTGCAGCCGATGGGCGCGCGCGGCTCGCCCCGACCCGTCTTCTTCCACGTCGCGCGCCGCCTTGACCGCGCGCAGCTTCTCCGCGTTCTTCGCGAACTGCGCTGCCACCTTCCCGCCGCGTTCCTCCGCGCGGACGCCCCTCCCCGTGGCCTCGCGGCGCTCCGTCGCGCGCTTGCTCTCGTACAGCGACGCGGAGCGCTGTTTCATGCGCTCTTGGTTTTCGAGCTCGCGGCGACGCTCGTCCTCGGCGCGCGCGCGGAAATCGGAAAACTGTCGCTCCTCGCGTTCCATCCCCGCGGCGTCGACCTCGCCGTCGCCGCCGCGCGCGGCCCTGCGCGCGGCCGCGTCAGCGGCGCGCGTTTCCCGCGCGCGCTCGTCCGCCTTCCACTTCGCGTCGTCGCACAACACGAGGTACTTGCGACGTTTCAGCGGGTCGTAGAGGACGTCTCGCGCGTGCTTCGCCCTCGCGACGGATACGTCGGTGTCGTCGGCGTCCGCCGCGCCTCGCTGTTTGTCCACGTGGAGCGCTTTCGCGATCTTTTGGAACGCCGCGCGCGCGATGGAACGGATCGCGACGTCCGCGGCGTTCGCGCGCGAGGTCGCGTCCGCGAAGTCCAGCTCGGCGGCGATGAACCGACGGCGGTCGTCGTCGAGTGGGACGGCGCCCGCCGCCGCCGCCGCCGCGGTTTCGGTCCCCCGGAGCTCCGCGCCCCTCGCCTTCGCGGCGGCGCGGAGAGCGTCCTCGAAGCTCAGGCCCGCGTGCTCGACCGCGCCGACGCGACGCGCGCTGCCGCCCGGCAGCGCGAACTGAGAGACGACGCCCGACCACGGCTGAGACGCGAGGAACGGTCTCGCGGCGTCGTCGCGCCACGGCAACGCGAGCGGCGGCGCCGCGAGCCTCTCTTCAGCGATCTCTTCGGCGCCCGGCGACGCGGCGTCGCCGTGGTGACGCCGCGCGGCGGGAAGAGCCTCCGCGGCGTCCGCCGCCGCCGCCGCCCCCGACGCCGCCGCCCGCGGTCCCGTCCCCGCCGCCGCCGGCGTCTCGCGCGATGTTTTTTCCATCCTCGAGGCCTCTTTTCGACTTTTCTTCGCCTTTTCCCGCCTCCGCGCGTGGACTTCGAGGACGTCCTCGCGCGCCGCCTCCACGTTTTCTTCAGCCACGATCTGGCACGTCACCCACTTCCAGAACCTATCGCGCAGGTCCTCCCCGACCGCGGCGGCCGCGCGCGACGGGGTCCAGAACGCGCCGCCGCCGGCGGCGGCGGCGGCGGCGTCGCCGCCGAGGCCGAGCTCTCTGCACAGCTGCAAGCCTTCCGACGCGCGTCGGATCTTCGCGCGCGCGTGGTCCGACGTCGACGCCTTCCCGTCGGGGAAGACGCGCGCGCAGATGGAACGGGACGACACCGGAGCGTTCGTGAGCGGGTCCACGGGCGGCGGAGGCGCCGCGGTCACCGACGGCGCCGCCGCGAGGAGCGTCATCGCATCCCCGTAGTGATCGTGCGAGCCCGTCGCCTCGTCCTTCGACGCTAGCGCGCACGCGAAGTCCGCGGCGACCAAGACCCGAACGCCCTTCGCTAAGGCGTCGTCAGGGTTTTTTATCAGAGGCGCGAGCACCGGCAAGACGTCGAGCGTGTACACGTACCCGTATGCCGCATGTGGGTTGACCGCGCGGCGGTGTGTGTTGACCGCGTCGATCGCGCGCACGATCGCAGACCCCTCCTTGGACGTCAGCCTCAAGTACGTGCGCGCGACGTTGAGCCACTGGAACGCGGCGTCGGACTCCTCGTTAGGATCGTCCGCATCGAGCGCCGCGGACCAAGCCTGTGCAGAAGAGAGAGAGAGAGAGAGAGAGAGAGGGCGAGGATGGGACGAGGGGTCGATGAGCTTTCCGCGCGACGACTGGAGGGAGGCGAAGAGACTCTTTCACGTCGGACGCGACGAGATGCGGTCGCCGACGCGCACCTGGACCGCGGCCGCGAGCTCTAACTCCCTCTCTCGCGCTCGCGTTTCCGTCTCGACATCCGCGACGACGTCCTCGTCCTCGGTTAACGCCACCATCGCGGCCACCGCGTTTGGGCGCCCCCAGATCTGAACGCCATCTCGAACAGAAGTTTTCTGTTGTCGAGTTTCGAAAAAACGAGCGCGCGAACTGTCGCCATCGAAGTGACTCCTCCGCGCGCGCGTCGTCGTCGTCGTCGTCGTCGTCGTCGTCGTCGTCTCGTCGTCGTCGTTCGCGCGGAATGTCCGCCGCGGCGACAGCGCCGTCGCGCGTGCTGCCAACGCGGCGGCGAGGCCCATCGCGCGCGCGCGCGTCGTCGTCCTCGTCGTCGTCGTCGTCCTCCTCCTCCCCCTCCTCCGTCGCCTTGCCCGCGTTCGCCGGGGGATGGCGCGGGCGAGACCTCGCCGCGGACCCGTCGCGCTGGACGCACGTCCTCACGTCCGACGAGATCGCGGAGCTGGACGACGCGCTGCGACGCGCGCGCGCCGGCGGCGTGGACGTCATCGACCTCACCCCCGAGACGTTCCCTCTGCCGACGCTCGCCCCGCGCCTCCGTCGCATGCGCGACGACCTCGTCCACGGCCTCGGCGTCTACCTCATCCGCGGCCTCCCCGTGGAGCGATACGACCGCTGGGAGACGTGCGCGGCGTTCTACGGCATGGGGACGCACATGGGGTGGGCGTGTCCGCAGAACGCGGCGGGGCACGTCCTGGGGCACGTCCCTCGAACTGGTTCCCATACGACCGCGTCGGCGTGGTGAACGCCGTTTCTTAAGAACTTCGTCCGGCGTGTCTCTCCGCCCACCCTCGGTTTCAATACCCGACCGCGATGCCTTTCAACTCCAACTGACGCCTTTGAACGCCGCCCCGACGTCGCTTTGAATGATGGAACGACCCTCAGGCACGTGAAGGATCTGGGACGCGATCCGAACGACCCGGCCACGCGGACGTACACCACCTCCGCGGCGCAGCCGTTCCACACGGACAGCGCGGACGTCGTGGGGCTGTGCTGTCTGAACAACGACGTCGTCGGGGGCGACTCCATGGTCGCGAGCGTCGTGGAGATTTGGAACAGGATGCGATCGGAGTCGCCCGCGGCGTTGCGGACGCTCGCGGAGCCGTTCCCGGTGGACCGAAAGGGCGAGATACCGCCCGGGTGCGGGCCGACGTACGACATGCCCGTGTTCCACGTGCATCGGGGTGACGGTTCGGGGAGTGAACCGGCGGAACCAACGCTGATGAATGCTGGACCCGAGTGGCTGCTGTCCGGGATATACGACCGGAACTTTATCGCGTCCGCGCAGGCGCGGTTCGACGTCGAAAACGACGGCGTCCCCAGGCTGACATCCGCGCAAACCGAAGCCCTGGACGCGCTGGACGCGATGTGTTTGGACGACGACGTGTGCTTGCACATGCGCTTAGAGCCCGGGGACATTCAGTGGCTGCATAATCACACGACGCTGCACGCGCGGACGGCGTACGGCGTGGACCCCGGGGGGAGAGACGCGGGGGAACCGCCGCCGCGGCATCTGTTGCGACTGTGGATCACGCCTCCGAATGCGCGGCCTCTGCCCGCGTCGTTCGCGACTCGGTTCGGGTCCGTGACCGTGGGGCCGGAGCGCGGGGGGATCCGCGTGGAGGGGCAGACGCCGTATTGCGCGTTAGAGCCGGGCGAGTAGTCGGAGCAGAGTCGACGCCTTAGAGCTAGCTAAGTTATGTAGAAGAGACTCGCGAGACACAGAAGTACTTCCGTACTTCCGTACGTATTTTGGAACCAAACCCCCCACGCGGGAGGTCATCTCGTAACAACGCTAGCGTCTACACGAGCCAAACGTCCGTAGTGGACGCGCGCACGCCGGCGCGCGTCCTCCGAACGCACCCGCGATCTCGCCCCCCCCCCGTCGCGTCTTCTCGTCGACGAAAATATATTTTCGCCGCCTCGAAACCGCGAGAGGTCGCGGCGCGAAACCGCACACCCACCCAGCGGCTCTCTCTTCATCAAAGAGCCACACACAACTCCACACTTCCACCACGAATAGTACGCATCACTAGTAAAACACAAACAAGTGTTTCGCTCGCTTACTCTTCGACGTTCGTGGACCTGGTGTAAACCTGCTGCTTGGAGTGCATCGTCACCGGGCGGATGAGACCCTTCGCGATGAGAATCTGGATCGCCTTCCTCGCGAGAGAGCACGTGATGCGAAGGCGGTCGCAGAGGATCGAGATGGTGATCATCTTGTACTTCGGCACCTCCGCGAGGAGCTTGTCGTACGTGGACTGCTCGAAGAGGACCTGGTTGTTGGCCTTCTCCTTGTTCTTCCCCTTGGACCACTTCTTCTTCTTAGCCTTGCCGCCGGCCTGGGCCTTGGCGGCCTTGGCGGCCTTCGATTCAGGGGCTTTCGGCGGCTGCGAGGGCGAGGGGTTCGGGGGAGGTAGTCGTCAGCGTGATGCGCTTGCGATGTCAACGCCACGGCGACGGACTTGGGGAGCGCGCGAGGGAGGGTTTCCATCGAGACGGCCCCTCGCTCGAGGGAAAAGAAATGGACGAAACCCTAAAAAACCCGCGCGCTGGGGACGTCGCGGACGGCGCGCGCGCGACGGCGACGGCGTCGAATCGTGGATTCGGCGTCGCCGCGGCGTCGCGACGCGCGGCGCGGCGTCGCGGCGCGACGCGCGCGGCGTCGCGCGGCGTCGACGGCGTCGCGACGCGCGCGCGAAACCCCATCGTCCGCGCGCGCGCGCGCAGAGATTTCCCTCGCGAGCGAGATCGGAAACGCCGGAGACGCGCGCGGACGCGATCGTCGCGCGCGCCGCCGCCGCGACCGCGAGGGAGAACGACGGAAACGCGTGGAAGCGTGATGAGAAGACGCACCATCTTGACAACACCTGAGGTGAACCGTGCGGAGCACCACGCAAAGAGACCGGAGCCAGGGATGGGTAGGCCGCTAAATACTGGCGGTCGCGGTCGACTCGAAATTTTTTTCTCCGACCGCGCGGTGTGAGGCGAGTACCGTGTCGCACATGCAAACAGTAAGAGCGTACGAAAACGACGTAGTACGTACGAAAGTACGAAAGTACTCCCGTCGCATTAGCAGCGCACTTTTGTTGAGCGACAAAGTCGTCAGCCGGCGAGCGACGGGCGCGACTCTTCCTAACTAGGCGACGACCGTGGGAGACGTCGGCGCGTCCCACTCCGCGAGCTCCCCGTCATCGTCGTCGCCGCAGCGCCCCAGCGCTTCCACCTCCGCGACCGCCTCCTCGAGCTCGCGCGCCTCGCGCGCCTCGTACGCGTCGCGTCGATCGTTCTCATCGTCGTCGTCGTCCTCCTCCTCCTCCTCCTCCTCCTCCTCCGCCGCGGCGAGCACGCACGCGAGCCCGACGTCCTCCATGTCCACCCCCGGGAGCTCCCGTAACACCCCCGCGACGAACTTCATGTCGCGAAGCAGCGCGCGGCGCTCCGCGCTCTCACGGCCGCTTTCGTCGCCGCCGTCGCGAGGGATGAAAAACGCGCACCCGGCGACGGCGGCGGGCCACGGCGGCGCGCGGAGGCGCTCCGCCGCTGACGTGGCCGCTGACGTGGCGCCCTCCTCGGCACCCTCCTCGGCACCCTCCTCCCCGTCGCCGTCGCTCCCGTCCTCTCCGAACCGCGCGGCGCGTATGGCGCTCAGGTCGAGCCCCGCGCGCGCGTCGCCGTCGCCGCCGCGGCGGAAGAAGGCGCCCGCGCGCGAAAACATCCTCGCGGCGAGGCGCTCGATCTCGCTCTGGACGTCGAACTGCCCCGCGGCGCGGTCGCGGTCGCCGCGCGCGCGTCTTCTTCCGCCGTCGTTCAGTGACATCGCGTGCCTCGGTTGCCTCCTCGCGCCGTCGTCGTCGTCGTCGTCGTCATCGACGAGACTCGACAGCTCGCGTTCGCGCGGGACCTCGTACCCGAGCGCGCGCAACCGCCGCAAGCTCCGCTGGATGAACCCGTCGTTCCCGTCCGTCGTCGTCGTCGCGTCGTCGTCGTCGTCGTCGTCGTCGGCACGCGAGTCGGCACCCCCAGCGTCGGCGTTCCGCGTCGAGGCGCCCCGGAGGACGTCGACGGCGTCGGCGGCGTCGGCGGCGGCGGCGCGCGCGTCCGCGTACGCAGCCTCGAGCGCGTCGTCGTGGAACCGCCGCGCACGCCCCGCGTCGTCCTCTTCGTCTTCGTTCTCGTCTTCGTTCGCTTCTCCGTTCTCTTCTCCGTTCGCTTCCTCTTCCCCTTCCCCTTCCTCTTCC
>Ga0181554_1001423_pt1 | contig 22540 bp, 20 predicted proteins | sample 011ome_16_FD_145602 | JGI IMG/M metagenome (GOLD analysis project Ga0181554, IMG submission 145602) | Coastal salt marsh microbial communities from the Groves Creek Marsh, Skidaway Island, Georgia - 011503CT metaG (spades assembly) | ecosystem: Environmental > Aquatic > Marine > Intertidal zone... | reverse complement strand
TGATTTCTCCATCTTACGATCGTAATTTGGACTTCCCGCAGCACCTAGAATATCTCACCGTTGAGCAATTCATCTCGCATTCGACCGTTGCCGGACCTGATATGTGATGGAACGCGACGCAGGCTGAACAGCTCCGTGACGGCGGCTATGCCCTCAATCGAGTTAAGCTTTCGTTTTACCGGGATCGCGATGCATTCTCGGCTGTACTCGTCCAGGATGTTGAGCCCTGCCATCATAGGTTCGGTGATGTACGAAGTCGTACGACCAGACATGATTTTGATAGTCAGGACGCACGATCCGTCATTCATCCAGAGCCGCCCTTTCTTGGAGTTGTTCTACGCCCATTCCGCCGCACTTCTTCTCCAAATATTCCGTGATCACCTTCAACCTGCCCTGCCCGCGTTACCTAAATTTAAGCGAACACCATCCCGAGCGCCCCTCCCACAAAACTTACAGATCCGGCATGTCTTTGGATAATATACGCAAAGCCATGGCGGCCAAAAATATCAATCCAGCAGCACCCCAAATAAGGGGTGCCGCAGCCAACCAACTTTCTGAACGCGCAACGACAAAGCCGACAAGCGGCGCGCCGATCAATTGCCCAATTGCTGAGGCCTGTACCAATCCAGCGTTGATAAATGTTCGCACAGATGGCGCGGCCGATAGCCGTGGAATAGCCGCAAAAAGGGAGCTGGGCACGAAGCCGGAAACAAAGGACAACAGAGCTGACGCCGCAAGTCGCAGCCCTATAGGCGCAGCCTCCGCCAACACAAGAGGAGCCAAAAGCGCCAATCCCACAGATGCGGTACAAATCAACGCCCAAGAGGCGACACCGGCGCGGTGCAAAATACCAGAGAAAAAATTCCCCCCGGCATTCAGCGCAATGAAAATCGCCGTGATTGCCGCAATTTGAAACATGTTGTCCGTTGACAACTCTCGAAAAATCTTTGGTAGAAAATTCGCAAAAACATAATATTGCGCCGTATATACTGCAAAACAGCTCGCCAGAACGGTCAGATAAAGCCAGCCATGGAGACCCATCTGCGGCACAAAGGGCATTGTTTTGACGCCAGAATCTTTCTGCTGCACGTCCAACCGCGCAATAAGCCAAGCCATGCCCAAAAGCGCAATGGCGCTCACCACCCAGACGACACGCCAACTGAAGATCGGCAATATCACAGCGCTGATGAGCAACATCACGCAGGTGCCCAGTGGCAAATACATCGCCCAATAGGCCATCGCTGCGCTGGCCTGTCCTTTCGGCGCCAATTGCCCAATGAGCGGCGGCAGGCATAAAACGCAAAGGATGAACCCAAGCCCCTCAAAAGCGCGGGTCACAAGCAGCCAGCTCACATCTGGGGTCATACCGCCCAAAAGACTGGCGCACATGCTGATCATCAACCCCGACAAAAGCATGGGTTTGAGCCCGAAAACCGACAGCGTAAAGGACAGCAGCACGGCGCAAACCGCGCCCATAACCGCAAAAAGCGATGCGACCCAGCCAGCCATAACCAAGTCAAACCCAAAGTCACTTTGTAAATAATTCAGGCTCAGAGGGATTTTACCAATCTGAAAAGCCGCGACCACCCCAGTGGCCACCAAAAGCGCCACCGGCCGCCAGCTTTCCACCGGTACAGCCCTTCGTGGAGGTTTCAATGATCGTCCGTCTTTGGGGCCCTGCATTAATCAGCCCTATTCTACCGGCGGCGTTCCGTGCGTATGGAAGGTCTCAATGGTTTTTAGCCCCCAAGCCTGCCCCTTTTTGCGCTCGCTCTCAGTCCAAACCACCGGCTCCCAATCGGGCGCCAAAATCAACCGAGCACCGGAATTTGCAAGTTCAATCCTATTGCCGGCAGGCTCCCAAATATAGAGAAAAAATGTGCCTTGGATGGCATGTTTATGGGGACCGGTTTCAATGTGAACACCATTTTCAAGGAAAATATCTGCGGCCCGCAATATATCCTCACGTTGATCTGTGGCATATGTGAGATGATGGAAACGGCCTGTGCCCGCGCCATGTTCTTCCGTACAGGCCAAATCATAGGTCTTATTATTCACGGTAAACCAACATCCACCGATCCGGCCATTGTCGAGCTGGATCATTTCTGTGACCCGGCTGCCAAGGCAGGTTTCCATAAATCGTCGAAATTCTTCAACATTGGCTGCCAAGAGGTTCAAGTGATCCAGGCGCCGGGGCGCGGCACCGCGTCCGTGATAGCGCTGAGCAATATTTTTTAGCGCTGGCTTTTCTACATCTGGGGCATGGTAACGCTGCGTCTCCCAGTAAATTTCAAAAACATGTTCGAAAGGATCTTTGAAGCGAAAGGCGCGCCCATGTCCCGGGTCGCCATCCACCCATCCGATCACCTCATAGCCACTGGCCTCAATTTTGGCGACACGCGACAGCAAGGCCGCTTCAGAGGAAGCCCGATAGGCAATATGCGCCACACCGGTGGTGTGATGCCGGGTCAGTTTCAAACTGTGATGCTCATAATCATCAAAGGCGCGCAGATAGGCACTCGTTGCATCTTGCTCGGTGAGCGTGAGCCCATAAACGCGCGTGAAAAAATCCAAACTGGCGTCAAACTGATTTGTGTAAAGCTCTACATGCCCCAGATGTGCGATATCATTCATCCGCCTATGCCCCCTGCTGCGAGCATCATGCCCGGTGTTCGCTCTTGTTTGAGGTGAGATCCGATCATGGTGCGCTCCCGGCTCTAGTTAAACATTGTATTGGGCAAGAGGAGTGAAATCTGAGGAAAGGCGATCAAGATCCCCAGCGTCACCAGCATGGCCAGCCAAAAGGGCAAGACGCCGCGGAAGATATCGGCCAAGGCCACTTTGGGGGCCACAGATTTGACGATAAACACATTGATGCCCACCGGCGGCGATATGAGCCCCATTTCTAAAGTCAGCACGACCAAAACCCCAAACCAAATGGGATCAATACCCATTTGCAGGACCACCGGGAAAAATATCGGCAGCGTAAGCACCAACATCGCAAACCCCTCCAAAAAACACCCCAGGACCAGATAAACCAAGAGCATCAAGACCAAAGTGCCCAGCACGGGGATATCCAAGGCAATCAGCGCTTCGCCCACATAGGTTGGCACATGGCTGAGGGCGAGGAATGGATTGACCATATGGGCGGCGATCAAGATCAGCATGACCGTAGCTGTGGTCACAACAGAGGCCCGCGCCGCTTGCCAGAACGCGGACAGTGACAGGCTGCGCGTGACGATACCATAGATAATGACAAAGGCAGCGCCCACTCCAGCGGCCTCAACCGGAGAAAATAGCCCCCCATAGATGCCGCCAATGGTCGAGGCAATCACCAATAAAATCGGCAAGGCACCCGTGACTGCGGTCAATTTTTCAGACAATGACCTGCGCAGGCCGGGCGGGCCGGCTTCGGGACGAAACCAGCAGATGATGCTCACCGTGATTACAAAGATGGCTAGGAGCAAAAGCCCAGGAAAGACACCGGCCAAAAATAAGCGACCGATGGATTGCTCGGTTAAAATTGCAAAAATAACAAAGCCCGTCGACGGTGGGATCAAGATTCCCAAGGTCCCCCCCGCCGCCACGACCCCGGTGGATAAACGTGGATCGTATCCATAGCGGTCCATTTCCGACAAGGACACTTTACCCATGGTGAGCGCAGAGGCCACGGACGACCCAGATAGCGCCGCAAAACCACCACAGCCCAAAAGGGTTGCGGATGCCAATCCACCGCGAATATGGCCAATGACGGCATAAGCGGCATTGTATAATTGCCGGCTCATTCCGGTTGTCGAGGCGATATTTCCCATCAGGATAAACAGCGGAACCACGACCAACTCACTGCTGGAGGCGAGCGTGAAGGTTTCCGACGACAAAAGCCCCATCGCTCCATTCCAACCGTTCAATGCCCAAATGCCCAAAAATCCGACCAGAAACATGGCAAAGGCAACGGGAACCCGCAGCACCAAGAGGATCAGAAGGGCAACAATACCGCTAAAACCGAGAGCTTCTGCACTCATGAGGCCGTCTCCTTTGTTGAAGGGCGGTCGACCCCAGGCAGGCACAACTCAACCGCACGCAGGGTCATGCCAAGGGCGGTAATTATAGAAAATCCAGCCAATCCCCACTGAAACCATGCTTTTGGCAAGCGCAACAGATTGGTTGAGAGGTTCAACATGACGCTCAACTTAGCGCTGTCGATAATCGCATAGGCAATAAAGGCAAAAACAACAGCGCCCAGAAGCGCGGCCAGAATATCAATTGCTCGGTTCAAGGCGGCGGGAAAGCGCGGCTCAAAGAGATCCACGGCGATATGTCCACGCTGGCGATCACAAAGCGCCATGGCGCCAAAGACCAAAACGACCATCGACATCGAAATCAAATCTTGCGAGCCATAAAGTGGCACGCCAAAACTTCGACCGATCACATCCACCAATATGACACCCACTTCGACGATAAGGCCCAAGGCGCCAAGGTTGGCGGACAAGCCAATCAGCCTGTCCGCCCAGATGCGCAAATGCGCAATCATCTTTATTTGGCCTGCATCGCAGCTTGCGCTGCTTGACCGCCTACCGCATCAACATATGCGCCGGTGACCGGTGCAATCGCCGCCGCAAAAGCCGCGGCTTCCGCTTCAGTCAGGTCAACGAATGTATTGTCATCAAGCAAACGAGCTGCGGCGACACCTTCAATCGCAGTTTCATTCCATGCGTCCTCTGCACTTTTCGACAGGGGCATTCCTCTGACATTGTCCAAAGCCGCGCGATGCTCTGCCGATAGGCTGTCATATTTCTTTTTGTTCATCACCGCGTAGAAGGACAAGCGACCAAGGTTCGCGCCAAAGGTGTAACTGTTGGCAACCTCGTCCAATTTAAAGTCATTCAATGTCGATGAGCCTGTAATGACCCCATCAATCAAGCCTGTTTGCAACGCATTGTAGACTTGGTTGATCGGCATTTGAACAGGCGTCGCTCCTAAAGCGGTGGCAACATCGGCCGCCGTTGCGCCCGCGACCCGCACCTTTAGCCCAGCCAAATCAGAGGGTTTACGGATCACATGGTCTTTCATGATAAACACATTGGGCTCAGACGTCCAAAGAGCGACAGGCACGGTGCCCGGGAATTCGCTGGCGAGGTGATCGCTGTAAGCCTTCCACATTGCCGCATAGCCCGCGTCCTCATTGCTCAACGTGCCGGGCAGCTCGACAATCATGGTTTTTTCAAATTGCGAGCTGGTATAGCCAGGCAGGCCCCAGGCAATATCGGCCACGCCTTGCACGACGCGCACATATTGCTCCACGGGCCCAGCGCCCAATTCACCGCCATGATAGCCGCGCACCGTCAATGCGCCCCCCGTCGCCGAATTGAGATCAACGTTCATTTTCTCGATAACCGAGGCATTCACTGTATGGAACGGTGGGGTAAAATTGGCAAAGCTCAACTCCTCTGAGCTTGCCGGCAGGGCCGCCAATGTTAAGGCGGATACTGCAAGTATATTGGCAAATTTCATCGTCTTTTCCTCCCAGGATCAACTTTTGTTGGTCTTATGTTGGCGCAGCGCCATAACAACACTGCGCCCGTTTTTATCAGTCAGCCTTTGTGCGCCAACTGTCTGCGTAATTCTCTCTTGCGTCCTTGGCATAGGGTGTTGCTGATACCCGCACGCGGATTTCAGTTTGCTGATGCGGTTCTGTAGAGGTTTTGCCGGTGGTTTCCGGTTCGCCCCATTTAAGGGTCAAAACATCCCCAATGTTCACATCCGCCGCCACGACGCCCAGGCTCAAAAAGCAGCGCTCATTGTAGCTGTAGCCATTGAACATGCTCATCCCGACCATTTTGTCGCCTTGCATCACCATATCCGCCGAAGAGGAGGCATAGTTTGGCTGCGGGAAATCGATCCATTTGAATGGCGTACCCTGTTCAAGGCCACTTGCGATGACTTTCAACACATCTTCGCGGTTCCATTCGAACGTCACCTTTTGGCGGTTTGGCGCATCTTTCAATTTAAGCAGCGCGTCCTTGCCGATGAAATTTTCTTTCTTCCAGCCAATATAGAAGCCATAGCCCAGCTCAAACGGGTTGACGTAATAGTCCGAGATCTCTTTCGACACAAAGCTACCACCAATCGAACCAGCCGCCTCATAGCTGTCAGCGCCCAACCAATCACGGTATTCCTGCATCATACCATCGCCGGTGTAAATTCCTGGCAAAGGCGATGGAATCCAGCCGGATTCCAGTGTGTTGGTCGAATAGGCACGGCTGCCCACCTGCACCAGATCAACGCCAATGTCGCGCGCCGCCTGCTGAATGGTGGATTGAATATAGTGTTTGTCGTCATAGGGTCCCCAAATCTCCAATCCTGGTGCCCCGGCCATCCCGTGCCGCAGCGCCTGCACTTTTTTGGAGCCCACATTGATCCAATCCACATGGAAGAACGGAATATCCGCCACCGGGCCACCATTGATTTTTTCAAAAATCGCCGGCGCATCCGGACCTTGGATCTGGAAACGGTAATGGGTGCGCAATACCCGCTCGCCATCCGGGCGGCTGTTGGAGCGCGGATCATGGAATAGGCGCACTTTCCAAGTGCCAATCGCCGCTTGAAACTTCACCCAATTTGCCGTTGGAGCGCGGCCCACCAGGATGAATTTATCCATGCGCTCGCGGAAAATAATCATATCCCCGATGACATGGCCCGCAGGGGTCACAGGCACAAAATGCTTGGCACGGTTGAGATCGAAATTGCCAAAAGCATTGATGCCTACGTAGGCAAGAAAAGCCTCTGCATCTGGCCCCTCGACAATCAACTCATCCATATGGTGCGTTTGATCAAACAGAACCGCAGACTTGCGCCAAGCGGCCTGTTCATTGCGCCAATTGGTATATTCTGGCGCAACCACAGGATAGACATACATGCCGATCTGCGAATTGCGCAGCATATCTACTGCATTCCCGTGGCTTTCGATTTTTGCACTTAAACTTGTCATAGAGTTCTCCAAGGACGTTATTTTTCAGTAAGAAGAGCCAGCCCAGGTACGTTTCTTGCCCGGGCCGGCTTTTGTTCGGTGAGATAGTTAAAATTCATCAAGGCCAGACGCGCGTGTTCGCGCGCCAAAGCCTCCGCACGGCTGCCTTCGCGGTTCTCAATAGCTTCAAGAATGGTGCGATGCTGCCGCTGAGCATGTTTCAAGGACTCCTGAAAATCCGGGATCAATTCCTGATCGCTCAAAAAGGCCGAAGGGGACGCCAAGGGCAGTTGAGCCATCCGGTCCAATTCGCGGATCATGAGCGCACTGCCAGACAGATGCGCAATAATATCATGAAACGCCCGATTGGCACTGACATAGGCGTCAAAATCAATCCCTCCGCTTTCACTCAAGGCCGTGTCAATCTGGCTCAGGATGGATTTCGCATGGGCGAGAAGATCTGGATCCGCGCCGCGCTCTGCCGCCATACGGGCCGCCGTGCCTTCGATGACCCCGCGGATTTGGATCGCATCCGCGATATCTTCTTTGGTAAAGCGCGCCACCCGGCACCCGCCCGTCGAAATCCGATCCAGCAAACCCTCCGCCACCAGCCGATCCATGGCTTGCCGCAGCGGGGTGCGCGAGATGCCCAATTGCTCAGAGACCGCGATTTCAGGCAGACGTTGACCGGTTTTGAATCGACCTGCCATAATCATAGATCGTAGCCCAATCAGAGCTTTTTCCGTTTGATTGAGGTGTTTTGATCCCAATGCCGCCTCCAAAACCAATCTGTCTTACGTTGTTTGCTCTCAAAATTGTATACAATTGTCCCGACATTGAAAGTGATTCTTTAAAATGGACGGAATTTATCGCAAATCTACGACCTCATCGCACAATATTGTATACATTAATCAGGTTTGACGGCCGAAAAAATCCGCGCTTACCCCGACCCGAGCGCTTTGAAAATCAAACTCAATACCATCACAAATAATAGAATTTGGATAATTTCATCAAACCGCTCCGCTGGGAACTTCGATATGATCCACTCACCAAACGGCATGCCTATAAAGATCAGCGCCGTGCCAATCACCCCATATCCCGCCAACTCCAGCGTTAACAATTCGTAGTGCACCAGCAGGGGCATTTGCACCAAAGACATGGCAACAAAGAACATGGAAACCACTGCAATAAAACCAGAGCGTGACAGCTTAATGGCATTCAGAAAGGTTATAGACACAGGCGCCGAGATACCCGCCGCCCCCTGCAACGTCCCAGCAATAAACCCAACCAACGGCCCAACTCGCTTGGCGACTGGCAGAGGAAGGCTCCAATCCGGCTTGACCCTGCGAAAGATCAAATAGGCAATCACAATAGCGCTGAGTATCACAGACAAGAGCGCAGGCGGCAGATATGCCAAGCCCAAAGTGCCCACCCCGGCCCCCAGGAGCCCGGCGCCCGCAAAAATCCAAGCAAAGCTGCCTGTGACTTGATGGCTTCGAAATTTCCAACTTTGCCAAACATTGGACAGGAAATTCGGCACCGTGAATGCAGCCACCGCTGTCGGCACGTCGTAAAGTAAGGAGATGATCGGTATGGCGATTATAGGTGCACCCGCGCCTGTTGCCCCCTTAATCATGCCGCCAAAGTAAAAAGCGAGCACCAAACAAACTATATTCACCCATTCCATCGCTTGCCATCCAACTAAACACCCCAAAGGCTCCGCACCCCCTTGTCGAGGCCGCATACCGCTGCGCTGGCATGGCATATAACTTCAGCCTCATCAATTGATGCCGCGCATAGAACGCACAAAAAGCCCTTAGGTCATTCAATGAATTCACCTCCAGGGATCGTCAAATTGTATACATTATGGTGGTTTTCTTGGCGAATTTCGCGAAAATACGGTAAGAATCACTTGCCGAATAAAATTTCTGTATGCAATCTGACATCACCTCTGCGCATGTTCCGACCACTATGAAAGAAACTCTCCGTGTCAAAACGCAAATTCCACCACTCCGGCCAGGCCCGCTTTTGGACGTCATCTTCAAGGACGAAACCAAAGATGTGTTGCGGGACCCAAGGGTTATCTCTGGCCGGTGACCTGGGCGGTCTTGCGCATAAGCCTCGGCGTCGCGCAGCGGTGGCTTTTCCAGCCTGAAACCACTTCTAGAAAGAGGTTATACGATGACTGATCAAAAATCTGCCCTGGTTGTTTCTGCCCATTCCGCTGATTTCGTCTGGCGCTGCGGCGGGGCCATCGCCTTGCACCAGAAACAGGGCTATGACGTCACCGTGGTCTGTCTTTCTTACGGCGAAAGGGGCGAAAGTGCAAAGCTGTGGAAACAAGACGGCATGACCCTGGAGCGGGTCAAAACCGAGCGGCGGATCGAAGCCGAGACTGCGGCTGCCGCCCTCCATGTGCACGACATCCAATTTTTTGATTTGGGCGACTACCCATTGGAATTGACCCGCGATGATAAATACAAGCTGGTTGATGTGATCCGGGCAGTGCAGCCTGATTTCATGCTTAGTCACTCCAAGATCGACCCCTATAACACCGATCACGCCTATGCGACGCAAGTCGCCCTTGAATGCCGTATGATCGCCCAAGCCTGGGGTCATAATCCTGGGCAAAAAGTGCTTGGAGCGCCGCAACTCTATCTATTTGAACCCCATCAAACCGAACAAATGGCGTGGAAGCCTGATACCTTCCTCGACATCACACCTGTTTGGGATCAAAAACGCGCGGCCATTGAATGTATGCGCGGTCAAGAACACCTCTGGGAGTATTACACCCGTGTCGCCCAACAAAGGGCCAACCATTTCAAACGCAATTCAGGCGGGCAATCTGGTGGCCGCGATTGCAAATATGCCGAAGGGTTCCAGTCAGTGTTTCCCCGCACGATCGACACGTTATGAGCCGCCGCGCGGGCCTCAGTCATCCTGAGCGATACACAGATCAAGGGCCACTTAGTTTGGCAAACGGGCTGACGCAAACCGCAACCGCTTTTGCGCCCCTCAAAAGGAGACACCGACATTGACATCTCTTAAATCCTCCCAAAATCACGGCGTCTTGCCAAAGCTTAAGGGCGCTTGACGTGAACGTGGTTGTCCAGACTGTCGCGCGCGCCGATCCTGAGGTCATCGACAGGCTCGCACGCGCAGGTGTTGCCACGGTCCATGAAGCCCAAGGCCGCACCGGGATGTTGGCCAGCTACATGCGGCCAATTTATCGCGGGGCGAGCATCGCAGGATCTGCGCTCACAATCCTGGCGCCACCGGGCGACAACTGGATGCTCCATGTGGCAATTGAACAAATCCAGGCTGGTGACATTCTGGTTCTGGGCACGACACAGCCATCCGACGCGGGCTATTTTGGGGATCTTCTGGCGACATCGGCAATGGCGCGCGGGTGCCGCGGTTTGATCATCGATGCGGGTGTGCGCGATGTACGGGATCTTGAAGCGATGGGCTTTCCGGTTTGGTCAAAGGCGATTTCAGCCCAGGGCACCATTAAGGAAACCTTGGGATCTGTGAACGTTCCCATAATCTGCGCCGGTGTTGAAGTTGAGGCCGGCGATGTGATGGTCGCAGATGATGACGGAGTCTGCCTCGTCAAACGCAACGATGCGGCTGAGGTGTTGAAAGCCGCTCAAAAACGCCTCGCCAATGAGGAGCTCAAACGCGCGCGATTGGCCAAAGGTGAACTTGGCCTTGATATGTATAACATGCGCGCGCAGCTGGAGGCCAAAGGGTTGAAATATGTCTAGTGGGATCCCATGCATGTGGATGCGCGGCGGCACGTCTAAGGGCGGATATTTTTTGGCATCCGACCTCCCGGCAGACCCCGCGGAACGCGATCTATTGTTGTTGTCGATCATGGGCTCGCCTGATCCGCGCCAAATAGACGGCATGGGCGGGGGCGATCCTCTGACCTCCAAGGTCGCAATCGTCGCACCATCCAGGCGGCCGGGCATTGATGTTGAATATTTATTTTTGCAAGTTTTTGTCGAGGAAGGCCGCGTCAGTGATGCACAGAACTGCGGAAACTTGCTGGCTGGCGTGGCCCCATTTGCCATTGAGCGCGCATTGGTCACCGCGCAAATCGGCGAAACACCCGTGCGCATTTTCATGCAAAACACCAGCCAAGTTGCAATCGCGCGTGTTAAAACGCCAAACAAACGCGTCACCTACTCTGGGGATGCCCGCATTGACGGCGTTCCTGGCACATCTGCGGCCATAGCCGTGACGTTCGAAGACACAGAAGGATCCAGCTGTGGCGCAGTTTTCCCGACCGGGCAGCCCATAGATACGATCAACGGCATTGAGCTCACCATGATCGATAATGGCATGCCCTGCGTACTGATGCGCGCAATCGACCTCGGGCTAACCGGTACAGAGGCGCCGAGCACGCTTGAGACGAACGCAACCCTACGTGCGCGCCTCGAAGCCATTCGCCGCATCGCCGGCGCCCGCATGACTCTCGGCGATGTGGCCCGCAAAACGGTCCCAAAGATGACGATTATCTCACCGCCCCAAAATGGCGGCGCCATTACCACCCGAACGTTCATTCCCCACACATGTCATAAAGCCATTGGCGTTTTGGGCGCTGTGAGTGTCGCGACGGCCTGTCTCACAAAAGGCACCGTCGCAGAGGGCTTGGCCGAATTTGATGCAACGGATCTGATGACCCTGTCCATTGAACATCCAAGCGGCGAAATGACAATTATGGGCCGCACTGAGAATGGTCAGCTCGTCGACATCGAAGTCTTGCGCACCGCCCGAAAACTGATGGATGGTGCGGTTTTTGCGTCCAGCAAAAATGTTGCAACATAAAACTAGACTCTCTGGACTATATCAGGTCCAATCGAAAAAAGGGTCCGGACGCGAATGAGGCCCACAGCCAGCCCAAATTGTTGGTCGTTTGTTTAATTAGTCACCTGGGAGGACATAATGTTCACAAGAACTCTGAGAAAACTTGCCACAGTCGCGACGGCTATGGCTCTCTTTGCATCGGGCGTACAAGCGGCCGATGTTATAAAAATTGGCGCAATTGCACCCAAAACGGGCGGTTTGGCCGGCGGTGCGGTGGTCACACAATGGCCCAATGTTGAATTATGGGTTAACCAAGTCAATGCGCGCGGCGGTTTGGATGTCGGCGGCAAAATGATGCAAATTGAGCTGATTGAATATGACGATAAAACCAATCCCGGAGAACATATCAAACTGGCTCAACGCCTTGCGACACAAGACAAGGTCGATTTTATCGTGGCGCCCTATGGCACCGGATTTAACATTGCGACCGCGCCCATTTACGGAAAATTTGGCTACCCAATGATCGCCGTATCAGCCATCACCGATAAAATGGAAGAGCTGACACAGCGTTATCCAAACCTGTTCTTTACCCTCGGGACAACAACGGCATTCGTGCAGGGCGTGACCGAAATCTTGGTCGAGCAGCGCGCCGCAGGGACGATTGGAAATGAGGTTGCAATGGTCAACGTCGCCGATGCCTTTGGGATTGAATTGGCCGACCGCGCGCGGGAACTCTTCGCAGCAGAAGGTTTTGACATTGTTTATGACAAATCTTACCCCCTGGGCACTCCAGATCTTTCACCGGTTATGAAGGGCGCGAAAGAGAGCGGTGCAAAAGCCTTTATCGCCTGGTCCTATCCACCCGACAGCTTCGGTTTGGCCGAGCAAGCGATCATCGAAGATTTGGATGTAAATGTCTATTATTCCGCCGTTGCAACGAGTTTTCCAGCGTTTAGCGGTGTTTACGGCAGCAAAATCAATAATGTGCTTGGAGCCGGCGGAACCAATGTAGATGATCCGGCAATCGCAGCCTATCGCGCGGCACATTCTGAGATTACCGGCAAAACTGCGGACTATTGGGCCTCTGCCAATACCTATGCGGCTTTGCAAATTTTGGAACAAGCAATCGTCGGCGCTGCGACTTTGGACCGCGACACGGTCACGCAATATATCAAGGATAACAGTTTCGACACAGTGATGGGCGATTTGAGCTTTAAGAACAATTTTTCCGATACGTTTTGGTCAGTTGGCCAATGGCAAGACGGCGTATTTCGAGGCGTTAAAGGATCCAACGTCGAAGGTGCCGTTGATGTCCGCCTAAAAGATGGCTGGAAATAATATAGAGCAAATCCCCGGCGCGCCGACCGCGCCGGGGAGAAACAAGCATCATGCAAATCATCGATATACTTATTTCGGGCCTCCTGCTTTCAGGCACCTATGCGCTGGTCGCTATGGGTTTGAATCTACAATATGGGGTCGCGCGCATTATGAATCTCGCAAATGGCGAGGTTTTGGTCTTTGGCTCATTGGCCGCATTTTGGCTTTACACATCAAGCCAGATTAGCCCGCTTTTGACGATTTTGATCGTGATACCCATCAGTTTCATTGGGAACCTTTTAATTTATAACCTTTTATTGGCTCCCCTGGTGCGCCGCTCCAAATCTAGGGGAGCGCTCGAAGTGGATAGCATTCTGGCAACCTTCGGCATGTCCTTCATCTTGATTGGCATAATGACTTCCATAGAGGGTGGCTTTTTCGCCTATAAATATCTCAGCGAGCCCATCCAAATTCTCGGGTCAACAACCTCATTGAGCCGATTGGTGGCGTTTTTAATCGCCACATTGATCGCCCTTGTGCTGTATCTGTGGCTCAATAAAACACGCTCCGGCGTTGCGGTTCGCGCCGTCTCTGTGTCGACCGAAGCGGCAGGACTGGTGGGCATCAATGTGCCAAGACTATCGGCCGTCGCCTTCGCCATAGGTGGAGCGGTAACGGCCGTCGGTGGCGCCCTGATTTCGACCTTTATCACGCTGGATGCATCCATCGGTGTGGTGTTCACGCTTAAGGCGCTGATCATCGTTATCATGGGCGGCGTCGGCGAAATTCGCGGTGCGATCATTGCGGCCATTATTCTCGGAATTGTAGAAACCACCGTGGCCACATTGGTCGACCCTGGCCTGACCTTAGCTGCTGCTTACTTCATCTTCGTTTTGATCTTACTGTTTCGCCCGCAGGGCCTGTTTGGAAGGCGCAACACATGAAAGCCTCAACTGTTCAAGAATTGATCATTGCAGCAATCCTTGCGTTTTTAGCAGCGCTTTGGCCCTTAGTTGTGGATATTTATTGGCTGGGCATTGGCGTTGATGTCATGATGTATGTCGCGCTGGCCACATCCTGGGTCCTCTTTTCCGGGCCAACACATTACATCAGCCTCGCAACAGCCGCTTTTTTCGGCATTGGCGGTTTTTTGGTGGGCTCAGGCATGAGTGACTATGAGGCCAGTTTTTGGTCCATGGCGGCTTTGTCGGCCTGTGTTGGGGCGGTTTTAGCGGCGTTGATTGGGCTCGCCACGCTCCGCCTCTCCGGCGTCTACTTTGTCATCTTCACCTTGGGCTTGGCAGAAATGATCCGCAATTTGGTCTCCTGGATCCAAAATAACTTTTTGGGATCACGGGGTCTTTATGTCTTTACCGATTTCACCGACAAACATCTCTATTGGATGCTGCTGGGTGTTGCCGTGGCGGTCTATCTTTTAGGCTGGATCATCAGCCGATCTCGGCTGGGTTTTGCACTTCGAATTATTGGCGGTGATGAAACTGTGGCGCGGCATGTCGGCATAGATACAGCTACGGTCAAGGTGATCCTATTCACCACGACCGGATTTTTCGCTGCGCTTGTCGGCGCCATCATTGCCCCACGCTGGAGCTATATTGAGCCCAACCAAGTCTTCTCACCACAATTGAGCTTCTTTGTGGTGATCATGGCACTTTTGGGCGGCGCAGGCCGGCTTTGGGGGCCAGTTGTCGGGGTCATCCCCTTCTTGCTGATTTGGAACTGGGTCGACACGAACTTTCCCAACCAATCCATATTGGTGCTGGGCATTGCCTTTTTGGTGATTGTGTATTTCCTTCCCCATGGCGTGGTTGGACGGCTTGAACAATTGCGCATCTGGTCGAGGACTTTGAAATGAGACACAAGACTCAATCTGTGCTCTCTGTGCAAGGCGTGACCAAACGCTTCGATGGGCTGGTGGCTGTCTCGAAAATGTCTTTTCATGTAGCCGCGCAGGAGATGGTTGGGGTGATTGGCCCGAATGGCTCTGGCAAAACCACAATGATGAATTTGATTTCTGGCGTCTACACCCCAAGCGAGGGGGGGATTTCTTTGCACGGGCGCCAGATCTCTAATCTGCCACCGCAACACATTTGCCGTGAAGGGATCGGACGCACCTTTCAACTGGTACGCCTTTTGCCGGGCCTTACTGTTTTAGAAAATGTCAAAGCCGGGGCGGTGTTTGGGCATAAACGCCGCTGGGGTCGCGATGCAGATCAATTCGCCTTGGAGATGCTGGAGCGCGTCGGCCTAGAGGGGCAAAGCCATGCGCCCATTTCTACGCTCACATATATTGATCAAAAGCGTGTTGAACTGGCGCGCGTATTGGCCGGGGAACCCGAAGTTCTCCTTTTGGATGAATGGCTCGCTGGTCTCAACCCAACGGAATTGGAAACTGGAATCCAACTTATTCATGATTTGCGTGATGAGGGGAGAACTGTCGTGATGGTCGAACACGTAATGGATGCCATCAGATCGCTGTGCGACCGTTGTGTGGTCATGTCTTCCGGGACCAAAATAGCCGAAGGCACACCCGAAGAAGTCCTGTCCGATAAAGAAGTCATTAAAGCCTATCTGGGAGATGACAATGCTTGACGTGCGAGGGCTCAGCGCGGCCTATGGGCAACATCCAGCTTTAAATGAAGTGTCACTCAGCGTTGGACCCGGTGAAATTGTGGTCATTTTGGGGGCCAATGGGGCCGGGAAATCAACTCTGCTCAGAGCTATTGCCGGAATATGCGAAGGCCGAGTTTCCGGCCAAGTGATGCTGAATGGCGCATCGCTTACCGCGCTCAACTCAGATCAAATTGTTGAGCAAGGCGTGGCGCTGGTGCCAGAAGGGCGGGCAATATTTGGCGATTTGACGGTCAAGGAAAATTTGCTACTCGGCGCCTATTCCGCCCGCGCCCGCGCCGATGAGGGGCAAAATCTTGAGCGTGTCTTAAATCTCTTTCCCAAATTGATTGAACGGCAAACTCAAATCGCGCGTACCATGTCTGGTGGCGAACAGCAGATGGTGGCTATCGGCCGTGCAATGATGTCAGCGCCGGATATATTAATGCTGGATGAACCCTCATTGGGCCTATCTCCGCTATTGTGCCGGGAATTGTTCCAAAACCTTGCTGTCGTCAAAGATCTGGGCATTGGCGTTTTGCTGGTTGAACAGAATGCCAAACAAAGTTTGGCCATCGCCGATCGCGGATATCTACTGGAAAACACCCGTATCACACGCGAAGACAGCGCGGCGCAGTTGCGCTCCGATCCCTCAGTTCAAAAGGCATTTTTAGGGGCTAACAACACTACGCGCAATCAGCCGCCGCCTCAGACGATTGAGACGCAGCCTGTGGAGCCGCGCTTTACCCCAGGCCCGGCTTTGCCGCGCAGGAGCGCCGAACAGCTGATTGGAGGCTCGATTGAGGATCTCATTTCTTCAGCCAGCGAAGCATCGACGCGGGCCTTGACCTCTCCGTCAAGCAGCAGTGTTAAGCAGGCAGAAAAGGTGGCGCAATCGCGCCTGGAGTCCGTGTTGAAAGATATAGAATCCGCCGCCGCCGCCGCTCGCCGTCAGAGGCCGGCCTCGCGCCCGACCTACGTCGCCTCTCCATCGCCACAGCCCGTGCCACACGAAGACGGCCCACCTCCGCCTGTGGTTGAAATTTACAAGCGCCCGCACGTCGAAGTCTTTCGCAGACGTCCATCGGGCCAATTTGAAAGGGAGTAACATGCTCGATAGCACCCACACGGCCGAAAATATAAAAGGCCTCTTCATCAATGGGCAATGGCAACAAACGAGCGGTCATTTTGACGATCTCAATCCGTCCGACGGTCAGGTTTGGGCGCGGGTGCCCAATGCCTCAGTAACGGAAACCAAGCAGGCGATTGACGCGGCCCAGCAAGCCTTCCCCGCATGGTCAGCTCTGAAATTTCAAGAGCGCGCTGAATATATGTTGAAAATCGCGGCGGCGATCGAACGCAAGGCAGATCAATTTGTCAACGCCGCCCAATTTGAAGGTGGCGGCTGGTATGGCAAGGGCATTTATGAGACCAAGGCCATGCCGGAGATATTCAAGGCCGCAGCCGCTTTGTGCTATGCTCCAATTGGAGAGATCCTGCCTTCGTTAAACGGTAAAGTCAGCCAAGCAATCAGAACCCCTATGGGGGTCATCGGGGTCATAAGTCCTTGGAATGTTCCAGGTATTTTGGCCGCACGTCCGTTTTCTTTCGCAATGGCCATGGGCAATACCATCGTTCTCAAGCCTTCGGAAGAGACACCCTATATGGGCGGCATTTTCTTCGCTGAGGTTATGGAAGAAGTGGGACTGCCCCCCGGAGTGTTCAACGTCATTACCTGCTCACGCGATAACGTGGCATCGGTGGGCGATGAAATGGTCGATAATCCGACGGTGAAGGGTGTGGCATTTACAGGCTCAACCGCCGTTGGCAGGCGCATTGCCGCCAAATGTGGCGCGCATTTGAAAAAAGCCTGCATCGAGCTCGGAGGTAAAGACAGCCTCATTGTCTTGGATGATGCGGATATGGACAGAGCGACATCCGCTGCAAGTTTTGGCGCCTTTATGCATCAGGGCCAGGTGTGTATGAGTGTGGAAAAAATATTGGTCCAAGACAGCGTCTATGACAGTTTTATGCAAGGGTTTGTGGCCCGCGCGGCCAAATTGAAAACTGGCAATGTTGCCGATAAATCGAACGTTATCGGACCCTTGATCAATGATCGTCAGGCAGAGCATGTGAAATCTCAATTGCAAGATGCCCTGGCCAAAGGCGCGAAACTTGCGCTGGGTGGCACTGTGAATGGCCGCTTTGTTGAACCTACAATTTTGACTCATGTAAATCCAAGCATGGATATTTGGCGGGATGAAACCTTTGGTCCCGTTGCAATCGTCAGCCGCTTTCACACAGATGCAGAGGCAATCGCGATGAACAATGATACCGAATACGGTCTCTCCTGTGGGATCATCACAAGAAATGAACATCGCGCGATAGACATGGCGCAGAGCCTCGAGACGGGCATGTGCCATGTCAATTGCGCACCGATCAACGATGAAGCCCACGCCCCCTTTGGTGGCACAAAGGCAAGCGGATTAGGCCGCTATGGCGGGCGATGGTCGTTAGAAAGCTTTTCTGAAACGCGATGGATCACCCTAGACCGTGGTCAAAAACCCTTCCCACCTGTGTTTTAATCATGCGCGATTTAGTCAAAGGAAAACGCATTGTCGTCACGGGCTCCTCTTCTGGCATTGGTTGGGAGACAGCGCGCCGTTTAACGGAGCAAGGGGCAGAGGTGCTCGGGATAGATATGACCAAAAACTTCGACCATGTTGAAGAATTCTATCGCGCAGATCTGTCCGACCCCCGCGCAATCGACGCGCTTATTGATGTCTTACCCGATAGGATTGACGGGTTGGTCAATAATGCCGGCCTGCCTCCCACCAAGACTGCAGACCTGCTGCTTCGGGTGAACCTCGTTGGTTTGAAACGCTTAACTTATGGGCTCATCCCAAAACTCGCGGAGGGTGCCAGCATTGTGAATGTCGCCTCACTCGCCGGGATGGGCTGGCCCGACTCTGTCGATGCGATCAAAGCCGCCGAGCATTTAGATTTCTACAATCTTGACGCATTCATCGCGCAATGGAACGTCACATCTGACGGCGGGCGAAGCTATTTCTTTTCGAAAGAAGCGCTTATCGCTTGGACCATGCAAAACCGATGGACCTGGCGAGACAGGGGCATCCGCATGAATTGCGTCAGCCCCGGCCCCGTCGATACTCCAATTCTTGATGATTTCCTCCAAACCCTGGGAGCCCGGGCGGAGGAGGATCGTCGGATCATGGACCGCCCGGGCCGCGCGGAAGACATCGCGCCCGTGATTATGTTTTTGTTAAGTGACATGACCAGCTGGATTCGCGGGACAAATATCCCGACAGACGGCGGCATGGCGTCAAACATTCTGTGCAATAAGCACAGTTTATAAGGAGAGAGAATATGAGTTTCTTAGGCTGGATAATTCTCGTGGTCATCTGTGTGGCCGTTTTCATTGCCCTTGCAGCATGGTGGTATGACCGTGCCACAAATGAAGTGGCCCTCCTGCGAACCGGGATCGGTGGTCGGCGCGTTGTGATTGATGGCGGGGTCATTGCAATCCCCTATTTTCACGAAATCAGCCGCATCAATATGCAAACCCTGCGCCTGGACGTCAGCCGTCATGGGGAGGCCTCATTGATTACGCAAGATCGTTTGCGGGTCGATGTCGGCGCGGAGTTTTATGTGTCCGTATCCCCCAATGCCGATGCGATCACACGCGCCGCGCAAACCTTAGGAAAACGCACATTCCAACGCGATGAGCTTCGCAATCTGATTGATGGCATGATGGTTGACGCGCTCCGCTCTGTCGCAGCGCGAATGACCATGGATGAATTGCACGAAAATCGCGCCCAATTTGTGGCCGATGTGCGCGACGGGTTGAAAGACACTTTGGCGCGTTACGGGTTGCAATTGGACAGTGTGTCCCTAACTGGCCTGGATCAAACTCCCTTCTCCGCGCTTGATGAAAATAATGCTTTCAACGCCGTAGGCATGCGCAAACTTGCTGAGGTGATTGCCAAATCGAAGAAAGAACGCGCCGAAATCCATGCCGATAGCGAAGTCTCTGTTCGCCGTGCAGCGATGGAAGCCTCACGCAAGAGCCTGGAGATTGATCTCGAAGAACGCCGGGCGCAAATCGCGCAACAACAAGAGATTGAAACCCTCGCTGCGGCACAAATTTCTGAAATCGCACGGCAAAAGGCCGAAAGTGAGCGGGCCTCAAGTGAAGCAAAAATCCAAATGGAGACATTCATTCAAAAAGCTGAGGTCGAACGGGAACGCGATATCCTGATCGCCGAGCAAGAGAGTAAAATCGCCGTTTCTGCCAAAAGCACTGAAGAAAGCAAAGCGCAGGCCTCGGCGGATCTCGCCCGTGCAGAGGCGGTCAAAGCCCATGAAACGATTGGCACAACCCGCGCCATCGCCGAGGCCAATCGCCGGGCTGAATTGGCGAAACTATCGGCACAATCTGAAGCCGCAAATACGGCGCTGCGCGCATCGATTGCCGCGGAAAATGAGAAATCCACAGCAAAAGATAAAGCGGCGGCCATTCGCGAGTTGGCGGCCGCAGAAAAAGCCGCACAGATTGCCCAATCGGAAGCCAATCGCGCGCATATTGAGGCAGAAAATGCCCGGTCTGACAATATGATCGCGATGGAGCTGGAGAAAAGCCGGCTCAACGCCATGCCCAAAATCATCACTGAAATGGTGAAGCCAGCAGAGAAGATAAAGTCTATCAACGTGAATCATATCTCTGGCATGGGTCATGGGGTGAGCTCTGGTGGAAAAAGTGATCCGGTCGGGCTGGCGATGGACTCCATCATGGATATGGCCGTCCAATTGCCTCTGCTCAAGAAAATTGGGGATCAGATGGGGGTCTCTTTTGACGAAGTCGCAGATTTCAGCAAGAAGCCAAAAGACTAGGACAAAACCAAAGGCCCAGGCAGCTCACACGGCCGCAGCACCCCCACACAGGCTGGCATCCTCCTGCAATGTGGTTAATGCATATCTGAGACGGCACAGCGTAGATCAAGCAGTACCTGGCGCTTTTCGGTTCTTATGATGCCAACTGCACGTTGGAGCGCCGCCGGCAGCTCGCGCCCATCTTCGATCCGTTCGGCATGCGCCCGTGACGCGCGCGCGATGGCGGCGAAGTCTGGAAGCGGTTCAAGCGAAGTCAAAGGAACGGTGTTTGACATCGCAGCCGAACCGTCAGGATAGCCATTCACCACAGACCGGCGCACAGCATTCCACATTGCATTATTCTTGATGATCGTGAGAATGGGCAGGCGCAAAGCCTCTGCGATTTGGTGGCAAGCCACGGGATTGGCGAACATATAACTGCCATCACCCATACATGCGATTGTCAGCCGGTCCGGTCGCATCAATTGCGCGCCAAGCGCGGCAGGCATCGCCCAGCCCAGCCCTCCTGCGTGGACGTTATTGAACAGCCTGTTCGGCCCCTTCAGTGTCATATATGCGGGCAATAGGCCCAATTCAGAAAATGCAACGGCCTCCTCGTCCATAATCTCAGACACGCAGTGGCTGATCCATTCAGCGCTCATTGGATTTGTATCGCCTGCCTTGGCTTTGACTTGGGCCGCGTCCCGCCTCTGCGTTGCCGATTGCGCAAGAGCTTTGCTGCGCTGTCCGGCTGCCGACGGTGCCCGCGCCGCGCGGTCAACTGCGAGAATCGCCTCGACAGAATCTGACGAAATGGCAAGATCGGTCCTAAATCCACGCACTGGCATACGCGCGAAATGAGGATCCGGGCCAATGTGTACGACAATGGTTTCTGGACCTGGGGCATTGGTTGCCTCAATCCATGGTGTATCACTATCAAGGACGATAATAAGGTCGGCATCACTTGGCCCGCTGGCATGATAGCCCTGCAAAGCCGGATCGTTTGACGGCAGGACATTGCGCAGCAAAAAAGGTTCAAACACCGCAATCCCATGTTTCGCTGCAAGGGTTGAAAGCGCCCTCGAAAGACGCCCTTCAGTGTCACCGCGCTGGCAAATGATCACGGGGTTCGAGGCCGTTTCAAGAAGACGCGCAAGTTTGATGATGGCCTCTGGATCGGGCAAGATCTTGGTCGCAGAGGGTGGCATCGGATGATGCGTTTGCGTGATTTCTGGCACTATTTCGGACAAAGGTTCTTTCGGGAGTGAGAGGTAAACGGGGCCTTGAGGCTCAGAGGTTGCCAATGACATGGCTCGCATAACAAGTTGTTTTCCCTGCTCAGGATAGCGCATTTCGTAACTATATTTCACCAAATCCCGAACGAGAGACGTCTGGTCAAACATCTCTTGACCATATTGGATCGGCGTCATTCGCGCGCCCTTGCGGCCGCGCTCTGAAATCGGTGTGCGACCTGACATGACCAACATCGGGATATTGTCAGACGCCGCGTTGATCACACCCATCACGGAATTGGCGAGCCCCACATTCACATGCACCATCACCGCCTGGGCGCGACCTGTGACCAAATAAGCGCCATGTGCCATCGCGACGGCGGCGGTTTCATGTGGTATCGTTAATGCGACTGGCGCGGCAGATGGATCACGCCGCGCAAGAGCTTCGATGATCGGTGGAAAATCCGTACCGGCATTTGCAAACATATATTGGATGCCGGAAAGCGACAGCCCGTCCAGCAAAGACTCCGCGCCCGTTTGTTCGTGACTATGGTCCATCTCTTATCCCTTGCGCCTGAATAAATTTATTAGGCCTTGTCGGATCGCAAAATTCAAGTAATTTGGTGGATAATCTCACAATGTGGGATTTTAAGAGTTTACTTCGGCAAACCGAAGACAATCTGGGAGGATTACT
>Ga0181554_1001420_pt1 | contig 22587 bp, 16 predicted proteins | sample 011ome_16_FD_145602 | JGI IMG/M metagenome (GOLD analysis project Ga0181554, IMG submission 145602) | Coastal salt marsh microbial communities from the Groves Creek Marsh, Skidaway Island, Georgia - 011503CT metaG (spades assembly) | ecosystem: Environmental > Aquatic > Marine > Intertidal zone... | reverse complement strand
TTCGCTTCGCGCCGCGCGAAACCGACGACGGCGGCGGCCGCGGCCGCGGCGGGCGCGGACGACGATAGATCACCCTAGCTAGACTACGAGATAGTAACGCGCTACGAAGCTAAGCTAACGCCCGCCGTGAGTTCACTCCACGAGGACGACGTCGTCCCGCGCCGCGCCGAAGACCGCCCGCCCGACCTCCCGCGTCGCACTCGCCCCCTCCGACGCCGCTCGTCGTTCGAACGCTCGTCGCATCGCGCCGCGCGCGTCCTTACACGCGAGCGCTATCCCGTCCTCGGGGTCCATGTCGTCCAGGTCTTTCGATGTCGCGGACGTCGTCGTCGAATCCTCCTTCTCCGGCGTCGACGACGCGCGCGCGGCACCGCGGCGCGTCGTGGACGACGACGACGACGACGACGAGGCCGCGAGCACCGCGGCTCGCACGCTCCGCTCGGTGCCGTCTCTGAACGCGACCAATCGCTTCACGCGCACGCGCTCGGTCGCCCATCGCGGGGACGGGTTCGACGCGTACACCCTGATCGCGACGATGCCGTTCAGCGCGATCCCGTCGGGGGACACCCTCGGGAGCTCGAGCGCGTTCAGCGCCTGCGCGTCGTCCTCGTGATGGCAGTTCTCCATCGCGCGAACGTCTCTGAGAGCCGTGACCCACCGCGACTCCCCGGCGTTCTGCAGCGTCCCCGCGGGCGTCTTCACCGGGACCTTCGTCGCGAGCTTCACCTTGACGGTGACGCTCGACGCGTAGTGGTTACGGAACGCGACGAAGCGCACCGGGCCGGGGGCGTCGTTCACGCGCGCGTCCACGAAGTCGACGCACGGTTTCGTCGGAAGCGACGACGCGACGTCGGCGACGGTGAGGCGCACGGGCGTCGGCGGCTTGCTCGCGGCGGTCCGCGGCGAGTCCGCGGAGATCCGCATCTGCGCGAGCCCCTCGCTCGCGCGCTCCACCGTCATCGCGCGAGGAGACGAGGCGGTGGCGCGGCGACGACTGAAGGCGAGAGCGCTCGCGTTTGAATCGCGCTGCGCGCTTCAAGGCTGGCTTCATCAGGTGCGTTCTAAAAAACGTTTTTCACCCGTCCCTCGGTTTCAACATTTGATCGCGTCTCCTTTCAACTGACCGATGTACTTGCTTTGTATGGATTGGCCCTCACACAGGAATAAAGCCCTGCGAAAAGGGCTAAGGCGGCGCCCCGACGCGCGCGCACTCCTCGCCGCGTCCGTCGCATCGCGCGCGATGACCGGCTCGGCATCGGTCGCGATGTGCATCGCGACCGCGCACCGCGCGCGGGGTGGGCGAGCGCGTCTTCAGAGCGCGACCGGGGCGCGAGCGATGCGTCGCGCGACGACGCACCGATATCGCTCGATCTCGATCCCCCCCGCCGTCGTCGCGACGTCGCGCGCGTCCTCGGCGGAACGACGCCGCGGACTCGCGGCGTCGTGCTCGACGAAACCGTCGTCGACGAAACCGAAACCGTCGACGAAACCGCCGCATCGGATTCCCGTCGGCGAGCGGCGACGTCGCGGCGCGCGCGTCGCCGCGGCCGCCGCCGCGACCGCGTCCCCCTCCGACGACATCTCGAAGGGTTTCACCGACGAGACCTCGCGCGCGTCGTTCGCGTTCATCGGCGCGGTGTTGCTCAACGTCCTCCTCGGGACGCTCTACTGCTGGTCGTGCTACCTCGTCCCGCTCGAGCAAGCGCTCGGGGTCGGGCGCGGCGTCCTCTCCGGCGTGTTCTCGCTCGCGACGATCGCCTTCACCGCGTCCGTGTTCAAGCTCGGGCCGGCGCTGTACTCTCGGCTGAACCCCGCGGTCATCGCGTCCGGGTCCGCGCTCATCGCCGGCGCCGGGATGCTCGTCGCGTCGAAAGCGCTGTCATACGTCTCCGTGGTGCCGCTGTTCGTCGGTTACGGGGCCATGTTTGGCGCCGCCGCGGGGGTGGGCTACGGCCTCTCCGTGCAAATCTCAGGCGCGGAGAACGGCGCGCGGTCTCTGCTCGGCGAGGGGCTGACGACCGGGTTGGTCACCTCCGCGCGCGCGGGCGGCGCGTTCGTGTTCGCGCCGATAATCAGAGCGCTTCTCGACGCGGGAGGGGTCCAGCTCGCGCTGAGCGGGATGGGCGCGGCGCTGATCGCGTCCTCCGCGCCGCTGTGGTTACTTCTGTCGCTCGGGGGTTTGGACGCCCCGCTCGCAGATCGGAAGCGGGATAAGAACGACGGAGAGAAAACGCCGGAGGAGCTCGAGCGCGACGCGCAGCTGAAACCCGCGATGTTCACGCTGTGGAGTTCTCTCGGGTTGGGGTCGTTCGCGGGGTTGATGGTCGTGGCGCACGCGAGCGCGTTGTTGCAGTGCCACGGCGCCGCGATCGGCGTCGCCACCGCGGGGGTGTCCATCGTGTCTCTGTTCACGACGTTCGGGAGGGTGTTAGGCGGGTGGGCGTGCGACCGCGCGTGGTGCGGCGCGACGAAGGTGTTGCGCGTCGTCCCGTTCGTCGCGGTGCCGCTCATGGCGTGGGGCGCGGGCGCAGAGAGCTCGGTGGTGGCCGCGCAAGCAGCGCTCGCGGCGGCTTCCGTCGTCTACGGCGTCTTCGCGTCCGCGGTTCCCGTCGAGCTCAGGCGACGCACGGGGCCGAGGGACTTCGCGAGGCAGTACGGTAAGGTGTACACCGCGTGGGGCGTCGCCGGGCTCGCCGCGCCGTGGACCGCGGGGTTGTTGTACGACGCGAACGGGGACTACACCGCCGCGCTCGTCGTCGCGATGGCGCTGTGTTTCGGCTCCGCAGTCGCCGCGTTTTTGTTGAAACCGGGGCGGAGCCACGAGGAGTGGGCGGCCGCGATCGAGGCGGGGAAGCGCGCGATCGGGAGCGGGAGCGGGAGCGGGATCGGGGGGGGCGAAGTGGCGGGCAGCGGGAACGTCGCGGGGAAGAGTTGAGTCGACGATCGTTCCTTCCCCGTCGTGTGCCACGTCGGAATGAATATATGATAATAACAACCATCTTTCCGGCAACACCGGCTAAGTGAGACTATGAACACAGTATGAGTTTAACTAGACCAGAATACGCGACGGGGACCGCGAGTGATATCACGCGAGCCACAGCGAGCTGGGATGGTGGTACAGAAGATCGACGCGCTAGCGACGGTCGACCTCAAAAGAGCGCGACGCGGACCGCGGCGAATCACGCCGCCGCGGACTGGTTCAACGCGCCCCCGCTCTCCAAGCTCTGCAACGACGCGTTCGAGTCGATCCGATGCAACGACCCGCTCCCGTGCATCGCCGCTTGAAGCGTCCCGAAACTCGCTTGCCGATTGCACCCGTTCAACCCCAAACCAGCCGTGAGCCCCCCCGTGGCGTTGTGCCACCGCCGCTCCGCGCTCGCGGCGGCGCTCGCGTAGCCGACGAGAAAATCCGTCTCATCCTCCTCCGCCTCGGAGTCGACCCACGTCCCCCACTCCGACCCCATGAGCATCGTGAGCTCCCCGGTGAGCTCCCCGGATTTGCTCACGAACAGCGTCCCGACCGGGAACGCGTCCGCGTCCGCGCACTCCCTCTCGAGCATCCCCAGATCGGACCCGAACAGCAGCGTCCGCCCTCGATCCTTCGTGCCCCAAAACAGCGCCTCGCCCCCTCTCGCGTCCCTCGCCGCGAGCGTCTTCCCGGCGAGCTTATCGAACAATAGGATCGCGAACGACCCGGGGAGCTGCGACACGTTCAGGACGTCGTCGTCTCCGCTCGGGTCGCTCGGCCGCCCCGCGCCGTACCTGCGCAAGATCTCGTGCGCGGGGGACTCCGCGTCGTCCCCGAGCGTCGCGATGGGGTCGCCGCGAAAGTACACCGCGACGTCGCCCTCGAACGCGACGCTGACGCGCGGCGACGGCGCCACGAACGCGATCCCGTTCGCGCCCGCGCCCAAGACGACCTCCTCGATCTTCCCTCTGTCCCTGCGGAGCGCGACGCGGGAGGGGGTGGGGTTCGGGGGGGAGCGAGCGCGTGAGCGAACGTTCGCGGGAAAGGGAGGGAGGGACGGGACGAATCGCGATCGGGGCGCCGCCGGGGCCGCGTCGCGTTTCCCGGAAGATGGACGAGACGGTTTTCGGTCGACGCTCGCGTCTCGCGCCGCGCGCGAGCGCGGGATTCAAGCGCGAGCGGGGAGACGACGCGCGGACGTACCCGTCAGAGACGCGGTCGCGAAGCGCGGCGAGTTCGCGGTGCACGCGCTCTTCTTCCTCTGCGAGACGACGGTTGGGGCGTCAGCGTCGGCGCGGGGTAAATAAGATGGAGGGAAAAACGCGGAAGGGCCGACGCTTCCGGGAACGAAAAGTCGCGCGTCTTCGCGACGGGAACGCGGACGCACCCGCGGTCGCCGCGGGGATGAAGCTCCCCGACGTGCTCGGCCCGTCGACGCGCGTCTTCAAGCGCTTCCCCCCGCGCGCGTCCAGGCCGGACCCGGACGCGAAGCATGCGAGCATTTTTCCCTCCCTTTCCCGTCGAAGCACGCGGAAATAAATCCCCCCGCCGCGTAATGTGTTCCGGTCGACGCGTAATGCGCGGCACCCCGTTCGCGCGCGCGCGCGTGTTTCGCGGGGGAACTGTTCTTAACGACGCGCACGAGCCTTCTCGACCGCTTTCGTGCGTGCAGCGCTCTCCCGCGCGGACGTGAGTGCGTCGCGGCGGACGCGCATTCGTCCCGCTTCTTTGCCTCGCTTTTGGACTTTATGGTCCGAGTCACCCGGGGTAGTCAATTCGCGAAGCGTGCAACGACGCGCGCGCTCATTCGTCGACGGCGACAAAAAAACGCGCTGCGCCAATCGTGACTCCGCGTTCCTGGAAACACTCGCGCTCCTCGGTGGTAATAATCGAGATCGTCCCCGGGGGGTTCCATCGAGTTGGCAGAGCGAGAATCGCCTTTTCTTTTCCATTCGATTCCACGTCGGAGCTTGAACCCCCAACGGACGGGTTATTTTATCCAGTTTTGGGTAGGCTTTGTCGCGAGATATTTCTGGTATAGAAAAAAGCAGGGAGTCGAAAAATGGGCCGGTTAGGTTAAAAAATATCTTCCACGAGCCGCGAGCTGACGAGGTCGATAACCTTATCTAAGGTTATGGGTAGGATTTGCAGTTCTCTTTTCGTCCCGCCTGATGACTTTGGCACACCCACCCACGCGACGCGCGCGGCTGTCCCCCCCAGGACACCCGAGAGAGAGCATGACGATCGGCGACGCGCCGGACCCGTTCGACCTCCTCGCGCCTTTGCCCCCGAAGAAACCGCCGGTCGCGGAGGCGGCGGAGCTCCCCGAGCGCGCGCCCGTCGTCCCGGAGACGGCGCCGAGCTCGTCGATGCTTCAGCACGCGGAGGCGAAGCTCGCGGGCGAGCACGCGACCCCGAGCGGGGGCGGGGCGGCGGGGGATGACGTCCCCGCGACTGGCGCGATCGCGGAGATGATCCGCGACGCCGTGGGTGCGTGACCCCGTCCGTCCCCGCGCGGACCGCCGAGGAATCCGTCCGTCCGATGCCCGCGCGACTCGGTCGTTGTTAGCGCGAATTATGGAAGGAGATCTCGCCCGCGCGCCCCTCCCGCGCGCTCACCCCCGCCCCCCCGCTTCCGCGAACCCGCAGAGAGCTCGATGCGGAAGTTCACCGGGAACGTCGCGAACGCCCTGGAAGAGATAACGTCCCGCTTGACCGCGATCGAGGGAGCGCTCGAGGCGAACGACGAAAACGTCAAGGCGCTCGCGGAAGCGACGGGCGAACTCAAGAGCCTGGCGCGCGCGTTGGAACGGGCCGTCCCGGAGGAGTCGTCCACGGCGGCGCCGGCGCCGGCGCCACCGATCGCGGAGCTCGTGGAGAAGCTCTCCGTGTCGCCGACGCCGACGCCGACGCGCGCGCCAGAGCCGGAGCCGGAGTCCGCGGCGGCGTCGGCGCCGCCGGAGGCGCCGCCAGCGGTCGCCGTCGGCGTCCCGATCGTCGACGCGCGCCCTTCGCCGTCGTACCAACAGAACCTTTCGCCGGGAGCGGGGTCCTGGGCTCCGGCTGGGCCGCCGCCGCCGCAGCCGCACGGGATGCCGCCGCTGCCTCAGCCGCCGCCGTCGCCGGCGTACGGGTCTCCGTACGGCGGCGGGGGACCGCCGCCGCCGCATCATCAACCTCACCGCCATCACCACCCGGCGCCGCCGCAACACCACTCGGGCGGCCCGCCGCCGCCGCATCACCACTCGGGTGGCCCGCCGCCGCCGCCACCTCCGCCGTCGTACGACAGAGGCCCGAGCCCGCCGCCGCCGTACCGCCCTGGGCCGCCGCCGGGGCGGCACGCGCCGCCGGCGTCGCTTCAAAACACCCAGGTCAAGGTGAGCATGGAGAAGATCGTGGACGACTTCGCGAACATGGGGTTCACGCGCGAGCAAGTCCGGGGGGTGATTCGACAGATGCAGGACGCGGGGCAGCCAGTAGATCTGAACGTCGTCCTGGACCGGTTGATGAACCCGGACCGATACGGGGGGCGCCGGTGACGAGGGAGGGCGAGAAGGAGAGAAGGACCACCGGAAGAAGACAGACGACGGGAAGAGAAACTCTGGAACGCCCGCGAATGAATTATCACGATAATAGAACACACTAAGAAGAAGCGACGCGCTCGCCGCAGCACCAGGACGCGCGTCGCGTCCCGTCGCGTCCCGTCTCAATACGACTTCAGCGCCGGGTCCGTCTTCATCTCCTCGAACTCCCCGATCTCGTCCTGCCTCAGCACCGCGTAGCACATGTGCGTCGTGAACTGCCACTCCGCAAACGCGGCGAGCGTCGTCACCTCCGTCGCGTTCTTCCGCAACGCCGCCTCGCTCTTCGCCTCCCTCGCCGCTCGAGCTTCGATCACGCTCGCGTCTAAGCCGTCGTCTGGCGTCGCGTGAAACGAGAGGCGCACGTGCGGGGCAGACGGCGCCGCGTCGCCTGCCGCGGCCCCCGCGCCGTCGGACGACGGGACGTAGAGGTTCCACACCCACTCGAACGCCGCCCTCGTGCGGCCCATGTGAAACTTCGACGTGACGATCAGGACGTCCCGCCACCCCCGCGGGATAGCGTGCGACGTCAGCGTGAAGTACGCGTTCCCGATCGTGTCCATGGACGCGGTGTCTTTCAACATCTTTGCCCGCGGGACGCCGCGGTCCGCGAGGTACGTCGCCATCGCCGTGGACTCGTGCAGCAAGAATCCGCCCTTCGCGAGCGGCGGAGGCTTGTGCGGCGTCGCGCTCCCGGCGAGGACGACGTAGGGAGCCTCCCTCTTCGCCGCGACGTGCCGGTCGTACTCTTCCTTCACGAAGTCGAGCCGGGACGTGACCCACGCGGGGAGGCCGCCGTCGTCCGTCATCCCGCCGGCGACGACGATGATGGCTTCGTACGTTCTGTCGCCGTCGCCGTCGCCGTCGCGCGCGGCCGCGCCCGCGCCGCCGGACGCGGCCGCGGACGCGACGAACGGCGCGGACGCGAAGTGGCGATGGGAGCGTTCGCGCGCGATCTCCCACCTCGTCACCCCGCGCGCGCGTCCGCGCTCGGAGGACGACGGCGTCCAGGTCGCGGACGACGACGAGGTCGTTAACGACGCCCGCGCGCAGAGGTCAGGTCGCGTCGCCGGCGTCGAGCCGGGGTGACGTCTCCATCGATGCGCCGCGCGGTGGACGGCGGCGACGCGCGCGGGGGTGGCGACGCGCGCGGCCGCGGTCGCCATCGCGCTCGCGCGCGCGCGCGGTCGAAGCGGAAGCGCGCCTGGATATCGCGAGTGGGGGACCGCGATCGAGCTGATGAGTTGTCTTGTCGAAAAACTGTCGAGATAGGGTTTCGGGATCACTGCCGGCCGCGCCGCGGGACGGCGACCATGTGTCCCGGTCCCGTAACTCCAGCTCAAGGTTTTAGCCTTGAGCAAGTGCGGATGATTGCCAATCTACATATGTGGCAAGAGGTTCAGTACAACGAGGCGAGCAGGGTTATCGCGTTCACGCAAGTCGTGAGCGATGGAGAAGGGACTCGCTGCCCGTCCAGGATCAACGTGTACTACACCACCCGCTGCGTGGGCACGGTCATTCAGCATCCGAGGCGCGAACGCCGGACTCAGATGTTCCGAAAGAACTGCACATACGAGGAGATGGAGGACATCTTTATCAACCCGAGGGTGCACACGGGCAAAGGGTACTACGAGCGAGAAAATGTCCCCGCCGTCGCCACTCGCCGCGCGGAAGAAGTCGACCGTGAGGAGGCGAACTGGATCGCAGACTGCCTTCGCCTGGAGTTGCAAGACGTCGAAGGTCACATCGCGGAGATGACCGCGTGCCGCGACGAATTCAAAAGACGCCTGAACGCCATCGAGCAAGCCGAGAGCAAGCCGAGAGGAAACGACAAGAGGCTGAGGCTGAGAAGAAGAGGCAAGCGGAACGGGTTGAGGCTGAGAAGAAAAGACAAGCTGCTGAGAAGAAAAGGCAAGAGGAACAGAAAGCTCTCCGACGCGAGCGCGGCCTGTACGCACATGCCTACACCTTTCATAACGAAGATGTCAACGAAAATTTTGACGAGAGCGTGAGCTGCATTGCGATGGGCGACAGGGCCACCTTGATGGTTTACGACCATGGTGGGTATTCCTACACCGAGGGTATGCTGACCGGGCTGTACAACAAATTGCACCATCGCGGTGCAAATCAGCCAAAGCCTACGTACGTCGCGATGGGCTCGATGGATCGCTGGTACGTTCGGTACGACAGCGGCGTTTCACAGTGGAACAATGTACCTAATTCTTTGACCGATGCCATCAATGAGAATCCTACAGTGCCGGTATGCCTGGCTTTCGGCCGGGTCCATAACTCGTATTGTGTCTTATGGTCAGACGGCACTTGGTCTTGGTGCAACGTGCCCGCCAAGCTCGAAAATGTGCTAGGGTACAAAGGTCGCGATAAGAGTGCCCCGAAGTTCGTGTCCCTCGGTCCTAACGGCGAGTACTTCGTGAGGCTGGAAAACGGTAAGATGTGGTGGGGCAACTTCGATGACGAAAGCATCTATGACAACGATATGAGTGATCGCATCACGTCGATCCACTTCGGGGCAGACGGCACTTACATCGCGCGGTACACGTGAACGACTAGCCCTATAGGTCTTATAGCAATTACTAGAACGACTAGGGCAAGTTGTACGAGTTGGTAGCGGCGGTTGACCACTCTTGCTCTTCCCCTTTGAAATATTCAAAGTAGCAGAACTCCCTGAAAAAAGTTCGACTCCTCACTCAACGACCGCGCCCCCCCCCCCCCCACCGCCCCGCCCCCCCCCCCCCCCCCCGCGACAGCCCGCCGCGACCATGCCCGTCGTCGACGCGCGCGTGGAGACGGAAACCCTCGCGTCCCTCGTCTCGCGACTCGCCGTGTCCATGGCGTGCCTCGCCGCGTCGTCGTCGCGCGAACCCGACCGCGCGTGGGAGGAGACGACCGCGCGCGTCGTCGTCGAGCCGGCGCGCCCGCCCGCGAACGCGAACGCGAACGCGTCGTCGTCCGCGCCCGCGCATCGCGTCACCCTGGACGCCGTCCCCGGGGTCGGACTCGCGGACGACGACGCGGTGCGCGCGTTCATCGCGCGCGTGTTCAGAGGCGACCGCAGGGCGAAAGCGCAAGCGTCGGGGTTCGAGCTCGTCACCGCGGTCGCGAGCGCGCGAGACGTTCGCGCGCACAGCTGGCGGACCGCGCCGGCGGAGCCGACGCGCGCGGACGGCGACGACGCCGCGACGCCGCGGGCGACGCTGGACGCTTGGGCGATAGCGGACGACGTCGTGATCGCGTCGAAGTCGTCGCGGTTCTGGAGACCCGCGCACGAGGGCACGAGCGTGTCGTTCACGTGGACGCCGCTCGCGGCGGCGGCCGGCGGCGGCGGCGACGGCGGCGGCGACGGCGACGCCTCGCCGCTCCGCGAGATCCCATCCGCGCTGCGCGCGACCGCGAGCCTCCTCCCCGAGGGATCCGAGATCACGTTAACGATGCCGTCGAGCGGCGGCCCGCCCACGATCGTCTCATTCGGTCACCGCGCGCCGCCGCCGCCGGTCGCGCGCACAGCTGGCGGCGGCGGCGGCGGCGGCGCGAGGCCCGGGGAGGACGAGACGCTCGACCGCCGTCCGCCTCCGCGGCGGGAGTGCACCCTCCGCGGGAGCGCGCGCGCGAGTCGCAACGACGGCGCGTGGACCGTGGAGTGCGCGGTGACGCTCGCGCGCGTCGACGAGACGGAACGCGGCGCGGACGTGCCCGGCCGCACGCGCGTCGCTGTGAACGGCGCGTTTCTCACCGCCGCGGAAGCCTTCTTGGTGGCGCAACAAGCGCTCGTGAAGCCGGCGCCGTGGTGGGATGAGCACAACCTTCCGCCGGTCGTGCGCGGTTTCAAACCCGGGCTCTTGAGCGACGACAGGAACGGCGTGATCGGCGATGCGATGGGCGACGGCGGCGCGTTCCTCGCGTTTCACAGCTCGCCCGTCGCGGCGGCGACGGCGCCGCCGGCGGCGGCGGACGGCGAGAGAAACGTTCGACGCCGCGTCGACGGCGGCGACGGCGAGGGAAGGGACGACGACGGCGACGACGACGAGATCGACGACGCGATGTACGCGACGTTCCCGCGGCACGTGTACCGCGTGGACGAGATCGTCGTGCACTTGAGACGAGAGAGTCTGTTCGACGTCGGTCTGCGCAACGCCGCGGGGGACGGAGGAGAGACCGACGCCGCCGCCGCGGATGGAAACGCATCCCCCGGCGCGGCGCTGCGCGTCGAACTGTTTGACACGGGGAACGGCGCGAATCGATTTTCCATGGGGATCGTGAAGCTCATCAACGCCGCGCTCGATGAAGCGCTGAAAACTGCGAAGAACATCGACCGCGTCGCGTTCATAAGCCCCCAGGAACGGAAGAAGATGGAAAACTGCGACGCCGTCGCCGCCGCGGTCGTCGCCGTGTTGAAACGTGGGGGCTCCGAGGACGTCGCGGACTTTTTCCGAGACGTGCGAACCGCGCACGGGGAAACTTTTAACTGGGAAGAGGAGTACAAGTGGAGACTGTTCGAGACGACGTTCGAGTGAGTGACGCGCGTGAGTATTAAAGCGAACCAGGTCGTGCGATGCGTACGAACGAAAACGAAAACGAAAACGAAACGAAAACGCGTCGTCACGCGCCGCGAATCGTCGCGTGGAACTGAGTGAAGTCCACGCTCGGCTCCGCGAAAAGCCGCCGTCGCTCCGGCGGCTCCACGATCGGCGCGAACTCGTGCCCGACCCTCAGATCCCGCGCCCTGTACACGCGCTTACGCGCGACCGGGTTCCCGCCGCTGAGCAGCGTCCCCTCGACGACGACGACGATCTCCGCGTCGGGCGCGAGCTGCGCTCGCGACGGCGGCGGCGCCTCGCGAGCGTTCACGCCCTGATCCAAGTGCCCGCCCCTCGTCAGCGGCCACGCGTCCACGAGCGCCTCGCGCAGCGGGCTCGCGTCGTCGATCACGTGCTCGACGAGCACGGGCGTCCACAGCGACAGCCGGCACGGCCCGGCGTCGCCCGTCGCCGTCGCGCCGCCGCCGCCGATGCCGATCGCGAGCGGAAATTGCGAGTGTCTCGCGCCTCCCGGGCGCCAGCGATGCACCGTCGCGATCGCTTCCACGCCGGTCACTTGGCACCCGCACGGGGACCGGCTGTCGCCGACGCGGAACGACAACACGAGCCCGCGGTCGCGCGTGACGTTCAACGTCGCGACGTCGCTCAACACGAGCGTGTTCGTGCCGATGGCGGGGAACGGCACGGCGTCTCTTCCTCCGTTTTTCGCGTGTTCAAGGGTGACTTCGCACATCTGCTGCGCGGTGAGGAGCGCCCGCCCCCCGCGCTGGACCCCGCAATGCGCGACGCACGCGTCCGTTTCCAGCAGTCTCTGCGGCTCGAGCTCGTGGAACCTTCGCAGGCTCCACTGGTGGTGCCGCTCCCCCGGGCCGGCGCGGCGGATCACGCGCACGAACGTGTGCCCCCAGAGAATCTCGTTCGGGAGGTACGACTGCCGCGCGCTGAAACTGAGCCCGGTGGTGTCGATGCAACCCTCCAGGGAGACGACGACCTCGGCGCCGCACGCGACCAGGGACTCGTGCGTGTGGTGGTACAGCGGCGACTTTTCGTCGATGACGTGCTCGATCGTGATCGGCAGAAGCATGAGCTCGTCGCGGTGGTTGATCTCCATCGACTGGCACGTCACCGGAAGGTGCTCGCCCTCCGCGGTTCTCCGTCCTTGCCACGTGTACAGCGACGCGCGCACGACCGGCGCGATCACCTTGCGGTCGCGCACGTCCGCGACGCGAAACATGAACGTCAGCGCGCCGTCCCTCGTCGCGATGCACGCGGCGTCGGACACGAATACCGACCGCGTACGATGTTTCGGATCCGTGATTCTCGCGAAGATCAGCCCCAGACACAACGCGTCGACGAAGACGCCGACGAGGCACTGCAGGATGAGCACCAGCGTCGCGGTCCTGCACCCCGCGTTGACGGACTTCCCGCCGTACCCGATCGTCGTCTGCGTCTCCACGCTGAGCTGCAGCGCGGCGTTGAACGCGTCCGCGGCGTCGACGGCTTCGAACCCGTTGAGACACGTCGGCGACGCGGCGTGAAGCGCGTACCACGCCGCGGCGAAGAGCACGAATGACACGAGATACAGCGACGCGATGAAGAGGATCAGGTACCTCCACCGCATCTCCACGAGGGAGGTGAACATGTCCACGAACCACAGCCCGATGAGGTTACGACTGCGCATGCGCACCATGCTGCGTCCCGCGTGTCTCCCAGTGGCGACGAGCGCCGGGAGCGCGCACTTCTTTCGCACGCGCTCGTAGTAGAAGGCGCCTCGGTCGTTCCAGCGGAAGTCCCCTCTCGCCCACGCTTCGCCGTGCGTGGACTCGTCGATCGTCTGCGTCGTCTCCGCGGCGTGATCGGTCGTTCGGTCGGGGATCCGCGTCGTGGCGTGGCGGTGGCCGTCGCTCTCGCGCGTGAGGTAGACGACCTGGGGGCGACGGACGCGGCGGGGCGTGGGAAACTCAGAGCGGCGGGGGGTGGGGGTGGGGGGAAAGGGACAGGGGAGGGAGAGGTCGCGCACCGCCTCGGGGGCTTCGGGCGTTTGCGGGGGCGTGCGTTCATCCGTGGCGTCGAGCGAGGACAGGGTGTCCGAGGGCGACGCGAGCAGCGTCGGCGTCATGGTCGCGGACCCCTTCGTGCGCGGCGAGAACTGCGGACGCGGCGCGTAAGTTGGCAACCCCGAGAAAGCTGCAGTGGTTTTTTATCGACCGATGACTTTTGACCGGTCGTTGATCGGACTTGCTGCATTCCATGCGGCCGTTCAAAGGCATAAGCATCGTTTCAAAGGCGAACCCAGCCAGCCAGCCAGCCAATCACAGCCGAGAGAACACGCAGTTCTTTTGCAGTCGCGCTGCGCCACAAAGCGCGGCCCGAAACGTCTCTTCACACTCAAAAGCGATCGGCGACGCGCCGCCGCGACACGCACGGCCCGTCTCGCGATGCGGTCCTTACGCGCGATGGTCCTCTGCGCGCTCGCGCTGATCGTCCTCGTCGCGACGAGCGCGTCCGCGGCCGTCCTCGGGATCGACTACGGCTCCGAGTACCTCAAGGTCTCGATCGTCGCCCCCGGGCGGACGCCGATCTCCATCGTGATTAACGAGATCTCGAAGCGGAAGTCGACCGCCGCGGTCGCGTTCACCGGCGGCGACCGGTGGCTCGCGGAGGAGGCGATGAACTACAACGCGCGATTCCCGGAGCGGACGTTCACGCGCCTGCGCGACCTCCTCGGGAAGGACGCGTCCGTGAAGTACTTTCAAGATTACGTCGAAAAGTACAAGCTCTCGTACAAAGTCGTCGCGGACAAAGACCGCGGGACCGCGCGGATCGTCGCCGAGAACGGCGCGGAGTACGCCGTCGAGGAGCTCGTTGCGATGATCTTACAGTACGCCGTAAAGATCGGCGAGGGCATGGGCAAGGGCGTGATCAAAGACGCGGTCATCGCGATCCCGCCGTATTTCGGACAAACGGATCGGTACGCGTTGTACGACGCCGCGGACGTCGCCGGTCTGAACATCCTCGCCGAGGTCAGCGACCTCTCGTGCGCCGCGCTGCAGTGGGGGATCGACAAGGAGTTCACCCCGGAAGGGACGTGGACGATCATCTACGACATGGGCGCGACGTCCGTCGGCGCCGCGCTCGTGAAGTACTCGTCTTGGGAGGGCAAGGACGCCGGGAAGAAGAAGCAGCACGGGCAGTTCGAGGTTAAAGCCGTGAAGTGGGACGCGTCCACGGGCGGGGAGGACATGGACTTACTCCTCATCGATCACTTCCTGGACGAGTTCGACGCGAAGCACCCGGAGGTGAGCGTGAAGGCGCGCGACTCCCCGAAAGCGATCGCGAAGCTCCGCAAGCAAGTTCGGAAGACGAAGGAAATTCTCAGCGCGAACCAAGAGGCGCCGCTGAGCGTGGAAGGGATGCACGAGGACGTGGACTTCCGCTCCACGGTCACCAGGACGACGTTCTACGAGCTCGCGGAGAAGAAAGGCCTGTGGGACCGCGCGACCGCGCCGCTTCAGGCGATCGTGGACCTCCTCCCGGACTTCAACTTGACACTGAGCGACGTCGAAGTCGTCGAGGCCATCGGCGGCGCGACGCGCGTGCCGGGGGTGAAAACCGCCGTCTCGAAGACGCTCGGCGGACGAAACTTGGACCTCCATCTCGACGCGGACGAGGCCGTCGCCATGGGCGCCGGGCTGTTCGCCGCGAACATGTCCACGACGTTCCGGATGAGGAAGTTTGGCGCCGCGGACGCGGCGCCGTACGCGATGCAGGTTGACCTCCACGACCCGACCAAACCGGAGCACAAGCCGTTGCTTCCGCTGTACAAGCGGTTCCCCGTGCGCCGCATCTTGTCCGTCCCGAACGCGACGGAGGACGTCACGTTCACCGTGCACCACAACACGAGCGCGGGGCCGTTACCTCCCGGGATCACCGCGGACAAGGTTGCGGACTTTACGATCACCGGCGTCCCAGACGCGGTGAAGAAGTACGACACCGTGGGCAAAATAAACGCGCACTTCGCCGTGGACAACAGCGGGTTGCTGTACATGGAGAAGGCGGAGTACCACGTCGAGGTCATCGACATGGTCGAGGTCAAGGAGAAGCCGAAGCCGAAGCCGAAGGAGAAGGAGGATAAAAAGGCGAAAAAAGACAAGAAGGAGAAGGTCGTCATCGAGCCGGTGAACGCGACCGCGGAAGACGCCCCGGAGGACGCGCCGCCGACGCCGCCGGAGACGAACGACGCCGACGTCGAGCCCCCGGCCGCGCGCCGTCTCTTGTCCACCGAGAACGACGCCGCGGACGCGGACGCGGACGCGGACGCGGACGCGGAGGAGGGCGAAGGCGCAGACGCGGACGCGGACGCGGAGACGGAGGTCGACGCGCCCGCGGAGGAGGACCCCCCCGCCGCGGAGGAGGGCGCCCCCGCCGCGGAAGCGGACGACGCCCCGAAGGCGCCGCCGAAGATGCGTCAGAGAAAGCGCGTGTTCCGACTCCCGCTCGTCGTGAAAGAGACTGGCCGCGCGGTGCCCGCGATGACGCCGGAGGGGATCACGCACTCGATCGAGGTTTTGAAGAAGCTGAACAAGGTGGACGAGGATAAGCGCAGGCAAGAGGCGGCGAAGAGCAACCTCGAGGCGTACATCTACTCCATCAGAGAGAAGGTGGCCGAGGACGAGGAGATCGCGAAAGTCACGGACGAGGCCATGCGTGAAAAGTACGGCGCCGAGCTGTCCGAAGCCGAGGACTGGCTGTACATGGAAGGCGCGGACTCGACCGCGGAGGAGTTCGACGCGAAGCGATCGACGCTTCAAGCGATCGGGGACGATTGGATCGACCGCGCGAAGGAGCTCGAGCGCAGACCGGAGGCGGTGGCGTCCGCGAAGGCGTTCGTCGACCTCGCGCGGAAAACCGTCGAGGCCTTCGCCGAGACGAAACCGTGGCTCTCGACCGAGGAGAAGGACGCGCTTCTCGCGGAGGTGACCGGCTTCGAGGAATGGCTGGACGAGAAGGTCGCGACGCAGGAGAAGAAGAAAGTCACGGAGGTTCCCGCGTTCGCGGCCGCAGAGGTCACCGTCGAGATGAAGCCGCTCGTGGGGAAGCTCGCGCGGATGAAGAAGAAGGCGGCGCCGAAGCCGCCGCCGCCGCCGCCGCCGCCGCCGTCGCTGCCGTCGAACGAGACGGACGCGAACGCGACGGAGACGACGGAGGGCGAGGCGGGCACGGCTGGCGAGAACGCGACCGCGGGAGAGGGCGAGGAGGAGGTGAAGGTGGAGCCCCCGACGGAGGACCCGGAAGCCCCATCGGAGACGAAGCACGAAGAGCTGAAGAAGAAGTAAGCAAGACGCGCCTCGTCCAAAACATTTTTTTGTTGTCATTTAACGCTTTGTTATGTCTATTTCAACGCGTCGAGAAAGAATCAAATAAGTTAAGCATAGCGAGCAAACGATCCGATCGCCCCTTCCGTCCAACCCCGGGGGATCACTCCGCCTTGACCTCCTTCGGCGCCGGCATCGCGTCCACGTTCGGCGCGCCGCGGAACTGCGCCGGGTAGGCGCCCTCCTTCCCGCCGCGGAGCTTCTTTTGCTGCGCGCGGAACAACTTGTCTGTGCCGAACATCCAGTCGCACCACGTGAAGATGCTGCTGTACGGCCCCGCGAACGTCTTGTGATGGAAGTCGTGGTGCACCGCGCCGCCCCAGAACGGAATGAAGTTGGTCGGGTTGAACGGCAGGTCGTACCCGCTGTGGTCCTCCACGGTTTCCCACAGCCTCACCGCGAGCCACGCCCAGAGCGTGACCATGTGCTTCGCGAAAAAGAGCGGCCCGAGGAGCGTGCCGATCCCGAGGATCACGGTCTCGATCGGGTGCGCGTACTCCGCGGTAATGCCGAACGGGTGCGTGTGCTCGTGGTGAATCTTGTGCACGTACCGGTACACGGACTTGTGGTGCAGGCCGCGGTGGACCCAGTAAAAGTAGAAATCCTCGATGACGAAAAACACCGGGAGCTGCCACGCGAGATCGCGCACCGGGGGGAGGACCGGCCCCATGGAGAACCCTAAGAACTTCGCGACCCAGTGGAACAAGAGCTGCATCGGGAGCTGGATGAACACGTGCGAGATGAGGAGCCTCTTCAAGCACTTCAGGACCATCTGCTTCGGGGCTTTCTTCTCCGGTTGGATCCGCCACTTGTTGAAGTACGGCAGCTGATCCATGATCAGCCACGGCAACCAGCACCCGAAGTAGACGCACTCGTGGAATACGAACGTCAGCGGGCCCGCGATGAAGAACTCGCTGAAGTTGTCCAGGATGACCTTCCACCCCGCGGTCATCTTCGCGTGCACGAGCGCCTCCGCGGTCGTGAGCTGACCGAGGAGGTCGTTGAGCGTGATGTCGCTCAGCGTCTTCGCGTCGATCGTGACCGTCTTCGCCGCGCTGACGCCGGCGATCACGCCGAGGAGGAGCGCGAAGAGAAGACCCACACGGCGGTTCATGTCGAGGAGCGCCATTTCGTGCGTCGTGCGGCGCTTTAAGAGCGCGCGCGTCCAAGTGCGCGGCCGTCGGCGGTCGATTACAAATATCGCAGGCGTGACGTCATTTGGTGGCTCAGAATACGTGAGAGGAGATCGCACGGGCAAACAGTCAGAGTACGTGTACACGTACGCCACCACCGGCGAGTCGGCGCCGACGAGGAAAACTGTCACCCATCTTCCCGACATACGCGCCTCGCACGCGCTCCTGCGCGTCCCACGCTCGCTCCTCCCGCGATGGAGGAGGCGAAGACGGACGCCGCCGCGGCGGCGATCGTCCCCCTGACGCAGCTGCGCATCGACCTCGAGAACGTGTCGTACGCGCCCGTCGTTCGCGACGCGGACGGACGCCGCGCGCCGATGCCCGTCGTGCGGCCGATGTCCACGTCGTTCCGCCCGCACACCGTCACCGCGCTGATGGGCCCGAGCGGGAGCGGGAAGACGAGCTTGCTGACCGTCGTCGCCGGGTTCGTGAACAGAGCGCACGTCGGCGGGACTGTGCGCGTCAACGGCGAGGACGCGGGCGCGCGCGACGAGAGAAGGTCGCGGCTGCCGAGGAAGCTCGTCGGCCTCGTGTTTCAGGTGCGTTAGTTCTGTACACTGGTCCCCATACGACCGCGTTGGCGTGGTGAACGCAGATCCTTAAGGACTTTGCCCGTCGTCTCTCTCCGCCCACCCCTCGCTTTCAATCCCCGCCCTCGACGCATTTCAACTCCATCTGACGCCTTTGAACTCCACCCCGACGTTCGCTCGTATGGAACGACCCTCAGGACGACGCGATGCTCCCGGGGTTGACCGTCCACGAGACGATAAAGTTCGCGGCGGACCTTCGAATGTCGCGAGACGCGACGGAGACGGAGCGCGTCGACGCGTGCGACGCGATCTTATCCGAGCTCGGCCTATCGCACGTCCGCGACGTCCTCGTCGGCGGCGCGATGCGGCGCGGCGTCAGCGGCGGGGAGAGGAAACGCCTCGCCGTCGGCGTCGAGCTCGTGACGCGTCCGGCGCTCCTCCTGCTGGACGAGCCGACGTCCGGTCTCGACGCCGCGGCGGCGTTATCGCTCGTGAAGGTTCTGCTGGCGCTCGCGCGCAGGGGGCAGACCGTCGTCGCGGCGATTCACCAGCCGCGGACGACGATATTCGACGCGTTCGATCATCTGGTGTTGATGTCCAAAGGACGCGTCGTGTTCGAAGGGAGCCCGGGAGGGTGCGTGCCGCACCTGGAACGGAGCGGCGTCGGCGCGCTGCCGCCGCGGACGAACCCGGCGGATTTTCTCATGGACGTCATCGCCGCGGACGAGAAGTTGGGGGAAGAGTACCGGACGCTCCCGGCGGCGTGGGCGCGCGCGGTGGAGAAGGGCGCGAAGACGGGGTCGAGGTCGGGCGCCGCCGCCGCCGCCGCCGCCGCCGCCGCCGCCGCCGCGACGATGACGACGACAACGACGACCGAGGACGTCGCGATCACGATGCGCCGCGCGCCGTCCGCGCGCGCGCTCTCGACGCTGTCGCGCATCGAGCAAGGCCCGACGCTCGTGCGCCAGCTCGTCGTGCTGACCAGACGCGAGGACAAGTGCCGACGCGGGGCGAACCTCACGACGGTGAACGCCGCGCAGTCACTCGCGATGGCGGCGCTCACGGGTCTCTTCTGGTGGCAGATGCCGGACGACACGGACGAGCACGTCATGGAGCGCTTCAGCATCTTGTTCTTCGTGATCATCGCGCAATCGAACAATGTCGTCTTCGCGTGCGTGAACACGTTCGCGAAAGAGAGGCAGCTGATGCTCAGAGAGCACGCGAAGGGGATGTACCGCCCGCTGCCGTTTTTCATCGCGAAAACCGCGTCGGACACGGTGAACACGTTGTGTCTCCCGTGTCTCTACGCCACGTGCGTGTACTGGCTCGTCGGTCTCAAGCGCACCGCGGAGGGGTACTTCGTCTTCACCGCGGCGTTTGCGCTGTGCATCCTCGTCGCGCAGAGTCTGGGGTTAGCGCTGTCGTGCGCGATACCGAACCTGCAAGTCGCGATGATGGTCGCGCCGATGCTGACGCTCATGCTGATGATCCTCGGCGGATTTTACGTCAACTTTTCGTCCATGCCGTCGTTCATACGGTGGCTGTCGTGCTCTCGCAGGCTCGATACGCGTTCACCGCGATGGTCGTGAACGAGTTCAAAGGGCGGACGTTCGAGTGCGCGGCCGGGACGCACGCGCGGTACGGCGCCTCGTGCCCGCTGACGGGCGAGGAAGTCATCGACGCGTTGGAGATGGACGACGTCTCCGTCTCGACGTGCTTTCTCGCGCTGGTCGGGATGCAGATCGCGCTGCGGGCGGTCGCGTACGTCGCGATGCGCGTCAACTTCAGCCGCATGAACGCGTAGAGTACTGATGGTAGCGTAATGTAACGTAGTCTGATAGCTCTAGGTCCTAACCTTATCATAGGTCTTCTTCTATCGTCGCGGCGGCGGCGGCGACGGACGCCTCCCTCCCTTCGCCTCCGTCCTTCGCCTCTCGCTCGCTCACCTGCCGCCCTTAGCCGCGGGCTTGGACGTCAGCGCGCAGATCTCCGTGCACTCGTTGAGGCAGTACGCGCGGCTCCGGAACCCCTCCTTGAACACGACCGGGGCTTTCCTCACGCTCAGGGGTCCTAATCCAGGGGCGCCGCCGCCGCCGCGCGTGCACGTGGCGATGCACTTCCCCGCGCACTTCTCGATCTCCTTGCCGTTCGGCCCCTTCGACAGCGTCACGAGGTTCGGCGTCTTCCTCTCCGCGACGTCCCCGGAGGACAACCCTTGCGGGACGTCCTCGATGTAGAACTCGCTGCGCTCGAGCGCGGCGAGCGCGGCGTGCGTCGGCGTCAGCGCGAGCGTCGCGGCCGCGGCGAAGCTCGCGGTCGCGCGCATCGCGAGAGACGTCGGAGACGACGACGTGGACGCCGATCGCGGCGATGTCGATATCGACGCGTCGTCTTCGTCGTCGTCGTCGCGACGCCTTCTGCGCGCGGGTGCGCTCGCGCGCGCGCTCGCGCGAACGTTCGCGCGCGCGCCCTTCGCGCGGACGGCGACCGTCGCCCCTCCCGCGACCACCGCGCTTGTCATCGTGTTGTGAGGGCTCCGCATGAAAATAGGCACTGTTATCTGATGTTATCCTCCCTTCCGTCGACAGATCGAGCGGCGCGGGGCACCGTATCCGGCGCGTCGACGTCTGTGCGATGCCTCCGAAACGAGCGCGCGAGACCGCCCAGAGCGTCGCCCAGGACTCGCGCGTCGACCAGGACTTGCGATGCAAGATCCCCGTCGCGCTCATCGTGAAGCTCGGTGGCGCGGCCATCACGATCAAGGACGGACGCGAGAATCTCGACGAGAAGACGCTAGACGCGTGCGTCGCTTCCATCGCCGCCGTGCACGAACACGAGTGTAAACTCCAGGCGGAGAAACCAAACTACGTCCGAAAGGGGATCGTCGTCGTCCACGGCGCGGGGTCGTACGGCCACGGCGTCGCGAAGGACTTCCTCGTCGCGGAAGGCACGAGGGCGGCGATGCGAGACAATCGACAGCTCGGCGTGGGTCTCGCAAAGACGCGACTGTCCGTCACGAAACTGAACCACATCGTGACGTCCAAACTCGTGGAGAAGGGCATCGCCGCGGTGGGGATGTCCCCATTCGGGGCGTGGAGCACGTCGGGGAAAACGATGATCTCGGCGGGGATCAAGGCGGTGAACGAGGCGCTCGCGGCTGGCCTCGTTCCGGTCGTTCACGGCGACGCCGTCTTAGATGAACAGCAGGGATGCTGCATCTTGTCCGGAGATACGATAATGGAAGAACTGTGCGGGTATGTTAAGTGCGACAGGGTCGTCTTCTTGACGAATACCCTGGGCGTGTTCGACAGACCGCCGGAGGATCACTATAAGCTTTGGCGCGGCGAAGGAAGTCGCCCGCCGTTGGATTTTCCGAATGAAGAATGGGAAGAAGCAACGAAACTACTGATAGAGATCGTGACGTTTAAAAGAAACCACCAAAACAGTATTTCATGGGTGGTGAGGAATACTGGTTCGTCATTAACGGGTCTATTTGACGACAGTCAAGAAATTGAAGGGTCGTATCAACGAATCATCGGCGAAGGAGAGAAGGGGATAAGCATGGCGGAAATCGAGACGTCGACGTCGGCGAACGATGTCACAGGTGGCATAAATACGAAGATAGAAAGCGCTGTGTCCATTGCACATTACCGGGATGTAAGCGTGTACATCGCCGCGGCGGGTACGAGACATGGTGACGCCGCGATCAGGGGAAAGGTATTGACGAAAGGCGGTCCAGACGCGAACGATCTGACCATAGAAGAGTTGGACGGTTATCAGTGGTTCGGCACGTTCATTCGCAAGGCTCAGCCGGGAGAGCCCGACTACGTCCGGCCTAGTCACTGCCCGCAAGTGTCTGACTCGTTTAGATGATCGATTATAGATGAAATTACAAACGGCGGCGATCACTCACTCGCCCGCCACTCCACTCCGCGCGACGTCGCCTCCCTCCTCGATCGCTTCTCGGCGTCTCGTCGCTCACTCCTTGAGCAACGACGCGCGAAGTTTCTCTGTCTGCCAGTACGCGTTCCCCCACGGCAACGTCTGATCCGCGTGGTCCTCCGCCGCCCCGCGGATGTCGTCCCCGATCGTCACGATCTCCTTCGCTTCGTTCCCGTCGACGTCCGCGATGAACCTCGCCGGGTTACCCCCCCAACGCTGCCCGCTCGGGATGAGCTGGTTCTCCTCCACGACGCTCCCGGCTTCGAGGATCGCGTTGGACTCCACGTGCGACCCAGGGGAGAGCACCGACCGCGCGCCGACGAGGACGTTGTTCTCGACCGTCGCCGCGCTGATCGAGGTGCACGCGCCGATGGTGACGTGCTGGCCGATGCGCGCGGCGGCTCTGCGGATGACGAAAGACGCGGAGGGGGGAGGGGGGGGGGGG
>Ga0181554_1001419_pt1 | contig 22590 bp, 19 predicted proteins | sample 011ome_16_FD_145602 | JGI IMG/M metagenome (GOLD analysis project Ga0181554, IMG submission 145602) | Coastal salt marsh microbial communities from the Groves Creek Marsh, Skidaway Island, Georgia - 011503CT metaG (spades assembly) | ecosystem: Environmental > Aquatic > Marine > Intertidal zone... | reverse complement strand
CGACGAAGACGCCTCCGCCGCCGCCGCCGCCGCCGCCCACCGCGACGCCCGGAGGCGGATCCGGCCGCGCGTCGCCGCCCGAAGGGAGGAAAAACAAAGCGGTGCCGCTCGCGGAGCAATTCCGCGCCGCGCTCAGCGGCACGGACGGCCTCACCCCGGCGAAGACCGTGGAACTCCTTGATAAGTTCATCGTCGGCCAGGCGGACGCGAAGCGCGCGTGCGCGGTCGCGCTCAGGAACCGCTGGCGTCGCCACCGCGTCGACCCGTCGCTTCGCGACGAGATCGTCCCCAAAAACATCCTCATGATCGGTCCCACGGGGTGCGGCAAGACCGAGATCGCGCGGCGCCTCGCGAAGATCACGGACGCGCCGTTCGTCAAGGTGGAAGCGACGAAGTTCACGGAGGTGGGCTTCCACGGCCGCGACGTGGATCAGATCATCAAGGACCTGGTCGACAACGCCGTGCACATCACGCGCGCGAAGCTGCGGACGAAGTTTCAATCCGAGGTGGACGCCATCGTGGAGAACAAGGTCGTGGAGTTCATGTGCGGCGAGACCAGCGGCGACGCCACGCGCGAGGCGTTCCTGTCGATGTACCGCGAAGGGAGGCTGGACGGACGGACGATCGAGCTCGAGCTCCCGGACAACGCGGGCGGCAGCCCCGGGGACGTGCTCTCGGGGATGGTCCCGCCGAGGGAGGTTGTCATCTCGCTGAATAAGTTCCTCAACGAAGGGGTGAGAGGCAAGAGCGGGAAGGGGAGCACGACGAAGAAGAGGATGACCGTCGCGGAGTGCCGCCCGGTCATCGAAGAGATGGAGTACGAGCGTCTCATCAACAGCGACACCGTGGTGAAGGAGGCGCTCAGCGCGACGGAGAACGACGGGATCGTCTTTCTGGACGAGATCGACAAGGCGCGTTCTATTCCCACACCGGTCCCCGTACGACCGCGTCGGCGCGGTTAACGCCGATCCTTAAGGACTTTCTCTCCCGGCGGGCGCATCTCTCCGCCCACCCCTCGCTGCTTTCGATCCCGACACACCTCGGCGCCTTTCAACTCCACCCCTGACGCCTTTCAACTCCACCCCGACGTTCGCTCGTATGGACCCTCGACCCTAAGATCGTCTCGTCGAACGATTACCGGCACGGCGCGGACGCGTCCTCGGAGGGCGTCCAGAGGGATTTACTCCCGATCATCGAGGGCAGCGTCGTGCAGACGAAGCACGGGAACGTCAACACGGATCAGATCTTATTCATCGCGAGCGGCGCGTTTCATCAGTGCAAACCCTCGGACATGCTCGCGGAGCTCCAAGGCCGCCTGCCGATCAAGGTGGAACTCAAGGGCCTCACGAAAGAGGACCTCCTCCGCATCCTCACCGAGCCGGAGACGAACGTGATTAAGCAGCAGAAGGCGCTGCTCGAGACCGAGGGCGTGGACCTGTCGTTCACGGACGCCGCGATCGCGCACATCGCGGACATCAGCGCGGAGGTGAACCGCACCGTGGACAACATCGGCGCGAGGCGGCTGCACACGGTGCTCGAGAAGATCGTGGAGGACGTCTCGTTCGCGGCGCCGGAGAGGGTGAGGAAGACGAGGGAGGCGGAGGGCGAGGACGCGCGGTTGAAGGTGGTCATCGACGTCAAGGACGTGGACGACGCCATCGGCGAGCTCCTGAAGAAGACGGACCTCAGTCGGTTCGTGCTGTGATCGATTTCGATTTCGATTCGATTCGTCTCACCGGTTGTAACATCATCAGCGGAATCCTACATCGTTTCGCTCGTCCGTCCGTCCGTCCGTCCGTCGTCGTCGTCACTGCGCGGGCTTCAACATGCTGAGCACGCCCGAATACCCGCCGACGCCCTGGGCGTGGTGAAGCAGCCCGAGCCCGGGCAAACGACCGGGCGCGGCGCCCCCCGCGTCTCCGCCCCCCGCGCCCGATCCTCCGCCCGCGCCGGGTCCCTTGTCGAACTTTTTCGATATCGGCAATCCGGGCAGCTCCGCTCGCACCGGCCGCACGTGGTTCGCGTCGTACGCGCGCCCGCGCCGACGCTGCATCGCGAGGTACCGCTCGAAGTGCTCGTCCATCTTCGCCCTCGCCGCCTTGTCCGCGGCGTCGCGTTTCCGTTTCGCCGCCGCCGCGACGTCGCCGCCGCCGCCGCCGCCGCCGCCGCCGCCGGGAGACTCCACCGCGCGCACGACGACGCGTTCGCCCGCGATCGAGAGCTCCACGCCAACGGTCGAGCTCGTCCCCGGACCCGGATCGGGCGCGCACTTCTCGCACACGTACGACGTCGCTCTCCCGCCGTCGCGCTCCGCGCTCCTGACGTGATCGTCCCGCGACGCGCAGCACTCGTGCCTGCGCTCGCCGCACGCGTCGCACTCGATCCACGTCGACTGCGCGTACATCGGGACGGCGTCGCCCCCGGCGTGGACGACGCGCGCGCACGCGACGCACGGTGTCGTCTGCTCGGGGGTGTCCTCCGGGTGCGCGACCTCGTACGGGAGGAAATACCTTTCGTACACGTTCAGGAGGTTGTTTCCGATGTCCGTGTACGTGTGTCCGATCCAGTAGTTGAAGAGGTGGCCGAAGACTTCTGGCATTTTTATGCGCGCCTTGGCGCTCTCGCGGCTGATGAACCCGCCTCGCGCGCACACCTGTCTGTACAGGCCCAACGTGTCGTGCGGGCGCCCGCTGCGTCGCAGCGCGTTGTCGAGGATGTCCCAGACGATCTCCCAGTCGTCGCCGCGCGACTCGTGGAAGCGGAAAAAATCGAGCATGAAGTCTTCCGGGGAGCACTCGCTCAGCGGCGGGCGCTTCCACTCGTTCGTCGTCGCCGTGCCCTGGTACCTCTCCGGGTTTTCGCGCGCGGCGTCCATCGCGGCGTCCGGTTTCGCGTCCGCGGCGGCGGCGGCGTTTTCGGTTTCTCCCTCCGCCGCCGCCGCCGTCGTCGCCGCCGCCGCTTTCTTCTCGCCGTCCTCCTCCGGCGGCGGCGACCGCGGCGGTTTGATCACGAACTTGAGCGTCGGCGCCGGCGCCGCGGGGGGCTGCTCCACCGGCGGCGGCGGCTTCATCACGAAGCGCAGTGGCGCGACCGCGGGCGGGGCGGCGAGCTCGGCGGCGGCGAGCGCGGAGGCTGACGGCGCCTCGGTCTTCGCCGGCGCGACTTGAACCGCCGCGGGCGCGGGAGCGAACGCCGGGATCCATCGCTCGGGCGGCGCCGCGGGCGCGACGATCGCCGCCCTCGGCGCCGCGGGGACGCTCGGCTCCTCCTTCGCCGCGGCGATCGGTGAAGCGCCCCAGCCCGGCATCGCGTCGTCTCTCGCGAGCCGTCCTCCCGGCTCCGTCGCGGCCGCGAACGCGCGCTCCGCCTCCGTCATCGTCGCGTACGTCCCGATCGCGACAGCCTTGCGCTCGACCGCGTCGTACGCGCGGACGTGATACTTCGTCGTCCCGTCGTTGAGGAGGCTCTCGCGGATGTACGAGGACGGGATCTTAGTAGTGCCCTTCGGCGGGCTCATCGTCGTCGCGAACGAACGTTTGTCGTCGTCGTCGTCGTTCGTTCGTCCGTCCGTCCTTCGAACGCCCGCCCGCGTCTCGCGTCCGTCGCCGTCGTCGAGCGCCGCGCGGCCGCGGATGCCGTCGCCGGTGGTTCGCGCGCACGCGTCGTCGCCGTCGCGCGCGGTCGGAACTGTCGGCGCCGAGCGTGGAGAGTTGGCGGTTGCTTCGCCGACTTTTGAACGGCCTCGCGATGAGTTCGGACGACCGCGACCGACCCCTGCCCAGCCGCGGACGCCGCGCCGAACGTTCGACTCCGCCGCGCGCTCGAAGGCGCCTCCGCGCGGCACATCGCACGGCCGCGCGGCTCACCGCCGACGCGCGCGTCCTCGGCGCTCCCGCGCGTCTCCCTCGCGTCCGCCGAAGCGCGCCGCGGCCCCTCGCGCGCGTCCCTCGCCGCGGCCCCTCGACGCCGCGCGTCCGCGATCGATCGAGAGACTCAGAGTCGGCGCCCGCTCGCCAGCGCGACGAGAACGAGCGGAGAGCGTCGGGAAGCGATCTTGTCACCGAACGCGCCATGTTCAACAACGTCTCCTTCGGGAGCATCGGCAACCTCTTCGGGCAGAGCGGCCCGAAGCTGAACTACGACCTCGGCGAGCCGTACCGCGCCGGCGCGTTCGGGCCGTGGACGCACTACCGCGGCGTCAGCAAGGAGGACGGATCCGCGGTGTCCGTGTTCAAGTTCGTGGGCAACGTGGATCAAGACCGAGTGCGGATCGCGACCGCGCGGAACGGCGCGAAACGCCTTAAGCTCATCCGGCACCCGTGCGTGCTGCTCGTGAAGGACTCGCTCGAGGTCGAGAACGGGCCGGAGCTCACCATCTACGTCGTCACGGAGGCGGTGACGCCGCTGACGGAGCACCTGCGCGACCTCCCGACGTCCACGGATCAGGCGCGTTCTATCTCACACTGGTCTCCATACGACCGCGTCGGCGTGGTGAACGCCGATCCTTAAGGACTTCGCCCGGCGCTTCTCTCCGCCCAGGGTCCATCGCTTTTTTCAATCCCGACACACCTCGACGCCTTTCAACTCCGCTTCTGACGCCTTTCAACTCCACCCCGATATCATCGCTTCGTACGGAACGACCCTCATCAGATGCGAGACGATTACTTCGCGCTCGGGCTGCGTCAGATCGCGACCGCGGTGTCGTTCCTCTCCAACGACTGCGCGCTCGTGCACGGCGGCGTGAGCGCGGCGGCGGTCGTCGTGACCGACAGGCTCGATTGGAAGCTCTCCGGGTTCGACCTCGTGAGCGAGCTCGCGTCCGTCGGACGCGGGACGAACGGCGACGCGCGCATCGTGCACTCGAGCTTCGCGGTGCCGGATCAGTACAAGCCGGAGGAGTACCGCAGGGGGGACTGGGCGAGCGTGCCGGAGGGCCCGCCGTGGGCGATCGACGCGTGGGGGTTGGGGTGCCTGATACAGGAGGTGTACAGGGGCGAGCCGCTGCAGCGCACGGATCAGCTGCGAGAGACGAGTCGCATCCCGCCGGCGCTGCTCAAGGATTACCAAAAGCTCCTCGGGTCTCAGCCGGCGCGGCGGTATAACCCGAAGAAACTCGTCGATAACTCCGCGCTGTTCGCGAACAAGCTCGTGGAGACGACGACGTTTCTGGATAACCTCTCGCTCAAGGACGCGATCGAGAAGGAACAGTTCTTCCGGCACCTCCCGCGCGTGCTGGAGTCTCTCGCCAAGCCGTGCGTGGAGCGAAAAATTCTTCCGCAAGTCGCCGAGGCGCTCGTGTTCGGCAGCGCGCCCGCGCTCGCGGTCCATCCGATGCTGCACGCGGCGAAGGGGCTCGACGCGGAGACGTTCGCGGCGCGCGTCACGCCCACCATCGTCAAGCTGTTCACCTCGAGCGCGGACAAGACGGTGCGGATGGCGCTGTTGGAAAACTTGCACGCGTTCGCGGAGCACCTCCCGGAGAAGGTGGTGGACGAGACGGTGTGGCCGGCGACGCAGACCGGGTTCGCGGACGAGGAGCCGTACCTCCGCGAGCTCACGCTCAAGTCCACGCTCCTGTTCGCCCCGAAGCTCTCGCAGCGATCGCACCAGGGAATGCTGAAGCATCTGAGCAAGCTGCAGACGGACGTCGAGCCGGCGATTCGCGCCAACACGACGATCCTCCTCGGCAACGTCGCCGGGTACCTCTCCGAGACGACCGCGAAGAGGGTCCTCCTCAACGCCTTCACCAGAGCGCTGCGCGACCCGTTCCCTCCCGCGCGCGTCGCGGGTGTCATGGCGCTCGTGGCGACGATCGCGTATTACGACCCTGGCGAGTGCGCCGGCCGCGTCGTCCCGTCCGTCGCGCCGCTGTGCGCGGATCCGGATAACGACGTTCGAAAGAACGCGTTCGAGTGCCTCGAGGCGTTCGTCGACGTGTTAAAGAAGCACAGCGCGCGGTTGGAGCGCGGGCCGGAGGCGGCGGCGGCGCTGCTCGCCGCGGAGGCGGAGCGCGCGGGCGCGCCGAAACCCAAGGGCGGGCTGTTGAAGTGGGCCGTGGACGCCGCGGCGAAGCGCATATCCGGCGGCGTCGGCGGCGGCGAAAGCGACTCCAAGAGTTACAAGTCGCGGGAGAAGAGCGCGGAGGAGGAAGCCGCCGCGCGCGGGGTGGACATGTCCGCGAAGGCGTTCTCGTCCGCGGCGCCGCCGCCGCGGTTGTACGGCGAGTCGTACACGCCGACGGCGAGCCGCGAGACGACGCCGGCGAAGTCGCGCGGAGGATACGGCGGCGCGTCCGCGTCCGCGGCGTCCGCGGCGGCGTCCAAGTGGGATTCGCCGCCGCCGTCGCCGAAGGCGGCGGGGGGCGGCGCGACGACGAACGACGACGACGACGACGGGTGGGGCGACATGGACGACGACGACTTCGGCGAGGACGCGGAGGAGCTCGCCGCGCGGCAGCGGTTGTCCGGTCTGGGCGGGGTCGGGAGGAGTAACGCGCCGAACGCGGCGGTTTCGAAGCCGAACCGGTTCGCGGCGGCGGCGGACGACGACGACGGCTGGGGAGACGCGGGCGGCGGCGGCGGCGGCGACGGCGGCGGTTGGGGCGACGGCGACGACGACGACCTGTTCGCCCCGGCGCCCGCGCAGGCTGCGCCGGTCGCGCGGCGCCCGCCGCCCGCGCGACGGACGGACGCGACTGGGCACGTGACCATCGGAGGACGAGGGGGGGCAACGCGCGGGGATCTCCGGGGGTCGTCGTCCGCCAAGCCGAAGCCGATGAAGCTCGGCGCGAAAAAGATCACCGCCGCGGACATCGACTTGGAGTCCATGCTCGGGTAGTACAGACAGCGGCGTTGATAACGTGCTTTCGTCTTATACAAGGAGGCGCCGCAGCGCCATCGCGATCGACCGGGCCGCTCGCGCGGTGCGTAATATCGTTCGCACCGCGGTCGGCGTCCGTCCGTCCGTCCGTCCTCTTCGCCTCCGTTCCCCCTGACTTCTTCGAAGTCTCTTCTTATTATTCTCTCGTCCAGTCCAGTCGTCGCTCCCAGCCGCTCGCCCGCGACGACTCCGTTGATCATCACGTCAGCGTCAGCGCGCGTTCGGGTTGACCCCGTTGTTGAACAGCAGCTTCCGGATCGTCGCCGCCTCCGCCGCCATCTCCTCCGGCGTCCGGATCACCCGCTCCGCGTCCAAGTTCAGCCGCTCCCTGCCCCCCCCGATCGCCCTCTCGCTCGCGTCGACCGCGTCGTACACCTCGTCGTCGTTTTCGGTATACGAGCGAACGTCGGGGTGGAGTTAAAAGGAGTCAGAAGCGGAGTTGAAAGGCGTCGAGGCGTGTCGGGATTGGAAGCGAGGGGTAATGGGCGGAGAGATGCGCCGGGAGAGAAAGTCCTTAAGGAACGGCGTTCACCACGCGAACGCGGTCGTATGGGGACCAGTGTGAGATAGAACGCACCTCGTCGTTGTTTTCGAAATCGCCGTCTCGTCTCGGCAGGACGTGTATGTGCACGTGCGGGATCGTCTGCCCCGCGCTCGGGCCGTCCTGGATCGCGTACGTCAGCGACGTCGCGCCGTGGTGCTTCTCCAGCGCGGACCCCACCTTCTTCGCGAGCGTCCACACGTCCACGAGCTCGTCCTCGGTGAGGCTCTCGAACCGCTTGATGATCCGTCGCGTCACGACGAGGACGTGCCCCGGCACGACCGGCTTGAGGTTGACGATGCCGTACGAAAGCGGCGTCTCCGCGAACACCTGCGATCGCGGGATGTCCAGCGGGCCGAAGCTGTAGTGATCGTTCACGATCGTCCTCGAGCTGCTCATCTTACTTATCGCGGTGGACGAGACGTTCCAGCGCGGCGTGGACGCGAGCGCGCGCGTCGGGGATCCCGCGAGGAGGGCGCGGCCTCGGCGCCGCGCCGGCGCGAGGACGCCGCGATTCGGCGGCGGCGACGACGCGTCGAGGGCGACGCGCGAGGGCGTGAGCGCGCGGGCGCAGGAGAGTCGAGAGGCGGCGGCGGCGGTGCTCATCGATGAGCGGATGCGTGCGTGCGCGGCGTGGTGTGCGCGGCGTGGTGTGCGCGCGCGACGGTCGAAGGTGTCCGGGCGCTTTTTAATTTCCCGCCCAAATCGCGATGCGCCGCGTGGCACTCGCCGTGCGGGAGCGTCGCTCGATGAACGCAGACTCGACGCCGATATTTTTCCCTGAGCGCCGATGAAACCGGCGACGGTTCACTCTCGAAGTGCCGATGAACGTGCCGACGTGCCGATGAAACTGAACGATGAGCGCGCTCGCAACACTTTACCTCGTACGAAGCGTATTTGGTTTTCACGACAGGATGCCGTGCCAACCTGCCGTGCCAAGCGACACACCTGCCGTGCCAAGCGACACACCGATCGATGTCGCGACGTTCGCCGTCCGCGTTCCTCGCGGCGCTCCTCGCCGCGATGGTCTGCCTCCTCCTCGCGGCGACGCCGGCCGCCGCGCTCGCGCCTCGAGGCCGCGACGCGTCCACGTCGATCACCGCGCCGGCTCCGGGGGGGGAGTGCGCGGCGAAGACGACGCAGCGGTCGTGCAAGCCCCCGTGCGTGTGGTGCGCCGCGGCGGCGGTTCCGAGTGAGTGCGTGGACCCGAGGGACGCGAAGAAGCTCCCGCCGGCGATTTTCGACTGCCGATGACGACGCAGTGACGACGACGACGGAGATGGGTGGACTCGAAGACGAGTGGACTTCGAGAAGATGGGTGGACTCGATATCTTATAGAAACTAGACTAGAACGCTCCTCTCATCGTATGCGCTGCAACCCCGCGATCTGCGCGGACTTCTCCTCGAGCCGCGCGATGACGTCCTCTAAACTCCGCGCGAGGTCCCCGACGCCCGCCCCGCCGCTCGTCGTCTTTCTCAGCAAGTCGCCGTACTCCGCGCGCAACGCGTCGAACTCGCCCCTCAGACTCGCGTCCAGTCGTCGCATCCCCGGGTCCCCCCCCCCGGGCCCGGGATCCACCTCAGGCGGCGGGCGGATGTTCGGGACGATGTTCTTCTCCGCGGGCGCGCGCGGCGGGGTGTCGCCGTCGAGCTCGAGCGCGTCGAAGCGCGCGAGGTCGGCCCGGCGCGGCCCCGCCGCGGATCCGGATCCGTAGACGGATTTCACCTGCGCCCCCGGCGACGCGCCGTACGTCTTCGCGGACGCGTACTCGAACCCCCCGCCCGTCGCGCTCACGCTCGTGCCCATCCCGCCCCGGGTACTCGTGCTCGGGATGCCGGGCTTGCGGTTGAAGCGCGCGCGACGGAGGCCGTCGTCGCCCGCGGAGGGCGGCGGCGGCTGGCGACGCCGCGACGACGCCGACGGCGGCGCGAGCGACGCGACGCGAACGGGCGCGCGCTTCGACAGCCCGACGCCGGGCTTGACGTCGCCGCGGCGGCTCGACGTCGCCGCGGGCGGCGTCGTCGACGGAACGGCGCCCCAGCTCGCGGCGGAGCCCACGCGCGGGCGGTCCGCGGACGCGGACGCGAGTCGGGGGCGCGCGAGCGTCGGCGTCGGCGTCGGCGCGCGACGACGAAGCGCCGGCGTCGGCGCCGTCGCGATCTTCTTCTTCGCGACGACGGTCGTCGTCATGTACCCGCTCGACGTCGACTTCACGACGCTCCGCGCGTGCGTGTCGTCCATCCCCAGCGCGGACGACGCGGAGATCCGACGCGTCGTCGTCGTCGACGGCGGCGGCGGCGACGCGACGCTATTGACGCTATTCCTGCGGCGCGCGTCGGCCTCCTCTTCCTCCTCCTCCTCGCGGTCGTACGTCAGCGACGCCGCGAGGTACCGCACGTCCACGAGCTTCTGCGTGAGCTTCGCGTTCACGCGCGCGACGTCCCTGGCCGCCATCTCCAGCGGCGTCATCCCTCTCAAGAGCTCGTCTCGTTCGCTCTTCACCGCGTCGTACCCGGCGGCTTTCGCGGCGCTCGTCGCGGCGTCCGTCGCACTCACGCGCGCGCGCTCGTTCGCCGTCCGCGTCGCTCGCTGGACCTCCTCGGTCAGCCGCATCTGCCACGTCTTCTCGAGCTCGAGGATTCGCGCGCTGTGCTCTTTCTGCGCCTTCTCCAGCGCTCCCGTCGTCGCGACGCGTTCCGCGTCCCACTTTTAGGGTCGTTCCATACAAAGCGATGGCGGGGTGGAGTTGTAAGGCGTCAGTTGGAGTTGAAAGGCGTCGAGAGCGGGGATTGAAAGCGAGAGGTGGGCGGAGAGATGCGCCGGGAAAAGTCCTTAAGGAACGGCGTTCACCACGCCAACGCGGTCGTATGGGGACCAGTGTATAGAACGCACCTTAGCCTTGGCGTCTGAAAAGTCTCTTCTCACGCGCGCCAACGTCTCCTCCGCGGGCGCGATGTCCTTCGCGATCGCGTCTCGGCTCTCGCTCGCCGCGCTCAGCGCCTCGCGCGCGACGCTCGCCGCTATTTCGTCGCCCTTCGCGATCGCGCGGTGCTCCGCCGCGGCGAGCCTCTTCGCGGCGTCGTCCATCACCGCGGCGGCTTTCGGGTCGGTCCGTACGAGCGAGAACGTCGGGGCGGAGTTGAAAGGCGTCAGAAGCGGAGTCGAAAGGCGTCGAGGTGTGTCGGGATTGAAAGCGAGGGACTCTGGGCGGAGAGATGCGCCGGGGAAACTCCTTAAGGGTCGGCGTGCACCACGCCGACGCGGTCGTATGGGGACCGGTGTGGTAATAGAACGCGCCTTTCGCCTCGACGTTGCCTCGCGCGGCGAGCGCGAGGCGCAGCCGCGCGAGGTCTTTCGCCGCGACCGCGAGCTCGTCTTTCGCCGCCGCCGCGACGCGCTCGGCCGCGGCGCGATCGCGCGTCGCGGCGTCGAGGTCGTCCTTCATCGCTCGGGTCGATATCTGCGCGCGCGCGAGCGCGGCGCGCGCCTCCGCCGCCGCCGCCTTCGCCGCCGCCGCGGAGGCATCCGCCTCCCTCGCGCGACGCTCGAGCGGCGACGGCGAGGGCGGCGGCGCGCGTTTGGCGGTCGACAGCTCGCGCGTCAGGCGCTCGATCTCGTTTCCCGCCGCCTGCGTTGCGCGGTGGTGGACGGGGGAGGAAGAAGAGAGGGAGGGATGTGGACGAGTGAGCGAGTGAGCTCGATTCGTTGTTAAATGGCGCCCGGCTGCGCGGGCGGCGGAAGGATCGACGCGACGCGCCTCGAGGTCTCTCGCCATCGCGTCGTGCGCCCTCTTCATCGCGTCGCGCTCCGCGTTCGCCGCCTTGAGCTTCGCGTTCAGCCTGAGGATGACGCCGCCGGTATGCACCTCGGCGTCGTCCGCGCGCGCGTCGTCCGACGCGGGCCGCGTCGTCGTCGTCGTCGTCGTCGTCGTCTCCGAACGCTGCCGCTTCTGCTCCTCCGCATCCCCGTCGCCTAATCTCGCCTCGTACTCGCGCTCGAACGCGCCCATCCCCGCGGGAGGCTCCGGCTCCGGCTCCGCGGACGCCTCGGACGTCTCGCCGCCGTCCGTCGCGGGCGCCCTCGCGCGGCGGTCGCCTTTCTTCCCCATGACGCGCGGCGCGGCGCGGTGTGCGCGCGGACGTCGCCCCGCGCGAAGACGAGAACTCATCCATCAACGGGCGAATCCGACCAGATCCGAAAAGTACATAAATCCTGTCGTCGCCTCCATTCCCCGTCCGCCGCCCTCACGCCGCATCGCCGCCGCCGTCTTCATGGCGTCCGTCATCCACGCAGCATCGCGCGTCGCGCCCGCGCCGCCTCGCGCGCGCGCGCGATTCGCCCGCGCGTCGTCCTCCTCGTCCGTCGCGCGCGGCTCCGCGGTCGCGAGAAGGACGATGTTGAATCGCCGCCGTTCCGCGGGACGATCGGCGATCGCCCCGATCCTCCGCGCCGTGGCGTCCTCCGACGCGGACGAGGCGATGAAGTCCGAGGAGTCGGCGTACGACAAGCGAAAGGAAGAGTCCGAGGCCGCGGGCGTCAAGGAGAACGAGATCCGCCCGCCGCGCGGGGGCGACCCGCCGCCGACGGGCGGACGGTGGGAGTGGACGCTGAACTGGGACCCCGTCGTGTTCGACGCGTCCGCGTCGCCGCCCGCCGCGATCGAGTCCCCGACCGACGCGCAGCTGGCGTCGTCGAAGCTCGTCATCGGCTCGTGCCCGCGCTCGCCCGCGGACGTCGACCGCCTCATCGACGAGGGCGGCGTCGAGGCCATCATCTGCCTGCAGTGCACGCTGTGCCACGACGCGCTCGAGATCGACTGGGAACCCATTCGACGCCGCGCGTTGGACCGCGACGTCCCCATCGTCCGCGTCGCCGTGCGCGACTTCGACCGGCTCGACCAGGCGAAGATGCTCCCGGAGATGGTTCGAAAGCTCGCGCTGTTTCAGGCCATGGGGAAGCGGACGTACGTGCACTGCACCGCGGGAATCAATCGCGCGTCGCTCACGGTTCTCGGATACCTCACGTTTTGTAAGGCGCGTCCCCTAGCTAGTATGACGCCGGTCCCCGTACGACCGCGTCGGCGTCGTGAACGCCGATCCTTAAGGACTTTCTTCCCTTCCCGCGTTTGTATCTCTCCGCCCGCCCCCCCTCGCTTTCGATCCCCGACACACCGCGACGCCTATCAACTCCACCCCTGACGCCTTTCGACTCCGCCCCCGACGCCTTTCGACCCTCAGGGCATGTCCTACGAGGACGCGCACGCGATCATACGACGGTCGAGGCCGCAGGCGAACCCGTACCAGGTGTCGTGGGATATCGCGCGGTCGCGTCTGCTCGCGGAGCGGTTGGAGGACATCTACCTGTACACGCAAGTCGACGGCGGCGGGAACTCGATCGATCAGAAGGGGGATTGGATCAAGCGCGACGTCGAAGCCGCGGAGATTGGCGTCATCAGACAGATCTTCGAACGCGGCGTCGAGGCCGACCTCGGGCTCGTGTCCGCGCTGTGCGAGATGGGGTGCCCGCGCGCGGAGGAGGAGAATAAGGAGGAGAAGAAGAAGTGAGCGATCGATCGACGCGGCGCGATGGACGGTATCATACTACGCGATGGGACGCCGGCGGGTCGAGCGACGGTTGGATCGTGATGTATCGAATCGATTACTATTCGTCGTCTCACGGCGGCGGCGGCGGCGGCGGCGGCGCGCCCACGTCCGCCGCGCTCGGGATGCTCGGCCCTCCCGGCGGCGGCGGCGGCGCGCCGACCGCCGACGCGGACTGGATCCCGAGCTCGCCGAGCATCTCCGCGTGCATCGCCGCCAGCGCGGGGTCCTGGACTCCTCCCGGCGCCGCCTCCGCGCCCGGCGCCTCCTCCTCCGCGCCCGCGCCCGCGCCCGCGGCGCCCGCGGCGGCGGCGGCCGCGACGTAATGCGCCGCGTACGGATCGGGGAACCCCCCCGGCATGCCACCGAACGGCGGCGGCGGCATCATCCCCGGGTAGCCCCCCATCCCGGGAGGCATCATCCCGGGAGGAGGCATCATCCCGGGAGGCATCATCCCCGGGTAGCCGCCCGGGTAGCCGGGCCCCGCGGCGGGATACTGCCCCGGCATCCCGTACCCCCCCGCGGCGGTCGCCGCCCCGCCGTACGACGCCGCCCCGCCGCCCGCGCCGCCGCCGCCCATCCCGCCTCCGCCCATCCCGCCCGCGCGCTTCTCCGCGAGCAGCGCCTCCACCGCGGCTTTCGCGGCGTCGACGCACTCGCGTCGCCCGCTGATCACGCACACCTCCTGCCCTTTCGCGCCGTCCGGCTGCTCTTTGTGACCGCCGCGGACGAACAACTTCGCGCCGTGCGTCTGAGACAGCTCTCGTATCTTCGCCCCCGCGGGGCCGATGACGACGCCAGCGAGAAACGGGCACGGGACGCGCTCTTCGACCTCGTCGACGACGGGCGGGTACCCGCCGCCGCCAATCCCGCCCGCGCCGCCGGTTCGATCCCCGCCGCCTCCGCCGCCCGGTACGTACCCCGGCTCGTGCGGCTTGTACGGCATCGTCGCGAGGAGCTCCTTCACGAGCTTCACCGCGGTCTCGACGCGGTCCGGCAGCCCCGTGATGACAACCTCCTCGGTCTCGCGCACCATCCGCATGTCCGCGCCGGACTCCTCCTTCATCCGCTTGATGTTCACCCCCTGCGGGCCGACGATCAGCCCGCCCCTGCGCGGGACGTGGACCCTCTCGACGACGCCGCCGGGCCCGGGGACACCAAGAGAGCCGTGCGCGCCGCCGTGCTGCGCGATGATCGCGTCCACCATCGCGCGCGCGGCGTCCACTTTGGCGCGGTCGAAGCCGCCGATGGTGCACGTCCCCGCGCCCTTTTGCACCTTGACGGTCGAGGGAGGGTCCATTCAAAGCGACGTCGGGGTGGAGTTGAAAGGCGTCAGAAGCGGAGTTGAAAGGCATCGAGGCGCGTCGGGATTGTGAGCGAGGGACCCTGGGCGGAGAGATGCGCCGGGTGGAAAAGTCCTCGAGGATCGGCGTTCACAACGCCGACGCGGTCGTATGGGGAGCAGTCAGAAATAGGAGGACGCGCCTTGACGCTCGCGCCCGACCGCGCCTCGATGTCGCGAATCGTGCCCCCGCCCGAGCCGATGACGCGGCCCTCCATGTGCCCGCCGATGTCGACCACCTCGGTGATGTACCCGGGCGCGTCCGCCGCCCCTGGCCCGGACCCCAGCGCGGCGGCGTCGGGGGCGCAGAGCCGTTCGATCGCGATTTTGGCGCGTTGAATATTGAGCGCGGCGCCGGAGATTTGAACCAATCCCTCGCCTCGCACGACGTTCAACTTGACCGCGTGCACCGTCTGAAGCTCCATGATCATCGACCCGCCTTTGCCGATCAGTCTGCCCTCCATGGACGGGTGGAATCGGAGAGAATCCTCCGCCGCGCCCGCGCCCGTTCCCGATCCGGTCCCCGATCCGGCGTCGGCGTATCCGCCGCCTAAATTCGTCCCGTGGAGCGTGAAGTCGCTTCCCGCCCCCGGCCCCATCCCCATCCCCGGCGGCGGCGGGACGTTCGTTATCCCGAGCTCCTCCGCGGCTCTCGACGCGACCGCTTTCGCGGCGTCCGAGATGCGCTTCATCATCTCGATGTCCGCCGCGAGCTCGCCGCCGTCGCGGGCCCCCCCGGCGTTGTTCCCTTCGTTCGGCGCTCCTCCTCCGCGGTCGCCGCCGCCCGCCGCGCCCGTCCGCCTCGGGTCCGTCGGCGCTCCTCCTCCGCGGTCGCCGCGGTCGCGGTCGCCGCCGCCTCCCGCGCCCATCCCGTACCTCGGATCGCCGCCGCGGTCGCGGTCGCGGTCGCCGCCGCCGCCCGCCGAGTCCGCGGCGGCGGCGGCGGCGCGGACGCGATCTCGCGCCACCATGGCAGCCATGGACGCCAGCGCGGGGTTCATCGACAGCGCGGCGTCGTGCGGCGCGCTGAAGCCGGTGGCTCGGGCTCCGTCGCGGTCGCGGTCGTCTCCGTGCGACGAGCGGCGTTTCTTCTTGCGATCGGAGGACTTGCGATCGCTGGAGCGATGATGTTTTCGATGTTTGCGCGCGCGTCGCGACGACGACGACGACGACGACGACGAGCGCGACGAGCGCGACGCGCTGCGGCTCGCGCTGCGTCCGCGACGGCTGCGGTGCTTCTTGCGGTCGCGCGAGCGCGAGCGCGAGCGGTCGCGGCCGCGCTTCGATCGATCGCCCTCGCCGCCGCCCGCGCTGCCGTGTTCGATCTTCGGAATCTTAAATCCTCCGCTCTTTCCGCCGGACGCCGACGCGGGCGCGCCCTCGGCCGCGCTCCGCTCCTCCTTCTCTCGAAGACGCGCAGCCTCCCTGCGCTCCGCGAACGTCATCTTCTTCTCCGCGCCCTCCGGCGTCGCGTCCTCTCCCATGGCGACGGCGGGCGCGGTTGACAATGCGACGACCGCGCGATCTCATCAGGAGACAACTCGGCGCGGCGGCGCGGCGCGGCGCGCGAAACGAAACGCGAAGTTTGGCTTTGGGTCGCTTTTTTTCGTCAGGACGTCGCCGCCCTCGCTATTCACGCTACGGAGGACATCACTCCTCACGGTCGAGCTCGACGTCGAGCGCGTCCTGCAAGTTCATCGACAGCCCGTGCGTCAGCGCCGCGCGGAAGTCGCCGTACTGCAGCCGCATCACGCTCACGCCCCCGACCCCGGGGTACCCGCCGCCGCCGCCGCCGCCGCCGCCGTCGGCTTTCCTCCCTCTCCCCTTCTTCTTCTTCCCGCCCCCTCCTCCTCCGCCGCCTCCGCCGCCGTTCCACTTCGGCGGCCGCAGCGCCTCCAGCACGTCCTCCGTCGCGTACTCCATCCCCGCGGCGAGGACGAGGTGGAACGACTCGCGGTCGCCGCCGCCGCCTCCGCCGCCGTCGCGCGTCGTCGTCGTCAGACGCTCCGCGAGCGCGCTCGTCTCCGCGCGCATCTTCGCGCGCAGCGCCTCCATCGTGCACCCCGCAGCCGCTCTCGACGTGATCCCGCCGTGGACGAGCACGAGCTGCCGCTCCAGGTCGCGCGCGCGTTGGAAGTCGTCGTCGCCCTCTTCCGCGAGGAGATCGGCCATCCCGACGTTCGCGAACGCGAAGAGCACGCCGTCGCCGTGCTTCGTCACCTTGGACGCCGCGAACGCGGCGATGAACCCGTGGTTCCGAACCGCGAACCGGTGCAGCTTCCCCTGCAGCGCGCCGAGGGCGGCGTCGTCGTCCGCGACGGGCGCGGGGTCGGGCGCCGTCTCCGGAGAAGGGGGGAGGTCCATCGATCTCGCGCGCCGAGGTTTGATGACGCGCGGACGGCGAAGGTTTTTTTTTCACGCTCGAGACTCAAGTCTCCCTGCCGACCTCCACGCGGGAAACGCGCGGGAAACCTCGGCCGCCCGCGCGCTTCTCCGTCGCACCCTCTCCTCGGCTCCGCCGCTGCCCGTTCCGGGACACACGTCCGTCGTCGGCGCGAGGGCACCGCACGTCGTCGCTCGCCTCGTCATGAAGAACGCGTCCGACGGGCCGACCGCGGCCTAGTGCGTCCCCCGCCCTCCTCCGCGTCCTCGCCCTCGCGTCCGTCCGCGCGTCCGCGCGCGTCGCGGCGCGGCGATCGATCTATCGGCGCGCGATCGTCGGCCGTCGACGATAACAACTTTTCTCTCCATTAGGCAACGCCGTCGCGCGCGCCGCCCGCGCTGACGACGCGCTCTTCCTCCCTCGCCCCAAAACCAACGCGCTCTCCCCACCGCAGCTGCATGCGGGCGCTCCTGAACCACATGGAGATCAACCTCAGGGTGCGTCGCGTCGCGAGTCCTCGCCCCCGCGCGATCGATCCGGCGTCGACCATTCCAATTCCGCATCTATCGCCCGCGCGCGCCAAAAACGACGTTTCGTTTCGTTCGGTTTCGGTCGCGGCGATGGCCGATGGAGTACTTGCTGACCGATCTCCCCCACCCCAACCCGCGCGCCCCCTCCCTCGCCCACTCGATCTCTCGCCCACAGAACCGCGTCGAGGCGAAGACGAACCGTCACGCGCACAATCGGTTCGAGAACTCCAACTACGACGGCGGCGCGGGGCACCGCGGCGTCTACCCGAACAAAGTAGCCGCGCCGCGCGCGCGGCGGTACCTCAACGACGCGAAATGCGACATCGGGTACGTCCCGTCGCCGCTGCTCAAGGACCAGCTGCGGCCGATATTCCAGCACTACGCGAGCGTCGGGACGAAGGATAACTACACGTACCTCTCGCGGACGCAGTTTTTGCGGTTCGCGCGAGACTGCGGGCTCGTCGTCGACGGCGACGATCGCGTCGCCGTCGACCTCGTCTTCGATCACGTCGTGAAGACCGCGGCGATCGGCGGCGGCGACGTCAAGGGAAGCCGCCTCTCGTTCCACGAGTTCCTCGGCGCGCTCGGCGCGCTCGCGCTCGCGATGTACGACGACGTCCTCGAGGTGGATCGAAAATGGAATCCGACATCGGGAAGCGGCGTCGCGTTCGGCGGCGGCGGCGCGGGCGTCCCGGGCGCGCCGACGACGACGACGGCGACGGTGCGCGTCGTCGGCGGGCGGCTCACCGCGGACGCGTCGCCGTCGCCGTCGCCCGGGCAATTCGCGCCGTCTCCCTTCGGCGACGACGACGGCGAATTCGACGGCGCTCGCACGGCCAACTACACCGACGAGGGCGGCGGTCGCGGCGGCGGCGACTCGCCGAGCGCGGCAGCCTCCCCGCCGTCGCCGTCGCCGTCGCGCGGCGCACCGTTCCCGACCGGGATGGAACTCGCCGCGCGCGGGGAGGCGTCGTTCCTCTCCCCATCCCGCGGCGCGCTGCGCGTGCGTCCGAGTTCGAAGATGACGTCCGACGCGTACTCGCGGTCGCTGTCGACGACGCGCTCCAAGGGCCGGCTCCGCGAGGGCGGCGCCACGCTGAGCGCGGGCGACGCCGTGCGGATTCTCGTCGACGAGTGCGTGCTGCCGTGCGCGGCGCGCGTCAGCGAGCCGAGCGAGGACGCGCACCGAGACGCGGTGCGATGCTCCGGGGTGCGTCACCTCCTGAGAGAGCACGAGAGAGAGCTGAAGCGGATGTTTCATCACTACAGGTGCGTTCTATACACTGGTTCCCATATGACCGCGTTCGCGTGGTGAACGCGGATCCTTAAGGACTTTTGCCGTCGTCTCTCTCCGCCCACCCCTCGCTTTCAACGCCCGCCCTCGACGCCTTTCAACTCCACCCCGCCTTTCAACTCCACCCCAGCGCCACCGAGCTCATCGTCGCGGAGAAGCCGCGGGGGACGGCGCGGCGGTTGCGCTGGAGCGACGTCGCGCGCGAGGACGGCGGCATGAGCAAGACGGAGTGGAAGCGCTTCCTCCTCGACTTCCGCGTGTTTCCGGATCTCGTGTCCGAGGTGCAGGCGATGCGGATCTTTCGGAAGGCGAACCACGGCGCGAGGAGAGACTCGGACGAGCGAGCGCTGTCGTACGACGAGTTCACCGAGTGCCTCGCGCGCGTCGCGCTGACGCACGGCGGGTACAAACCGAATCCGGGCGGCGACGGCGCGCTCGCGGAGCGCGCGCCGCCGCCGCCGCCGCAATTCGCGCGAGCGGCGACGATGATGCCGATGCATCAAGCGGTGAGGGCGGACGGGTCGCCGACGCGAGGCGAGCACCGGACGCTCGTCAGGGAGGCGTCCGGGACGTACCGCGACGCGTACGGCGAGCGCGTGAAAACGCCCGATCTCGAGGCGTTACGCGACGACCCGGACGCGAGAGCGGCACCGAAATTCGTCATCCGGCTGACCCCCGGGTTCTCCAAAGACGGTGCCGGCGCGCGCGCGCCGCTGTACAGAGAGAGGAGTTACATGTACAAGGAGAGCAGGACGCCGCACTCGAACGTCTCCCCTTCCTCCGCGCGGTACGACCGCGTCGTCGAGGAGCAGTACTGCCCCGTCGCGGGCTCGCCGGCGACGTACCACAGAGCCATGGTGGACAACCTCTCGCGGCGGGACGAGAAGATCGAAGCCGCGGAGCTTCGCAGGCGCGAGACGGTGCTCAGACAGCGCGCGCGCGTGCGAGAGATGACGAACCGGAGGAAAGAGAAACGGCTGGATCTCGAGGCGCACGTCGGGCGCCGATACGAAGAGATCGCGCCGCCGAGGTGGCAGCCGGAGTACGCGATGATCAGCGAGAACAACGGGACGGTGAAAAACCTGCCGAGATGGCGGCCGCCGACGACAGGAGTGACGCTCGCGAAGAAGTCCGGGTCGGCCCCCGAGGCGTCTTTCGAGTACGAGTATTCTCATCGCGCGAAGACGACGGCGACGGAGCTGCCAGACATCCACGACGGGTACACGCGCGGGAGCGCGAATAAGATGCCGAACGTGTTGACCGTGAAACGGCTCCCTCAAGGGCGTTTCATGCCTACGAACACCCTCGGCGGCGCGAAGACGGGGCTGTTCGGGCCGAGGGGCGCGACCGCGACGAGCGAGCGGACGACGGGGGAGGGGCTGCGAGACTATCGGATCTCGTTCGGGGAGACGACGTTTTCGCCCGGTCGAAGGCTCGTCGAGCCGACGTACTGATGACGATTTCGTTTCCGGTTTCGTTTTCGTTTTCGTTTTCGTATGCAATCAATGCGCATCGTGTTCTATCTACCTCACCTTCGCTAACTCGCGTCGCCGCTCGGCGCCCCGCCCGGGGAAAAAATACCTTCTCGCTACCTGCACGTCGCTCACGTCAGCGTGTGCTCCATCGCCGCCATGGACACGGCGACGTGCTCGCACATCATCCGCACGAGCTTCTCGTCCGTCTCGTCGAACGGCACCGGGCCTCGCGCGTGTCGCCTCCCGAACCGCCCGAACCGTTTCTTCTCCGACATTTTTTTCTCCGACGCCGAATCTGGTGGACTTTTGTTCACCATCTGCACGACGGCGACGACGTCCCCGCGCGCGCTCTTCACCGGACACGTCAGTATCGTCCGCGACGTGAACCCCGTGATCCCGTCTCGATCGATGCTCGCGTCGAAGTCCGGGTCCGCATACGCGTCCGCCACGTTCGACAGCAATCCGCCGCGCGCCACCGCGCCGACGATGCCGACGTCGAGCGGCCGCCGAACGACGACGTTTTCCGCGGCGTTCCCGACGGACGCCCTCGACCACATCTCCCCACTCGTCTCGTCCACGATCCACAGCGTCGCGGCGTCGCACGCGGCGATCTCGTGGCCCTTGTCCATGATCGCCTTGAAGATGGCGTCGTACTCCTTCTCCTCCTTCGCCTTCTCCGTCGCGCGCGCGTCGACGACGAGGAGGTTCACGAGGCCGAGCGAGCAACCGAGCACCACGCCGAAGACTTTCCCGAGCGTCGACGCGACGCGAACGCCGCGCGCGAGCTGCTGCGTCGGCGTCAGCGACGGCGCCGCGAGCCCGCACCGCAGCACGAACCCCTCGATCGTGCTTCCGAACAACACCCCGCTCGTGTCGCTGAAGATTTGCCCGAGCGCGGCCGCGGCGAGCGAGGACAGCCCGAGCGCGACGCCGAACGTCGAGTCGATGGCGTCGCCCGCGTGGATGAGCACGGTGTTGTCCACGAACCCGAACGCGACGAACGGCACGGCGCTGAAGAGGAAGACCTCGCGGAGTTGGCGGCGCGTGACGGGGGGCGACGCCGTCGGCGACGGCGACGGCGCGGCGCTCGACGCGAACCCGCGCGACGACGACGACGACGACGACGACGAACCCGACGAACCCGACGAAGCGCGTCGTGAAGACGAAGCGACGGGGGAGTCGAACGCGCGGCGCCGACCGCGTGACAGCGCGACGTCGAGGGAGAACGGCGGCGGCGGCGCGCGCTGGCGGGACGCGGCGGCGAGCAGCCGCGACCCCGCGCGGCGCCACATGACGATCGACGCGTGCCCGGCGCGGGACGCGCGGCGACGCGTCTGAGATCTTCGCCATTCATTTTCGAACTGCTCGCTCGCGGCTTTCGCCGTTGTTACGCGCCACAGCGATGGCGCGCTCCCCTCTCCTCTCCCTCCCCCTCGTCCTCGTCCTCCTCCTCGCCGCCGCGGCGACCGCGCGCGCGGACACCGAGTACCTCCGCGACGAGACCAGGCGCATCGACGACGCCGTCCCGGTGACGTGCGCCGCGTGCGCGTCCGCGGTCACGCACATCGAGCGCGCGCTGCGACGGATCGATCAGACGACGTTCTCCTCCGAGGGCGACGCGGAGGCGACGAACGCGCGAAACGCGGCGAGACGCCGCCGGTCGCTGACGCACGGCAGGAGCGAGACGAAGATACGCGACGCGCTCGGCGGCGCGTGCGCCTTCTTGCGCGCGTCGGAGGAGAGAGAGGACGAGGAGAAGCGCGCGGCGATGACGCGCGCGGGGTTCGACATCGCGGGCGCGTGCGAGACGATCGTGGAGACGCACGAGGAGGACATCGAGGAGCACGTGTTCGCGGACGGCGTGGACGGGCTGAAGGATCTCGTGTGCGTCAGGCTGACGCGCGCGTGCCCGCGGCTGTCGACGAGGGACGAGCTGTGATGAGACGCCGTCGGCCGGAGAGGACGACGCGAGGAGCGGCGCGCCTCATCACTATCGATCTAGAATAATATTACATCCATCACCTCTCGTCACCGCTTGGATATGCGGCTCCTAAACTTAAACCCGCCGCCGCCGCCGCCCTCCGCGCCGCTATCGCGCCTCACGAACGCGGGCCGGTCCCGCGGCAAATCCTGCGGGTGCGGCGTCCACGGGTCGCGCGCCTCCTCCTCTCCCCTCGCCGTCGGCGGCGGCTTCCTCGCCTCCGCCGGAGACAGCCCCGCCATCAACCGCGTGAGCTCGCGCGCGCTGACGACCGGCGGCGCGCGGCGCATGAGCACCGCGTCCTCGACAGGGTTTGCGTAGTACGCCCTCCTCGCGCCGACGCGCGCGAACCCCAGGGCGGCGTACAGCGCGAGCGCGGCGTCGTTGGACGCGCGGACTTCGAGGAAAGCCTCGCCCGTCGGGTTGAGGTCGAGCGCCGCGCGCACGAGCGCGGTGGCGACGCCGCGGCGGCGACGCGACGGCGCGGTCGCGACCTCGAGGATCTGCGTCTCGCCCGCGACGGACCACGCGACGGCGAGGCCGGCGAAGGAAGAAGAAGACGAC
>Ga0181554_1001410_pt1 | contig 22669 bp, 18 predicted proteins | sample 011ome_16_FD_145602 | JGI IMG/M metagenome (GOLD analysis project Ga0181554, IMG submission 145602) | Coastal salt marsh microbial communities from the Groves Creek Marsh, Skidaway Island, Georgia - 011503CT metaG (spades assembly) | ecosystem: Environmental > Aquatic > Marine > Intertidal zone... | reverse complement strand
CTGCAGAAGGGGTGGCATGTTCGGTCATGCGCTGCATTCTAGAAACGGGCTGCGCCATGCTGCTGCCACGGTGCGAAGCCCCACGCCATGCCCTCCCCACCATCTGCCCATAAACTGCCCCGATGCAATTTCCTCTGGCTCCCGCAAGGCTTGCGGCCCTGGCCCTGACAGCGCTGGCCCTGGCCGGCTGCGCCAGCACGGGCAGCGGCTCGGGCGCCATCGGCTACTACTGGCAATCCCTGCGCGGACATGTGCAGCTGATGCAGGCGGCCGAGCCCATTGATGCCTGGGTGGCGCGCGACGACATTGCGCCCGCGCTGCGCGAGCGCCTGCAGCTGGCCCAGCGTGCCCGCGCCTTTGCAGTCACCGAGTTGGGCCTGCCCGACAACGCCAGCTACCGCCGCTATGCCGACCTGAAGCGCCCCGCCGCGGTGTGGAACGTGGTGGCCGCGCCGCCGTATGGACTCAAGCTGCACACCTGGTGCTTTCCGGTCACGGGCTGCATCGGCTACCGCGGCTACTTCACCGAGGCCGACGCGCAGGCCGAGGCCGCCCGGCTGGCCGCCCAGGGGCTGGAGGTGGAGGTGTATGGCGTGCCCGCGTACTCGACGCTGGGCTACATGAACTGGGCCGGCGGCGACCCGCTGCTGAGCACCTTCATCGCCTGGCCCGAAGGCGACTTCGTGCGGCTGCTGTTCCACGAGCTGGCGCACCAGGTGGTGTACGCCGAGGGCGACACGCTGTTCAATGAATCGTTTGCCACCGCGGTCGAGCGCATCGGCATTGCGCAATGGCTGGCCACGCAGGCGAGCGAACCGGCCCGGGCCGCCGCAGCCACCAGCGAGGCACGCCGCAGTGCATTCCGGGCGCTCACACGGGCCACCCGGGAGCGCCTGGGTGCCATTTATGAGGAAAAAGAGCCCAAGGTGCTAGTGCAGCCTGGCTTGTTAGCTATGAAAAACAGAGCATACGAGACCTTCCACGCCGAGTACGCCGCGCTGCGCGAGCGCTGGCTGAAGCCGCAGGACGGCACCGCCCCGCTGGTCACCACCGCCCAGGTGGCAGGCTACGACCGCTGGGTGGCCCGCGCCAACAACGCCAGCTTTGCAGCCCAGGCTGCATACGACGAACTGGTGCCTGCGTTTGAAGCCCTGCACGCCCGCGAGGGCGGCGACTGGCCGCGGTTTTATGATGCCGTACGGCAGCTGGCACGGCAGCCACGGCCCCAGCGCGAACAGGCCCTGCGCGCGCTGCTGCCAGCCCCCCACTGATAACGACCCACGCCCCCAAGGAGACCCCCGGTGCCAGACATCCACATCCATCGCGAACACCACCTGGGCTTCAAGGAAGCCCGCAAGGTTGCCTTTGCCTGGGCCGAAAAGGCCGAAGAGAAGTTCGACATGGAATGCACCTACGAAGAAGGTGATACCGAAGACCTGCTCACCTTCAGCCGCTCGGGCGTCAAGGGCACGCTGCTGGTGGATGGACACCAGTTCGAGATGAAGGCACAGCTGGGCTTTTTGTTCGGCGCGTTCAAGGATCGCATCGAAGCCGAGATTGGCGAGCAGCTGGACGCCCTGCTGAACGCGCCCCACCCGGCAGGCAAAAAGGCTGCAGCAGACAAGAAAAAACCTGCGGAGGCCGTCGCAACAAAGCCTGCAGCCAAGGCGGCAGCCGCCAAGCCTGCCGCCAAGCCCAAGAAGGCCTGAGCGCGCCCATGACAGCGCCTGCAACCTTGGCCGCGCAGGGCACCGCCGCGGCGGCTGCCACCCCGGCCTTCGACACCGTGTCGGCCCTGCTGCACAGCCGCTACAGCTGCCGCGCCTTTCTGCCCGAGCCCCTGCCGCGCGCCACCATCGAGCGCATCCTGGCGGCCGCGCAGCGCACGGCATCGTGGTGCAACGCGCAGCCCTGGCAGCTGCACATTGCCAGCGGCACCACGCTGGATGCCCTGCGCACCGCGCTGCAGGCCCGCGTGGCTGGCGCCCCGCCCTCGCCCGACCTGCCCTGGCCGCGCGAGTACCGCGGCGTGTACCAGGAGCGCCGCCGCGAATGCGGCCTGGGCCTGTACGACGCGGTGGGCATTGCCCGTGGCGACCGCGCGGCATCGGCGCTGCAGGCCGCGCAGAACTTCACCATGTTTGGCGCGCCGCATGTGGCCATCGTCACCAGTGATGAGGCGCTGGGCACTTACGGCGCGGTGGACTGCGGTGCCTATGTGGCCAACTTTCTGCTGGCCGCCCAAAGCCTGGGCGTGGCCACCATCGCCCAGGCAGCGCTGGCGGCCTACCCCGATGTGCTGCGCGAGGTGCTGGGTATAGCGGGCGACCGTACCGTGGTGTGCGCCATCTCGTTCGGCACGGCCGATACCGCGCACCCGGCCAACGGCTTTCGCACCACGCGCGCTGCCGTGGGCGACAGCGTGGTCTGGCACGAATGAAGGCCGCACCTGCTGCTACGGATTCGCTGGCGGCCTGCCGCGAGGGGCCCACCAGGGGGCCCACGCAGCCTACTCCGGCGGCTGGTCCTTGCACACATCCACCAGGCATTGCGCCATGAACTCGGTGGCAGGCATCAGCGGAACATCAGGGCGCGACAGCAGCTTGAGCGTGAGCGCCCCCACCGGCAGGGCTGGCTGCTGCACGGCCACCATGCCGCGGCATTCGGGCAGGCGCAGCAGCGGCGCGGGGATGATGCCGGCCACGTCGCCATGGCGCATCACGGCCAGCGCGGCCAGGGTCTCGGCATAGGCGATCTGCTGCGGGGGTGCGACGCCCGCGCGCTCGAAGATCGCCCGCAAGGCACCGCTCTTGAGGCCATCGCGCGGGCCGGTCAGCACCCATTCGAGCTGCGCGAGCGCCTCGGGCGTGGGATGGGCCAGCACCGGGTGGCCCTGGCGCAGCACGATGTGCTGGTGCAGCTGCAGGATGGTGCAGTCGTTGAATTCGCCCTTGGGCAGGTCGCCGGTTTCGGCCACCACGGCCAGGTCCAGCGTGCCTTCGCGCAGCCGCGGGATCACGCGCGACACCAGGCCATCGGCCAGCTCCACCGACACGCGCGGGTAGCGCTGGCGGAACCAGGTGAACACCTGGCCCAGGTGCATGAGCGTGATGTACGGCGTGAGGGCCACCCGGATCTGGCCCTGCTGCGGGTCGGCCGCCTGGCTCAGCTCTTCATCGGCCAGGTCGATCTGGCGGGTGACGAGCCGCGCCCGCGCCAGCAGTCGCTGGCCTGCATCGGTAAGCACCACGCCGCGCGAGCCGCGCTGCAGCAGCGCCACGCCCGCGTCTTCTTCCAGTTGCCGCAGCGCCTTGGTGAGCGCTGCCTGCGACAGGTGCAGGTTGCGCGCCGCCGCACGGATGCCGCCATGCTCGACCACGCCCACCAGGGCGCGCAGCTGGTGCAGGCGCAGGGTCATGGCAGCGGGGCCAAATGGGCGGGGAGCATCGGTCGAGTGTATGCAAACCCCGCCATGGCGCCACCCGCATCCGTGCCGCAGCGCAGCAAGGCCGGGAGGATCAGGCGAGGGCAGCTTCGGGCTGGCTGACGGCTCTGATGGCCTGCGGTGCCTGCGCGCTGTCGCCGCGCACCACCGCGAACAGGTCCTTGGGGTCGGCCAGCGAAGGGATCAGCGCCATGCGCTCACCCATGCCCAGCGCCAGCGCCGTATCGCGCATGAAGCGCAGGGCCGAGAAGTCTTCAAGCGCAAAGCCCACCGAGTCGAACACTGTCACTTCATCCTGACGGGTACGGCCTGCCTTGCGGCCTGCCAGCACTTCCCACAGCTCGGTCACGGCAAAGTCGGCCGGCAGCTGCTGGATGTCGCCCTCCACCCGCGTCTGGGGCGTGTATTCGACAAACACGTTGCCACGGCGCAGCACGTCGGCATGCAGCTCGGTCTTGCCGGGGCAATCGCCGCCCACGGCGTTGATGTGCATGCCGGGCTCGACCATGTCGGGCGTGACGATGGTGGCGCTGGTCTTATCGGCTGTCAGCGTGGTGATGATGTCGGCCCCGCGGGCGGCCTCGGCAGCGCTGGCACACGCCTGCACTGCCAGGCCAGCGCCGCGGAGGTTGGCCGCCAGCTTGGCGGTGGCGCCGGCATCGGTGTCGAACAGGCGCACATGGGTGATCCCCACCAGGTGCTGGAAGGCCAGCACCTGGAACTCGCTTTGCGCACCGTTGCCGATGACGGCCATGGTGCGGCTGCCGGGCCGCGCCAGCGTGCGGGCTGCCAGGGCCGACATGGCGGCGGTGCGCAAAGCGGTGGTCAGGGTCAGCTCGCTGAGCAGCAGCGGCGTGCCGGTGGCCACATCGGCAAGCACGCCAAAGGCCATCACGGTCGACAGCCCGAACTTCGTGTTGCCGGGGTGTCCGTTGACGTACTTGAACGAGTAATTCACGTCGTCTGAAATGGGCATCAGCTCGATCACGCCTTCGCGGGAATGGTTGGCCACGCGGGCCGATTTGTCGAAATCTTCCCAGCGCAGGAAGTCGTCACGGATGTTGGCGGCAATGCCCTCAATGCAGGCCTGCACGCCTTTTTGGCGTACCAGCCCGATGACGTCTGGAGCGCTGAGATAGAGGGTGGCGAGGGGGCTGGAAGGGGTGTTCATGGCATGTCTCCTTGTAGTCTGAAATATCCGTGGATGGAGTGTCCGGGGAGCCGCAGGCAATGTGAATCGGCAAACTTGTCCCGTTTTGCGCATTTCTTTGACAAAATGGCAGCCTTCAGTATCGGAATGCCCCATGGATGAGCTTGACCACTCCCTGATCAGCCTGCTGCGCACCAACGCCCGCATGAGCATTGCCGACCTGGCGCACAAGCTGGGTGTGTCGCGCGGCACGGTGACCAACCGCATCCGCAAGCTGGAGGACACGCAGACCATCGTGGGCTACACCATCAAGCTGCGGCCCGAGGCCGAGCCCGAGCGCATCCGCGCCTGGATGGGGGTGCTGATCGAGGGCAACCAGACGCGCCAGGTGATTGCCAGCCTGCTGGGCGAGCCCGGCGTGTCGACCCTGCACGACACCAACGGCCGCTGGGACCTGCTGGCCGAGCTGGAGGCCCGCTCGATGAGCGAGCTGTCCCAGGTGCTGGAACGCATTCGGCTGATTTCGGGCATCCGCAGCACCGAGACCAACATCCATCTCACCAGCTACCGGTAAGCGCCGTTGCAGCGCTGGCCCGCTGGCCCGCTCGCCGCGAAGGCCGGGCGGTGCGGCCTGCACCCCGCCCAGGTGAACACCAATGGTTGTCATGCGGACAAATGACAGCCTTACGGGCGCTGCAGCCGGCGCCTAGCATCGTCTCCGGGATGAAAGAGCCGCGCTGCGCAAGCGGTGGCGCCATCCCTCCACAGGAGACAAAAAATGCCCCAGGCAATCCCCGCATCGTCCCGCCAACCGACGGTGCACACCCCCCGCGCAGGAACAGCCGCACGCCGGCGCCCGGCCCACCCCACCCTCGACCACCGGATCAAGGCACGCACCATGAACATCTCTTCCCGCATCTCCACCGTGCTGCCCGCAGCCCTGGGCGCCCTGCTGCTGGCCGGCTCTGCCGTGGCCCAGACCTTCCCCGCCAGGCCCATCACGCTGATGGTCCCGTACACCGCGGGCGGCCAGTCGGACGTGATTGCGCGGCTGGTGAACACGGCACTGGCCAAGCAGCTGGGCCAGCCGGTGATCATCGAGAACCTGGCGGGGGCCGGTGGCGCCATTGCCGCGCAGAAGGTGCTCAATGCGCCGGCCGACGGCTACTACCTGTTCCAGGGCTCGCCCAATGAGCTGATCCTGACCCCGCTGGCCAACGCGGCAGTGAAATTCAAGTCGGAAGAATTCCGCGCGGTGCAGATGCTCGCGCTGGCCCCGATTGCCATCTCCGCCCGCAAGGACCTGCCCGCGTCCAACGCCGACGAACTGGTGGCCCTGGCCGCCAAGTCGGCCGCCGAGGGCAAGCCGCTGAACTACGCCAGCGTGGGCAACGGCACCTTCTATCACCTGCTGGGCGAGCAGCTGGCACGCCGCGCCAACACCACCATGCAGCATGTGCCCTACAAGGGCGGCGCCAATGTGTTGCAGGATTTGCTGGGCGGGCAGATCGACATCTTCCTCACGCCCTACGGCGCGCCCCACGTGGCCATGGACAAGCAGGGCAAGATCAAGTTCGTGGCCACGCTGTCGCCCACGCGCGATGCGCTGCTGCCCAACGTGCCGTCGGTGGACGAGAGCAAGGCACTCAAGGGCTTCAACTACGACATCTGGACTGGCTACTTCGTGCGCAAGGACACGCCCGAGGCCGTGGTGCAGGCACTGCACAAGGCGCTGATCGAAACCCTGAACGACCCCGCTGTGCGCACCGCGCTGGAAGCCCAGGGCCAGATGCTGCCCAAGCCCCAGACGCTGCCTGAGGCCGCCAAGGCCTACGCCGATGGCGCCACGATGTACCGCAACATCGCCAAGAGCATCAACCTGCAACCGCAATGAGCGCGCGCCAGGACCTCCTTGCCGCGCTGCAGGCGCAGGCGCCGGAGTTCGTGGCCCTGCGCCACGACATCCACCGCCACCCCGAGCTGGGCCTGCACGAGGTGCGCACGTCGGAGCTGATCGCCCAGCGGCTGGCCGCGTGGGGCTACACCGTGCACCGGGGCCTGGCCCGTACGGGCGTGGAGGGCCAGCTGCGCAAGGGCAGCGGCAGCAAGCGCCTGGGCCTTAGGGCCGACATGGACGCCCTGCCGCTGCAGGAAACCAACCATTTCGCGCATGCCAGCTGCCACCCGGGCGTGATGCACGCCTGCGGGCACGACGGCCACACGGCCATGCTGCTGGCGGCGGCGCGCTACATCGCTTCCGATGTCGACTTCTCGGGCACGCTGAACCTGATCTTCCAGCCGGCCGAGGAGCATCCGGGCGGCGCGCGGATGATGATCGCGGAAGGCCTGTTCGACCTCTTCCCGTGCGATGCGATCTTTGCAGCGCACAACATGCCCGGGCAGCCCACGGGCCAGCTGGTGTTCCGCGAGGGCGCGGCCATGGCGTCGAGCGACGACGTGACGATCACCGTCACCGGCACGGGCGGCCACGGGGCCATGCCGCACAAGGCCAGCGACTGCGTGGTGGCGGCGTCGGCCATCGTGATGGCGCTGCAGACCGTGGTGTCGCGCAACGTGGACCCGCGCCAGACGGCCGTGGTCACGGTGGGCTCGTTCGTGGCAGGCCAGGCCAACAACGTGATTCCCGAATCGGCCCGGCTGGAACTGAGCGTGCGCGCACTGGACCGCGAGGTGCGCGACCTGCTGGAGCAGCGCATCCGCGCCCTGGTGCAGGCGCAGGCCGAAAGCTTTGGCGTGCGGGCCGACATCTGCTACCACCGCGACTACCCGGTGCTGGTCAACACCTCGCGCGAAACCGAATTTGCGCGCCAGGTGGGCCTGGAACTGCTGGGCCCCGAACGCGTGACCCTGCAGGGCGAGGCCCTGACCGGCAGCGAAGACTTTGCGGTGATGCTGGACCACTGCCCGGGCAGCTACCTGCAGATCGGCAACGGCGCGGGCGAGGGCTCGTGCATGGTGCACAACCCCGGCTACGACTTCAACGACGACATCCTGCCCGTGGGCGCCGCCTACTGGGCACTGCTCACGCAGCGTTTCCTCACGCCCTGACCCCTTAGGAGCCTTTGCCATGACACAAGAACTCTGGCGCCTTGGCGCCACAGAGCTGGCCGCTGCCATTGCCCGGCGCGAATGCAGCGCCACCGATGCGGCCCGCAGCGTGCTGGCCCGCATCGACGACACCAACCCCCGCATCAACGCCCTGCCAGACGTGATGCGTACCCAGGCACTCATCGCTGCCCAGGCGGCCGACGACGCGCAGGCGCGCGGCGATGCCCTGGGCCCGCTGCACGGGGTGCCGGTGACCATCAAGGTCAACATCGACACCGCAGGCACGGCAAACACCGATGGCATCCTGGCCTGCAAGGACAACGTGGTGCAGGCCGATTCGCCCCTGGTGGCCCACCTGCGCGCGGCCGGCGCCGTGATCGTCGGGCGCAGCAATACGCCCGCCTTTTCGCTGCGCTGGTTTACCGACAACGCACTGCACGGCCGCACGCTCAACCCTTTCAACGCGGGCGTGACGCCCGGGGGCTCCAGCGGCGGCGCAGCCGCTGCCGTGGCCTGCGGGATGGGCCCCATTGCCCATGGCAATGACTACGGCGGCTCAGTGCGCTACCCTGCCTGGGCCTGCGGCGTGGTGGGCCTGCGCACCACGGCCGGCCGCATCGCGTCGTACAAGCCCAGCTCGCCCAGCCGCGGCATCACTGCGCAGCTGATGTCGGTGCAGGGCCCGCTCACGCGCAGCGTGGCCGATGCGCGCCTGGCACTGCAGGTCATGGCGCAGGCCACGCCGCTCGACCCGTACTGGGTGCCGGCCCCCATCGACTACCCCGCAGACAACAAGCCCCTGCGCGTGGCCCTGTTCAAGCGCCATGCCGCCTACGATGCCGACCCGAGCGTGGTGGCTGCCCTGAAGCAGGCCGCGCAGTGGCTGGCCGACGCCGGCTGCGAGGTGGAAGAAGTGGAGCCCCCGCACTTTGAAGAGGCCGCGCAGCTGTGGCGCGACCTGGTCTACAACGACCTGCGCCGCGCCGGCCTGCCCGCCATCAACGCCATGGGCGACGCACCGGTGCGCAAGAACCTGGCCTTCATGATGGAAGAGCTGCCCGAGCTGGACCGCGACGCCTACCTGAGCGCCCTGCTGCGCCGCCAGGATATCGGCCGCGAATGGGCGGTGTTCCAGGAGCAATACCCGGTGCTGCTGATGCCCAACTCGTGGGAGCGCCAGTTCCCCATCGACGACGACACGCAATCGGCCGCGCGCATGCAGCGCATCGTGGCCGCGCAGAGCCCGTTGCTGGGCACCGCCATGCTCGGGGTGCCCGGGCTGTCGGTTCCCACTGGCCTGCACAACGGCCTGCCCGTGGGCGTGCAGCTGGTGGCCCACCGCTACCGCGAAGACCGCCTGCTGCGCGCTGGCGCGATCATCGAGGCCCAGGCAGGCTTCAACGCGGTGGACCACCTGCCGTTCTGAGCAGGCCCGGCGGCGGGGGAGCCGGTACGATGCAGGTCAACCTGCGTGGGCGCCATCGCCCGCCGCCCTGCTTCTGCCGCCGCCCATGACCGCTGCTCCTTACCCAACCCTTTCAAGCCCGTTGGCCCACACGCCGGGCTCCGTGCCAGACGTCCTCATCAGCGAGGTCGGCCCGCGCGACGGGCTGCAATCCGTCAAGGCGACCATGCCCACGGCCGACAAGCTGCGGTGGGTGGACGCCCTGGCCGCCGCCGGCCTGCGCGAGATCGAGGTGGGCTCCTTCGTGCCCGCGCGCCTGCTGCCGCAGATGGCCGACGTGGCCGAGGTGGTGCGCCATGCGCTCACGCACCCGAGCATCACCGTGATGGCACTGGCGCCCAACCTGCGCGGGGCCGAGGCGGCCATCGCGGCCGGGGTGCACAAGGTCACGCTGCCCGTGTCGGCCAGCCCCGCGCATTCGCTGGCCAACGTGCGCAAGACGCCCGAGGCCATGTTGGACGAAGTGCGCGCCGTGGTCGCGCTGCGCGATGCACAGGCGCCGGGGGTGCGGGTGGAGGTGGGCTTGTCCACCGCCTTTGGCTGCACCCTGCAGGGCCCTGTGCCCGAAGATGATGTGATCCGCCTGGCCGCGGCCTGCGCGCAGGCGGGGGTTGATGAAGTGGGCCTGTCGGACACCACGGGCATGGCGAACCCGGCGCAGGTGCGCCGCCTGTTCACCCGGCTGCAGGCCGAGCTGGGCCGCAAGGCCGGCGCGGCCCACATGCACAACACGCGCGGGCTGGGCCTGGCCAACTGCCTGGCCGCGTACGACGCCGGGGTGCGCACCTTTGATGCATCGCTGGGCGGGCTGGGCGGCTGCCCCTACGCACCAGGCGCATCGGGGAACGTGGTCACCGAAGACCTGGTCTTCATGTTCGAGGCCATGGGCATCCGCACGGGGGTGGACCTGACCCTGCTGATGGCAGCGCGGCTGCCGCTGCAGGCCGGGCTGCCCGGCGAGCCGCTGTACGGCATGACGCCCGAGGTCGGGTTGCCCAAGGGTTGGAGACAACCCCGGTAAAGCCCTGACGGCCCCGAAAAACAAAAGGCGACCTCGGTCGCCTCTCTTCATGGTGCGGGGTGCCCGCGCCGATCAGCTCAGCGAGGTGATCAGGTCGATGTATTGCTGCTTGGCGGCGTCGGCATCGGTGCCCTTCAGGGTGTTCCACGCATCCCACTTGGCGCGGCCGACCATGTCGGAAAAACTGGGCTTCTTCTCGGTGTTGTCGCCGGCGGTGGCCTGCTTGTACAGGCCATAGATCTTGAGGAGCGTGGCGTTGTCGGGGCGCTCGCTCAGGTTCTTGGAATTGGCGACGGCGGCTTCGAAGGTGGCGTTCAGGTCGGACATGGAGGGGCTCCTAGGACTGGAAGACATAACGCAGGAGGGGGTGAATCCGGCGCATGGGGGGAGGGAAAGAACGGTGTCGGCGACAGCGTGCTGCGTTGTATCTTACGGGCTGCACCGCGCCCTGGCCGCTGCAAACCCTAGAACCTGTTCAAGATCTTTTCGGGGATCGCATTGGAGTGCAATCGGGATGAGTGGATGCTTCGGATGCGCCGCATGGGCTCGTGCCCATGCAAGCAGCCGGAGCGTTCAATCACCCGATTTCACTCCAACCCTTTGGGCAAGTGCCTTGCCGGGCGGTCTGCATTGTTGCAGCGCTCGCCAATAGCTGGGCTATTGGCGGCGCGCTGCGCCTAGCAGCCCATCCCGGCAAGGCTCTTGTGCGACCCCGAAAAGATCTTGAACAGGTTCTTAGAGCCAGGCCCCCAAAAAACAGCACGACAACAGGCGTCCATCCGATGGTGACCCGCACAACCGCTCCCGCCGCAACCCAGCCCGCACCAGCGCCGTCCAGCCCGCACGTACCGCAACAAGCCTCACCGCCGCAGTCCATCGCCGCCGCCGCAGCAGCGCGCAGGGCGGCACAGGCGTTGCCGCCTGCAGCCCGAAAGGCCGCAACGGCTGTGCAAAAGAACATGCGCCGCGCAGCTAGCGGCATGCTGGGCCTCTCGGGCGAGCGCATGAGCAAGGTCGACACCGCCTGGCTGCGCATGGACTCGGACAGCAACCTGATGATGATCAACGGCGTGTGGACGCTGTCGCCCGGCATCACCTGGCAAGCGCTGTGCGAGCGCGTGGAGCAGCGGCTGCTGCAGTACCCGCGCTTTCGCCAGCGCGTGATCGAAGATGCGGCAGGTGCCACCTGGGTGGAAGACCGCCACTTCGACATCGCCGCCCATGTGCTGCGCGAAAAGCTGCCCCGTCGCAAGGGCCACAGCATGCAGCGCGCCCTGCAGGACCGCGTGGGCGAACTGGCCATGCAGCCGCTGGACCCGCGCCGCCCGCTGTGGCAGATGCACCTGATCGAGGACTTCGTGGGCGACGACGGCCAACCCGGCAGCGCGCTCATCGTGCGCATCCACCACTGCATTGCCGACGGCATTGCACTCATCTCGGTGACCATGTCGCTGGTGGACGGCGGCGCCGAGCCCCCGCGCCGCAAGCCCCGCAGCAAGAGCGATGCGGCCGCCACGGCAGAAGACTGGATTGCCGACATGCTGATCAAGCCCTTCACCGGGCTCACCGTGAAGGCGCTGGACCTTGCTGGTGACAGCGCGGCGCGTTCATTCCAGATGCTGGGCGACCCGGAAAAGACCATGCAGCACGGCCTGGCCGGCACCATGGACATGGCCCGCGTGGCCTACCAGCTGGTCAGCGACGCCGCCGCACTGGCGCTGATGCCCGACGACTCGCCCACGCGGCTGAAGGGCCCGCCCGGCCGTGCCAAGCGCGTGGCCTGGTGCCCGCCCATCCCGCTCGATGAAGTCCGGGCCATCGGCAAGGCGCTGAACTGCTCCATCAACGATGTGCTGCTGTCGTGCGTGGCCGGAGCCATTGGCGGCTACCTGCGCAGCCAGGGCGATGACCCCACGGGCCAGGAGATCCGGGCGATGATCCCCGTCAACCTGCGCCCCATGGAAGAAGCCTGGAAGCTGGGCAACCACTTCGGCCTGGTGCCGCTGGTGCTGCCGATTGGCATGGCCAACCCGGTGGAGCGCGTGTACGAGGTGCGGGCCCGCATGAATGCATTGAAGGGCAGCACGCAGCCCATCCTGGCGTTTGCCATGCTGGCTGTGGCGGGGCTGATGATCAAGCCCGCGCAGGACGCGCTGCTCAACCTGTTCGGCCGCAAGACCACGGCCGTGATGACCAACGTGCCCGGCCCCAAGGAGCAGCTCACCATGTGCGGCGCGAAGGTCACGCAGTGCATGTTCTGGGTGCCGCAGTCGGGTGACATCGGCCTGGGGGTGTCGATCCTGAGCTACGGCGGCGGGGTGCAGTTTGGCGTGATCACCGACACCACCCTGTGCCCCGAGCCGCAGCAGATCATCGACGCGTTTGCGCCAGAGTTCACGCAGCTGTCGCTGCTGACCTTGATGCTGCCCTGGGGGGAGTGAACGGGGCAGCGTCACCATGGCCATGCATGGCAATGGCATCCGCCCCGACCGGCTGTTTTCCGGCCCCTGAAACACCGGGGGCACGCCCGTGGACGTGCCCTGGTGTGGTGGCTCTGACGGCTGCGTTCAGGTCGCGGAGCAGGTGAAGCTCTCGGCCTTGCTCGGGTCACCCGTGCCGTTGTAGCGCGGGAACTTGGGGTACTCGCACACGGGGCGCTGGGCTACCGGTGTGGTGGAGCCGGGTGCGAACTTCGTGGCCACCAGCTTGTCGGGTGCCGTGCCCTTTTCCACCCAGGCGTCCATGGCGGCCAGCAGGTCGATGGAGCGGGGTTCGGTGCCAGCGCCGTCCAGGTCATGCCCGTTGGAGGGCGAGGTGACCATGCGCGCAAAGCCCTGCACCTTGCTGGCGCCCAGGCGCTGCTTGACCGTGTCGAAGTACTGCGCCGTGCGGTACACCGACACGCAGGCATCTCCCAGGCCGTACCAGATCAGCAGCTTGCCGCCGTTGTCGGCAAAGGCGGAGATGTCCGGGTCGGTGCCGTCAATCATCTCGGCCAGACGGCGGTACTGCGCCTGGTACTGGGTGGGGTCGTGGGTCAGGATGTTGGCATTGGGGTTGCCCTCCACCAGGCGCGCGGCTTCCGTCACGGCCATGTGGTTGAACGAGTCGGGGTTCTCGAAGCTGGAGCCGAACATGTACGACTGCCAGTCCGAGGTGGACGCGCCGCCCCGGCCAAAACGCGGGTAGCCCACAGCGCCGCGCGACAGGGTCACAGGTGTCTTGTGGTCGCTGTAGATGAGGCGGATGGATTCGATCTGGCCCGCGGTCAGGCAGCTGTCGTTGTCCGCGCCCTGGCACAGCAGCTCGGTAGGCACGTAGTTGCAGGCCTCGACGTTGCCGATGATGCCGTCCTTCAGGCCATCGAGGCCATCACACGCGGCCGTTTCGGCCTTGGCATACAGCGCGATCTTGGCAGGGCTCATCCAGTTCTCGCGGCTCTTGAAGATGTGGCGCAGCACCGTGGGGCCGAGGTTGACCTGGTGCGCCTGCTGGCTGATGGCAGGCTCCATGGCCACCACGCCGTCGTAGTCCCTGGGGTACTTCTGGGTGGAGATGAGCCCCGAGCGCCCGCCATTGGAGTGGCCGATGTGATACCGCCGCACGGGGCGCTTGCCATAGAACTCGGTGGCGATGGCCGTGCCCACTTCCAGTACAAAGTGGTTGGCGTCGAACGCATGGTTGCGCAGCGCCACATCGCTCTTGCCCCAGGCAAAGCCGCGTACCTGGTGGCCGGAGTCGGAGCTGATCTTCACGTACGGGTTGGCCGATGGGCCCACCAGCTGCTGGTACCACGGGTCGTCCGTCGGTATGAAGCCGTCAAAGCCCCCGCCGCCAATGGTCAGCGTCTTGCCGTTCCACTGGGCCAGCGTGGGCAGCTCCACCGCCCAGTGGATGGTGGACTCGGGCGAGGAAACGATCTCGCCGCGGACGATGCAGGCATCCGGCAGCGTGGCGTCGGCCTTGCGCAGCTCGGTGCGGGTGACCTTGGCGCCATGAGGCAAGGTGGCCGAGGTGTAGGCGGCGCAGGCTTCGGCCAGGGGCTTGCTGGCCAGCGGAGGGTTGGTGTCGCTGCCGCCACCGCAGGCGGTCAGGGCCAGGGCTGCCACGGCGCTCAGGGCACAGGCGGTGGTCCATCGCCCTGCGCGTGCCAGGGGGTGGGAGCGGCGTCGGTGCGCCACAGCGAAGGGGTGGGTATTCGGGAACATGCAAGGGCCTCCTGTTATGACGGTTTTTCAGGAGCCCAGCCGGGTGGCAGCGTGGCCGGCACCGGTGTCTGGACTCCGGTGCGGACGATAGGAAAAGGCGGCGCTGTTGCAGCCTCTGCAAATGCAGAGGGAGCGGGAAACTACCGAGCCCCGCCAACGCGCGCCCGGCACCCGCAACCGCTCACTAGGCGTGGCGCAGCGCGGCCACCAGATCCAGCTTGTTGCTCACGCCCAGCGCGGCATAGGCCGTGCGCAGGTAGGTGCGCACCGTCGCGGGCGTGAGGCCCAGCGTGGCCGCGATGTCCTTGTGCGAGCGGCCCTGGGCGTACAGCATGGCGGCACTCAGCTCGCGCGGCGCCAGGGCTTGCTTGTGCTGGCGCGACGCCAGGCTCACCGCCACCAGCGGTCCGCAGGGCTCCAGTCGCAGACGGCAGGCCTTGCCCACCAACAGGGTGCAGGGTGCGCCTGCCAGCGCCTGCGCCACCACCGGCGGCAAGTGGGTGCCGTTCCAGCCCGGGCTGGCCTCGCCCAGCGCCAGGCTGATGCGCAGGCCGGCAAACAACAACTCGCCCGACGGCCTGGCCAGGGCAAAACTGTCCCAGGGACGGCCGGGCGTGTCGCTTTGCAGGCGCTGCAGCCGGTGATGCCACTGTTGCAGCAGGTGCAGGACGAACTCGCCGAACAGCACGGTGTCCCCATCCGAGAACTCCGGCCGGGTCGGCGGGCGGTAGATGGAGACAAAAAACATCAGCCCGCTGTGGGGCAGCTCGGCCGTGTGGGCCATGCAGTGGTGCAGGCCGTGACGCTGGCTGAAGGCGGCCACCTCTGGATGCTCCGGCAACGGGCCCAGCACGTCGCGCTCGCGGATCACCACCCCCAGCTGCTGCATGGACTGTTGCCCGAACAGGTCCACCGCTGCGAGCGCGTTCCACTCCTCGGCAAAGCTGCGGCTCAGGCCAATGCTGCCGTGCAGCCAGTTGCGGGGAGCCACCTGCACGTCGCCCGCCGAGACCTCGCCCCACCAGGCGGAGTCAAAAGGCACCAGGCCCTGCAGGGTCTGCATGGCCTGGCGCAGCAAGTCCTGCGGGGCCACCTGCTGGGCTTGCTCCGACAGCCTGAGCAGGCTGCGGCTCAACGCGCGCAGAGGGTCTGTCCGCAGCGCAAGCGGCTGCCTTCCTGGCCCCTCCTCTCTGGCAGAGAGCTGGCTCATCGGCATGCGTTTCGCCCCGCATCGTGCAGAGGGTCAGCGGTCATGGTGTCTCCTGGTTTTGGGGACGAGGGTAGCCGTCACAGGGTGGCAACCCCGCCCCCTCAACCCAGACCAACCGCACTGCCCCAGCACAGCAGCTCCTATTTTTATAGCATTACAGGCATATAAAACCTCCACCTGGAGCCACTGGAGTCCAAAATCAGGCTGCCAGTCCGTCCACGGCCTGGAACATCGACTGCCGCGCCTGCGAAACGATCTGGCCCTTCCAGGCGTCGGTGTCGGTGTAGAAGGCTGCCAGCATCTGGGCCTTGATCTGCGCGGCCTGCTCCGCGGGTGCCTCGGGGTGCAGATTGAGCCACTGCTCGGCGCGGATGGCGTCCATCACCTGCAGCACCGGCACGGTACCGTATTCCATGGCAATGCCGGTGTACTCGGCCTGCGGGCATTCCTCGTACACCGAATTCCACATCAGCCCGGTAAGGAAGGCCGAGGTGGACGAGCCGTCATAGATCGACGTGACCGGCGTGGCGCCCCCGCCGTCCCACCAGGCGCGTGCGCGGGCCACGGCCACGGCGTCGTCGTTGCCGGCATAGATGCGCTCGCCGTGGCCGCTGGGGCCCAGGCCGGTATGCAGGTCGATCCAGGCAATGCGCGCAGCACCCGCGCCGTGCTGGCGCAGCACCGTGCGCAACGTGCGGTTGCTCCAGGTGGGTTCCGTGCCACCAAAGAAGAGGCCGTCGGCAAACTCATGCTGGCCGCGCGAGATGGCAGCCTGCCAGGCGGCCTCGCCACGGGTGGCGATGTACTGATGCACGGCGGCTACGTTGTCGGCGCCCGGCGGCCACTGCTCGGGCAGCAGCAGCGGGTGCACCTCGCGATAGGAATCGTTGGCGGGCAGGGGTTTCGAGAAGTCCTGGAAGTTGCGGTTGAGGTCCACGTTCTCGTGCGTGAACCGGCGCAGGTGCGAAAAGCCGTAGGGATTGAGCGCATGGATGTACAGCACCGCCACGTTGGCTGCGCGGGCCCTGGCGCGCCATTCGTCATCGTGCAGCGCAAACACCTGCACGCCGCTGCCGCAGTAGCCCTCGACCCCGTGGCACGCACTGCTGACGATGAGCAGCCGCTCGGCATCGGCCGGGCCGTCGCGCACCACGTCCATGGCCAGGTCCTCGCCATCGCGACCCTTGAGCGGGTGCGCGTGCGACTCGATGGGCAGGCCGGCGGTGGCAGCCGCCTCCAGGAACTGCGTGCGCGCGCGGGCGTAGCTGGGCGAGAAGGCTTGGGGGATACCGATCATGGAGGGGCTTTCGCAAGGGGTCAGAAAAAACGCAAAACCCGGGCATGGTGGCCCGGGCCCTGTGCAGCAGTCGAGACGGGCCTCAGACCGCGCGCGTGGGCTGGGCCAGCCACTCCTCGGCCAGCTTGACCCAGTAGGTGGCGCCCAGCGGGATCAGGTCGTCGTTGAAGTCGTAGCTGGGGTTGTGCAGCATGCAGGGGCCGCCGCCATGGCCCATCTCGCGGTGATCGCCGTCACCGTTGGCGATGAAGCAATAGGCGCCGGGCTTGGCCTGCAGCATGTAGGCAAAGTCTTCGGCGCCCATGGTGGGCTCCTGGGCCAGCACGCGCTCGTCACCCACAATGCCGGCCATCACCTTGCGGGCGAAGTCGGCCTCTGGCGCCGTGTTGATGGTGGGCGGGTAGTTGCGCACGAACTCGAATTCGCAGGTGGCGTCATGCGCGGCGCAGGTGTGCTCGGCCACCTGGCGCATGCGCTTTTCGATCATGTCGAGCACCTCTACCGTGAAGGTGCGCACCGTGCCCTGCAGCTCCACGCTGTCGGGCACGACATTGGTGGCTTCGCCCGCATGGATCATGGTGACCGAGATCACGCCCGCATCCACCGGCTTCTTGTTGCGGCTGATGATGGTCTGGAAGGTCTGCACCATCTGGCAGGCAATCGGCACCGGGTCGATGCCGGTGTGCGGCAGGGCTGCATGGCCACCCTTGCCGCGCAGGGTGATCTTGAATTCGCTGGTCGACGCCATCACCGGGCCAGGGCTCACCGCAAAGGTGCCCACGGGCATGCCGGGCCAGTTGTGCATGCCGTACACGGCCTGCATGGGGAACTGCTCGAACAGGCCGTCTTCGATCATCACGCGGGCACCGCCGCCGCCTTCTTCAGCGGGCTGGAAGATCAGGTAAACCGTGCCATCAAAGTTGCGGTGCCTGGCAAAGTGCTGCGCCGCCGCCAGCAGCATGGCCACATGGCCGTCGTGGCCGCAGGCGTGCATCTTGCCCTTGTGGACGCTGGCATGCGCGAAGGTGTTGAACTCCTGCATGGGCAGGGCGTCCATGTCGGCCCGCAGGCCGATGCCGCGGCCGCAGGCGCCGCCGTCACGCCCCTTCACGATGCCCACGACACCGGTCGTGCCCATGCCGCGGTGGATAGGAATGCCCCACTCGGTGAGCTTTTGCGCCACCACGTCGGCGGTGCGCACTTCTTCAAAACACAGTTCGGGGTGGGCGTGAATGTCCCGGCGCACCGCTGCAATACTGGCCGCCTGGGTGACGATCGAGTCGATAACGTTCATGATATGTGTCCTTACGATCACACAGTCTAGCCCGAGTGACTGCTTTCTGTCAGTCCGGGTTAATCACCAGCCAGCGTCCCATGATCTCTCCCCAAGCCCTCGACTTTGCGCAGACCCTGGTGCGCATGAACACCGTCAGCCACCACTCCAACCTGGCGCTGATCCACTTCATCCGCGACCACCTTGCCGGGCTGGGTGTGAAGAGCCGGCTGACCTACAACGAAGACAAGACCAAGGCCAACCTGTTTGCCACGCTGGGCGAAGGCAAACCGGCCGGCATCATCCTGTCGGGCCACACCGACACCGTCCCGTGGGACGGACAGGAATGGAGCATGGACCCACTGAGCGGCATCGTGCAAAACGGCCCCGAGGGCCCCAGCCTGTACGGCCGCGGCAGTGCCGACATGAAGGCCTTCATCGGCATCGCCGTATCGCATGCCGAGCAGTTCCTGAACAGCGACGCACCGTTTGCCGTGCACTTCGCATTCAGTTACGACGAAGAGGTGGGCTGCTTTGGCGTGAAGGAGCTGATCGCCGACCTGCGCGATGCAAGCATCCGGCCGCTGGCCTGCATCGTGGGCGAGCCCACCAGCATGATCCCGGCGATTGCCCACAAGGGCGTGTACCGCTACAAGTGCTGCGTGCGCGGCAAGGAGGCGCATTCGTCCCTCACGCCGCATTCGGTCAATGCCATCGAGATGGCGGCGCGCGTGGTGGGGCGGCTGCGCGACATGGGGGAGGATTTCGAGCAAAACGAGCCACGCTTCGAGGGCTTTGACGTGCCGTTTTCGACCACCAGCGTGGGCCAGTTCCACGGAGGCATTGCCGACAACGTGGTGCCGCGCGATGCCGAGTTCCGCTACGAGTTTCGCGACCTGCCCACGGCCAATGCCGCGCAGATGCAGGCCGATGTGGTGGCCTATGCGCGCTCGCTGGAGCCGCGCATGAAAGCCGTGGCGCCTGCGGCAGGTTTTGACTTTTCCACCATCTGCGAGATCCCGAGTTTTCTGGGCAGCAAGGATGACGCCGTGACGCGCCTGGCCCAGCAGCTGGCGGGCGAGCAGCGCACCACGCTGGTGGCGTTTGGCACCGAGGCCGGCCTGTTCAAGAACGCCGGCATCTCTACCGTGGTGTGCGGGCCTGGCAGCATCCAGCAGGCCCACCAGCCGGACGAATATGTAAGCCTGGCGCAACTGGCGCGCTGCGAGGCCTTCATGCAGGGGCTGGCGCGCACCACCTCCATCGACTGAGCCGCAAACGCCCAACAGCCTGCAAAAACACGCGCCGCGGTCGCACCTGGCGCGGCCCAGGCAAGTGCCACCGTGGAACTGGCTGTGCCAGGCCAGCGGTGGCGTCCCCCCCCAGGGGGAAGACGCGCAGCGGCTCAGGGGGAAATCAGGTTCTTACGCGGCCGTCGCCGGTGAGCATCGACATCTCCACAAACGTGGATGCCGAGTGGTCATTGGGCCCGTAGGTGACGGGGTAGCCCGAGATCATTTGCGAGCCCAGCCCTTCCAGGCCCGTGATGAGGCTCTCGCGCGTGATCTTGCCGTTGCCCTGCGCCTGGCGCAGCCCTTCGGTGAAGATGCGCGCGGCCAGGAAACCCTCCAGGCTGGAGTAGTTGGCCTGCACCTTGTCGCCGCCCTTCTTGATGGCGTCGAGAAACTCGCGCGTGATCTGGCGCGAGGGCTGGTAGGGCGAGGGCACCACCTGCGACACCACCACACCGGCCCCGTCCTTGCCCAGCTCGTCGGCCAGGGCTTGCGTACCGACGAACGAGACGTTGTAGAACGTACCGCCAAAGCCCGCCTTGCGGGCAGACCGCACAAAGGCCGCAGCGCCGCCGTAGGCCGCAATCTGCACCACGGCGTCGGGCGCGGCAGCCACCAGCTTTTCGGTGGCGGCTTTCACGTCCACCGAGTTGCGCTCCACCGTGGCGGTGGCCACAGGCGCCAGCTTGAGTTCAGCCAGGGCACGGGTCACGCCATCCAGCCCGGTCTTGCCGTAAGCATCGTTCTGGTAGAACACCGCGATCTTCTTGAGGCCCAGATTGGTGAGCTGGCGCACGATGAGCGCGGTTTCGTCGAAGTACGAAGCCCGCACGTGGAAGATCAGGCGGTTGAAGGGCTGGCGCAAGGCCTCGGCACCGGTGAACGGGCCAAAAAACGGCACCTTCTCCTTGGTGAAGATGGGCATGGCGGCCAGGCTGGTGGGCGTACCGATGTAGCCGAACAGCGCAAACACATCGTCGGCAATGAGTTTGCGGGTGTTCTCGGCGCAGCGGTCGGGTTCATACCCGTCGTCCATGGTGCGGATTTCGATGGTGCGCTTGCCCACGCCGCCCTGGGCGTTGAGCTGGTCGAAATACAGTTTGGCGCCCAGGTTGAACTGGATGCCCAGCTGCGCGGCCGGGCCGGTGAACGGGGCCGACTGGCCGAGCACGATGCGGCCTTCGGACTGGGCATGGGCCAGGTTAAACCCGCCCAGCGCAGCCGCGCCCAGACCTACCGAAAACTCCCTGCGTCCCAATAGCGTCTTGTTCATGGTGAAATCCCCGGTGAATGCTTGAACAGTTGAGGGCCGAGCCACTCGCGCCGCCTGCTGGCGGGCTCTTATCTGGACGTTGCCTGTGTATGCAGGTGTGTCACTGTCGACGAAGTTTAACGATCCCCACTTGCAAATGACTGCGACTTCTGTAGTAACTCACGCCCCGGTTGTAAGCAAAAGTGTGCGCGGCGCCTGCCCCCACGACTGCCCCGATACCTGCGCCCTGATCACCACCGTGGACAACGGCGTGGCCACCCGCGTGCAGGGCAATCCGGACCACCTGCACACCGGCGGCGTGCTGTGCGCCAAGGTGAGCAAGTACACCGAGCGCACCTACCACCCCGAACGCATCCTCACCCCCCTCAAGCGCAGCGGCCCCAAGGGCAGCGGGCAGTTTGTGCCCGTGAGCTGGGACGAGGCCCTGGGCGACATCGCCGCGCGCCTGGCGGCCATCGCGCAGCGCGCCCCCGAGGCCATCCTGCCCTACAGCTACGCCGGCACCATGGGCATGGTGCAGGGCGAAAGCATGGACCGGCGCTTCTTTCACACGCTGGGCGCATCGCAGCTGGACCGCACCATCTGCGCGTCGGCCGGGGCCGAGGCCCTGGTGCAGACCCTGGGCGGCAAAGTGGGCATGAAGGTCGAGTTCTTTGCCGAATCGAAGCTCATCATCATCTGGGGCAGCAACTCGATCGGCAGCAACCTGCACTTCTGGCGCTTTGCCCAGCAGGCCAAGCGCGACGGGGCCAGGCTGATCTGCATCGACCCGCGCAAAAGCGAAACCGCCGACAAGTGCCACGAACACATCGCACTGCGGCCCGGCACCGATGCCGCGCTGGCCCTGGCGCTGATGCACGAGCTGATTGCCCATGACTGGCTGGACCACGACTACATCGCCCGCCACACGCTGGGCTGGGAGCAGCTGCGCGAGCGCGCACTGCAATGGCCGCCCGAGCGCGCGGCCGATGTGTGCGGCATTCCGGTGGAGCAGATCCGCCAGCTGGCGCGCGATTACGGTACGACAAAGCCCGCAGGGATTCGCCTGAACTACGGCATGCAGCGCGTGCGCGGCGGCGGCAATGCCGTGCGCGCCGTGGCGTGCCTGCCTGCGCTGACCGGCGCGTGGCGGCACCGTGCGGGCGGCGTGCTGCTGTCCAGCTCGGGGCAGTTTCCGGCGCAGCGCGCCGTGCTGCAGCGGCCCGACCTGATGCCCGCCAGGACGCCGCGCACCATCAACATGTCCACCATTGGCGACGACCTGCTGCGCGAGTCATCGCCCGCGTTCGGCCCCCGGGTAGAGGCCATCGTGGTCTACAACAGCAACCCGGTGGCCGTGGCGCCCGAGTCCGGCAAGGTGGTGCAGGGCTTTGCGCGCGAAGACCTGTTCACGGTGGTACTGGAGCATTTCCAGACCGACACGGCCGACTGGGCAGACTACATCCTGCCCGCCACCACCCAGCTGGAGCACTGGGATGTGCACCTGTCCTACGGCCACACCGACGTGGTGCTCAACCGCCCCGCCATCGCGCCTGTGGGGCAGGCGCGCAGCAACGCGCAGATCTTTCGCGACCTGGCGGCGCGCATGGGTTACACCCAGCCCTGCTTTGCCGACAGCGACGAAGCCCTGTGCCGCCAGGCCTTTGGCGATGCGGTGGACTACGCGCTGCTCGAAAGCCAGGGCTTTGCCACGCTGGCCGTGCCCGATGCTCCGTTTGCCGAAGGGCATTTCCCTTCGCCTTCCGGCAAGTGCGAATTCTTCAGCGCCCGCCTGGCCGCACAGGGCCTGGACGGCGTGCCCGACCACCTGCCCAATTACGAACTTGCGGGCACCGACGCCCGCTACCCGCTGGCCATGATCTCGCCGCCCGCACGCAACTTCCTGAACTCGACGTTTGTGAACGTGCAGAGCCTGCGCGACATCGAGGGCCGCCCGGTGCTGGAGATGCACCCCGACGACGCCGAA
>Ga0181554_1001409_pt1 | contig 22677 bp, 11 predicted proteins | sample 011ome_16_FD_145602 | JGI IMG/M metagenome (GOLD analysis project Ga0181554, IMG submission 145602) | Coastal salt marsh microbial communities from the Groves Creek Marsh, Skidaway Island, Georgia - 011503CT metaG (spades assembly) | ecosystem: Environmental > Aquatic > Marine > Intertidal zone... | reverse complement strand
CCCCCCATTGGATCGAACGATTGGATCGAACGAGGAAAGTGAGTGGTAGCCCTCGAGTGGCTCTCGAGCGGTCCGAGAGCGTGTGCGTACGTGCTGTTCGGATTCAACCAAGACAAAAGAAATTATTTCTTCTTCCGCGAGCCCTTCCCCGCGCTCGCGGTGACCACCTCCGCCTCCACGGGCTGCCCGTCGCCAACCTCCGGGAACTCCCCCTCCGCCGCGCCCGCGTCCGCGCTCGACCCTTGCGGCGGCTCCACCTGCGCCTCCGCCGGGTTTTCCTTCACTCTCTTCGGCTGGAACTGATACACGCTGTAGATGACGTTCCTTCGAATCTGCGCCATCATCTCGACGAAGAGGTTGTATCCCTCGAGCTTGTACTCGATGAGCGGGTCCTTCTGCGCGTACCCGCGGAGTCCCACCGCCTGCTGCACGAACTTGATCGCCTGGAGGTGCTCCTTCCACAAGTTATCCGTCTGCGACAACACGAAGAACCTCTCCGCTTCGCCCATCAGACCGGGTTGCGCGGCTTCGACTTCTTGGCGTTTCGTGACGTACGCGTCCTTCCCGCGTTTGACGAGGTAGTCTCGCACGCCGTCGATCCCTCCCTCGTCCGCCTTGGCTCGCAAGTCCGCCTCGTCGATGTCCGCCATGAAGTAGCAGTACTGCGCCATCTTCTCCGCAAGACCCTTCAGAGGCCACTCCGAGGGAGCCACGGACGGATCGAGGTTCGCGTTGACGATGTCGTCCACGGTGAGCTCCGCGTACTCGAGCATCTGCTGTTGCAGGTCCTCGGGCTTGGCGCTCAGCGCGCGTCTGCGTTCGAAGTAAATCTTCTCGCGCTGCGAGTTCAACACCGCGTCGTAGTCGAACAGCTGCTTGCGGATGTCGTAAAAGTACGTCTCGACCTTCTTCTGCGCGGTGTCCAGGGACGACGTCAGCATCCCGGACTCGATCGGCATGTCGTCGATTTGAAACGCGGACATCAGGCTCTGGATCTTTTCGCCGCCGAAGATGCGAAACAGATTATCCTCCAGGGAGAGGAAGTACCGCGTGCTTCCCGGGTCACCCTGGCGCCCCGCGCGCCCGCGGAGCTGGTTATCCACGCGTCTCGACTCGTGACGCTCCGTGCCGACGACGTGGAGGCCGCCGAGGCCGACGACCTCCACCTTCTCCGCGCTCGTCACCGCCTTGAACTCTTTTTCGATCTCGTTGAACGCCTCGCGAATCGCGAGCGTCCCGGGCTCCTCCGTCGGCGCCTTCTCGCACGCGAAAGAGAGCTTATCCTCCGCGTCGAACGCGCCAATGGACCGCGCGCCCCAGGCGTCGACCGCGGTGTCCACCGCGGACTTGAGCAGCGCCTCCGTGGCCGGGGATAAGTCGCACGGGTACAAGCCGTCCTTCACCTTCCACTTGTCGGCGTTAGCGCCGCCGAGAGACTTCTTCTCGAACGCGATGTCCCCTTCCTCGGGCTCGACAATCTTCGGGAGGAGCGCCTCGCGGATCTTCAGACGCGCCATGAACTCTGCGTTCCCGCCGAGGAGGATGTCCGTGCCGCGTCCGGCCATGTTCGTCGCGATCGTGACGGCGCCCTTCCTGCCGCTCTGCGCGACGATTTCCGCCTCGCGTTCGACGTTCTCCGGCTTGGCGTTCAAGAGCTCGTATCCGATGCCGTCCTCGTCGAGGAGGCGGCCGATCTCCTCGGACCTCTCCACGGACGTCGTGCCCACGAGCACGGGTCGGCCTTTCTTGTGCATACGCGCGATCTCTCTCCGCACCGCGTTCCACTTCCCGGGTTCGTTCCGGAAGACGACGTCTTGGCTGTCCTCTCGCGCGACGGATCTGTTCGTCGGGACGACTTGCACGGAGAGGTCGTAGATGTTGTTAAACTCCGTGAGCTCCGTCTCCGCGGTGCCGGTCATCCCGCCGAGCTTCGGGAACGTGCGGAAGAACGCCTGGTACGTCACGGACGCGATCGTGACCGTCTCGTTCTGAATCGGGAGCCCCTCTTTCGCTTCCACGGCTTGGTGTAAGCCGTCGCTCCAGCGTCGGCCGACCATCGTGCGGCCGGTGAACTCGTCCACGATGATGACCTCGTTGCTCTTGATGATGTAGTTGACGTCCTTCAGCTGCAGCTCTTTCGCTTTCAGGGCGTTGATGATGTACAGCGCCCACTGCGTCCGCGGGTCGTACAGGTCGTCCACCTGAAGGAGATCCTCCGCGGCTTCGTAGCCCTCCTCCGTGAGAAGGATGCTCTTCTGCTTCTCGTCGACTTTGTAGTGGTAGTCCTTCTCGAACGCGTCCGCGATCTTCGCGGACTGGATGTACCGCTCGGACGGCTTGTCCGCGATGCCGGAGATGATGAGCGGCGTGCGCGCTTCGTCGATGAGGATGGAGTCCACCTCGTCGATGACGCAAAAGTTGAAATCTCTCAACACGAGCTCCGCCGGGGACTGCGCGAGGTTGTCTCTGAGGTAATCGAAACCGAGCTCGGAGTTCGTGACGTACGTCACGTCCGAGCTGTACCCCTCGCGCCGCTCCTCCTCCGCCATCCCAGCCTGGATGAGCCCGCACGTGAGCCCGAGGAACTTGTGCACCTGACCGATCCACTCGCAATCGCGTCGCGCGAGGTAATCGTTCACGGTGACGACGTGCACGCCCTTCCCGCCGAGGGCGTTGAGGTACGCGGGCAGCGCGGACACGAGGGTCTTACCCTCGCCCGTTCGCATCTCCGCGATCTGCCCTTCGTGAAGGATCATCCCGCCGATGAGCTGGACGTCGAACGGGCGAAGCCCGAGGACGCGGTCGCTCGCCTCGCGGACGACGGCGAACGCCTCGACGAGGAGGGAGTCCAAGTCCGCGCCCGCGCGCACCTTGCCCTGAAGCTCCGTCGTCTTCGCGCGCAGCTCGTCGTCCGACAGCTTCGCGATCGCGGGCGCGAGCGCGTTGATCGCGTCGACGCGGTCCTTGTACCTCGCCGCGGTCTTCGCGCTCGGGTCGCCCTTCATGAGGCCGTCCACGCCCTTCTTGAGCTGGTCGAAGATGGCGTCGCATCGCAGCGGCGCGCCGCGGACGGGGCGGCGGCGCGCGGCCGTCGCGGTCGCGTTCGCGTGAGCGCGGTTCTTACCGGCGCGGATACGCGTCTTGCCCGCGACGGCCGCGCGCGCGGCGAGCGCGGGGGCGGCGCTCGCGGCGGACGACATTCTCGCGACGACGACGGAGGAAGATCTGTCGAGATGCGGCGCCGACGCGGGAGGATTATTTCGTCCTCCGCGCGTGGATAAGCCGCGGCGACGTCGAACGAGACGCGGCGGTGGTCTTCTCTCTCCGCGAGGGGAGTCGAGAAACGCGTGTGGGGAGCGGGGAAGCTCTCGCGTGCGGTCTGCGCGTGCGCGCGCGGACGACAGTGCGCTCGGAGTCGCGTCCGAGCGTCGTTATCTCCACGTCATCTCTGTTGCGGCGTAGAATTGTTGAGATCCCAGTGATGAGATCCGAGCCGCGACGGACCGATGACTCATGGGTGAAGATGAAGTCCCGGATTCGGTCAAGTTCGGTCAAGTTGACCCTTCGTGCCGATCAAATCCTCGTCGCTGAAAAAGTGTCTCGCGCGTCGCGTCGTCCCTTCCGCTTCCGTCGCGAGAGAAGGAAATTCTCAACATTGCAACGCGACGACCCACACGCCGACTGCGCCGGATCTCGCACGGCGACGGCGGCGGGCATGTCGTCCGCGGCCCTCCGCGCGCTCGCGGCGCGCCCGAGCGCGAACGCCAGCGCGCCGTCGTGCTCGCGCGCGCGTAAACCCGCCCGAACGCGCGTTCCCATCGGCGACCGCGCCGCCCGGTGGAATCGCGCGACGAGATTCGCCGCGGACCCGGACCCGCGATCGATCCCCGGGATCCCGCGCGCCGCGCCGAGCGACACCGTGGGCGTCCCGGGGATCACCTGGGCGTCCATGACGGAAGAGCAGAGGTACGAGGAAGCGTACGACATGATCGTTCGGCTCGCGACGACGTTGAACGCGTACGAGCACGTCGCGTTCACGTCGAGGGCGACCAACATGGGCGCGTACGTGTACGAGTCGCTGTCGCGGGTGCCCGAGGAGCACCGAGGACTGCTCGTCAACGAGCTCACGGACCGCGGTCTGGAGAACTGCTGGTTCATCGCGGGGCTTCTGTACAAGATCAAGCTCGCGGAGAGAGAGAGCTCGGGAGGGCCGATGGACGTGTCGAGCGACTTGGACGCGTACCAAGACAGGCTCGACCGCGCGGCGGCGGCGCGCGATCGATTCCGACGAATCGCCGGGGATTCGACGGAGGACGCGGAGACGGACGCGGAGACGGAGGACGACGACGATTACGTCGTGGAGGACTCCGTGGACGAGGGGACGACGAATAAGACGAAGACGAAGATGTCGAGCGCGAGGAGGGAGAAGGTCTTCGCCGCGGGAGACGCCGGCGTGCAGGTGTTCGAAGGCCGCGCCGCGAACGTCCCGGGCGGGCCGCTCCTCAACCGGTTCCAAAAAGTGTTTTACCCCGCCCCGGGGGTGAACGAAAAAGGCGAGATGACGGGCGTGTGGAACGGGCGCGTCGTCGTGAAGAAGCCGCGGTTCATCGAGAAAGCGCTGCCGCTGTACTTCAGCACGAACGATACGCTCGCGGGGCGGTTCCTTAAGGTTCCCGCCACCGCGGAGGACGCGGACGTGTCGCTCGACTACCAAAACATTCCCTACCTCGAGTCGGACATGCCGCCGGCGATGCGATACCCGAGCCGACGCACGCCCGGGGTGGACGGCGACGACGTGTGGTGGCCGATACCGAAGATCGCGCTCCCGCCGTTCGACACGCTCGTGGACTACATCCGGCCGCTAGGGCCGGGGGTGTACGCCGGCAAAGGGTGGCGCGGCGGAGGAAAAGGCGCGGAGTTTTTGACGTTTTTGTTGTTCCGAAGAGTGGACGTCACCGAGGAGGATCTGGAGGCGCTGGAGAGGGAGGGAGGAGGCGCGGGCGAGGAAGCGTTCACCCTGGGCGAGGAAGAGGGCGCGTCGGCGCGTTGAGTACCGTGGCATCTCGCCGCCTCTCGCGATGAAATCCAAAGAGCGAACGCGTCGAGACTTCGCGCACGCGTCCGTCCGCGTCCCTCTCTCAGAATAATAAGTCGTCACGCACGCTCACAGCACCCAACGAACGCCCCTCTCGTCTCTTCTGCAGTCTCACAAAACACCTGAAAATCCCGATCGTTCGCGAGTTGTTCGCGTCGTCGACGTCTCCCACTCCCGCGCGCACCGCGAGCGTCGCGTCCACCGGTCGACCTCGCTCCGGGCACCGGTAACACCTTCAGACCGGCCGCGCCGCGCGAGAGACGCGCGCGTCTCCTCCGTCGCGTCGCGTCGCGCGAGGAAGAGGAACGAACAAACTGAAGATTTGTTGAGCGCGCGCTGCGAGGAGTACCGACAGACACCCGGCGCGCGCGAGACGTCCGCGCGCGATGGTGCCGCTGGGGATCCGCGCGGCGGCGCGCGCGGCGCGACGCGCCGCGCGTGCGGCCGCGACGCCGTGCCGCGCGGCCGAGACGGCGCACGGGTCGCCGTGGACGGGCGGCGCGCTCTTCTCCGCGCGCGCGATCGCGCCTCGCGCGGCCGCCGCGCACCGCTCGGGTCGCGTTCCTCTCGGAGCGACGGACACGTCGTCGTCGACGCGCGACCGCGTCGGCGCCGCGGAGACGCCGTTCGCGCTCGACGGCGGCGGTCGCGACGGGGAACGGAACCGCGGGTTCGCGACCGCGTCCGCGACGTGCGCGCAGGTGCGTTCGCGTCCTCCCGCGCCGCGATCGCGCGCGTCGCGCCGCGCCGCGCGGCTCGCCGTCGCGACGTCGCCTCGTCTTCTCGTCCGTCGCTCGCGCGCTCGCTTCGCGCGTTCGCTCGTCCGTCCCGCGTCTCGAGCGCACTCTCCCGCGCGCTCTCGACTCACGCCGTCCGTCCACCCACCGCACGATCCACGATCTACCCCCACCGCGCGATCCGCAGGCGGCTTCCGTGTCGTTCGACGACGCCGAGCCCGTGAACCCGTTCACGATCGTCAACGACGAGCTCGGCGCCATCTCCGCGCGGATGCGCCGCGCGGTGACGTCCGAGGTGCCCGCGCTCGCGACGGCGGCGGAGTACTTCTTCAAGGTGGGCGCGGAGGGAAAACGCATGCGGCCGACCGTTTTGCTTCTGATGGCGTCCGCGCTCACGAACGTCAGCGGCGGCGGCCCGGGCGGGACGGCGGCGCTCGACCGCAGCGCGTGGGCGGGGATCGATCACGCGCCCGCGCATCAGGAGCCCGGGGACGTGAGGCGACGGCAGCAGCGGTTGGCGGAGATCACGGAGCTGATTCACGTCGCGTCGCTGCTGCACGACGACGTTTTGGACCACGCGGCGACGCGACGGGGGTTGAGGGCGCTGAACTTGGAGGTTGGGAACAAGCTCGCCATCTTAGCCGGGGATTTTCTTCTCGCGAGGGCGTCCGTCACGCTCGCGAGCTTGCGAAACACGGAGGTGATCGCGCTGTTGTCGCGCGTTTTGGAGCACCTCGTCACCGGCGAAGTGATGCAGATGACTGCGAAAGCGGACCGTCTGACGTCGTTCGATCATTACTTTCAGAAGACGTACTTTAAGACGGCCTCGTTGATCGCGAACAGCGCGAAGGCCATCGTGTTGCTCGGAGGGCACGACGTGACGACGGCGGAGAGCGCATATCAGTACGGCCGGCACTTAGGCCTGGCGTTTCAGTTCCAAGACGACGTCTTGGACTTCACCGGGACCGGGAGCGTGCTCGGGAAGCCGACGCTGGGGGATTTGAGAGAGGGGATCGCGACCGCGCCGGTGTTGTTCGCCGCGGAGGAGCACGAAGGGTTGGGCGCGTTGATCGAGCGAAGGTTCAAAAACGTCGGGGACGTGGAGACCGCGCACGACTGGGTGAAACGCAGTAAAGGGATCGAGCGCACGAAGGCGCTCGCGAGGGAGCACAGCGCGGAGGCGGTGAGGGCGATCGAGTCGCTGCCGCCGATAGACTGCCCGCACGCGATGCGGTGCCGGAAAGGGCTGAAGGAGCTCGCGTACATGGCGGTCAATCGCATCAAGTGACGACGACGGATTCTTTTCTTTTTCTGCTCAACGACGGAGTTGACTCGATCGATGATTCTACTGTAATGCCGCGTGCTGTAACTCGTGTAAACGTAACGCGTTCGCTCGTTCGTCGTTTAACGAATCGCGCCGTCCATCGCTAGCTAAATTACTCGTCGTCGATCATCTCGACGTCTTCTCGTTCCTCGCCCGCGTCGTCGGCTTCCTCCTCCGCCTCTTCCTCGGCGACCTCCGCGTCTTCGTCCTCCTCGTCTTCGTCTTCTGCCTCTTCCTCCGCGTCCTCCGCGTCTTCGTCGTCCTCGCGGAAGTCGTCCTCATCTCTCTCCTTCCTCTTCTCCCCGACGGCGCCCACGGCGTTCGCGGCAGCCTCCTCCGCGAGTTTCCTTTCCTCGCGCGCTCTCCATCGCCGCTTCCGCTCCTCGACGATGCGCACTGCATCCTCCGCGGGGGTTAAATCCAGCGGAAGAAAATGCAAGCAGTCCTCCTCGCCCTCGTCCGTGTAGTATCCCGATTCGCGCGTGAGGATGTCGATGACGACGTTCGCCGCGTCCGCTTCCGCTTGTTTCGCCGCGTTCAGCGCCTCCTTCGTCGCTTTCGCGGCCGCCGCGCGGTGACGCATGATCGCCGCGGATTTTATTTTCTCGATTCGAAGCTCCTCCGCGGCGGCGGCGGCGGCGGCGGCTTTCCGTTCCTTTCGAATCGCGTCCACGGTCGCCATGACCGCGACCCGGTGCGGGTCGTCCGCGGGGAGAGATAGCAAAGGGTCCACGGCCGGTTTCTCGTCGAGGGTCGCGGGCACGATCGCGAGGGGCGCGGGCGCGGGCGCGGGCGCGGGCGCGGGCGCGGCGTCGATCGCCGCCGCAGCCGCCGCGTTTTCCTCCCTCCTCCCCTCGAAGACGTTCTCGACCGACTCTCGCGCGGGGGGAACCAACCCGAGCGCCACCGCCGGCGCGGGCGTGGACTCGAGCTCGGCCTTTGCGAGGATTTCGGCCGTCGTCGTCGTCGTCGGCGGCGGCGGCGGCGCGTCGCCCCCCGGCCCCGGCGTCGCGGCGGCGGTCTCGCCCGCGGCTTTCGCGCGCGCCGCTTCCTTCGCCGCCTTCGCCGCCGCCTCTTTCGCGTCCTCCTCCGCTTTCACCCTCGCCGCGGCCTCTTCCTCGCGCTTTAAGAACGCCTCTGCTTCTTCCCTCAGCGCGACTTTCTTCGCCTCTTCCTCCGGGTCGACGACGGTCGCGTCCTCGACCGCCGCGGGCGCCGCGGTCGTCGTCGTCGTCGTCTCCGCCGCCGCCGCCGCCGCGGCGTCCTCGGCGACCGCCGCCTCCGCCGCCGTCGCCGGCAGCGCGAGCGTCGGCTCTTTGTCGCCCGCAACCCCTTCCTCTTCCTTCGGCTTCGGATCAGCCTCGGCCTCAGCCTCCGCCGGCGCGATCGCCGCACGGTCGGTAGCGCGCTTCCCCCCGTTCTCGATCTCGTCCCGAACCTCGTCCGCGATCAAATCAAACTCGTCCTCGCGTTCGACGTACACCTCGTTCTCTTTCACCTCGTGAAACTCCGGATCAAACGCGCTCCAGTTCTCGACGTAGCTCTTACTCCACACGTACAGCGTCCCGTTCGCGCCGACGGCGACGACGAGCGATCGCAGCGGGTGCGGCGCGATCTGCGTGATCCCTTTCGTGTCCGCGCCGCCCTGTAAGATCCGAACCAACGCCCCCGAGTTTGTCTCCCACACGTGCAACTCGTGGCTCGACCCGGCGCTCGCGCCGACGACGTAGGCGCCGTCCGACGTGTACGCCGCCGCGGCCCACTGCGAGCGGTGCGTCGCGTTGAGATACGTCGTCGACGCGCGCAACACCCCGGCCGTGTGGCTCATCTGCCCTTTCGACGGAGACGACGCGTCCGGCTCCGCGACGTCGTACGAGTTCAACGCGCGCGCGTTGGACGTGACTAAAAGTTTCAAGCCGTCCTTCGAGAGCTCGATCCGCTTCACGACCGTCGCGTCCGGAACTTTCAACGCCTGGACGATGTCCATCGTCGCAGTCTCGACCACGGTGATCACCCCGCGGTTGTTCGCCACGAACACGTGCCGCGCGGACTTGCTGTAGATGGCGTACGCGGGCGCGCGCGACGCCGCGTTTTCGTCCAATCCTCGGCCCGGAATGCGACACACGAGCGACGCCGCCTCGACGCCGCCGGGCATCTGCGGCAGGTACGTCTTCTTCCTCCCTCTCCCGAGCACGAATGTCATCGGGCCGTCGTGGGAGGGGCAGACGAGCGCGACGGAGGCGTTCGTCGGGTCGAACGCGACGCGATGCAGCGGCGCGTCGAACGTCGCGCGGAAGACGTCGTCGGATTCCGCGACGTCCCACACGACGATCGCGCCGTCCGCGGCGGCGCTGACAACCTTTCGTCCGTCTCTCGACCACGCGACGCTCAAGATGGCGACGCCGTGGGGGTCGTCGTCGGTCGTGCCGTCGTCCCCGCCGGGCATCGGCGCGGTCGGGACGAACTCCCTCGCGACCGAGCGCGTGTCGAAGTCCCAGATCACGATCCGACCGCCGGACGTTCCCGCGGCGAGGAGCGTGCCGCGTCGGTTGAACGCGACGCACGTCGCCTTCCCGCGCTGGAGCGACTCCTCGATGACGTCGAGGATGGACGACGACCCGTCGTCGTCGCCTGATGAGGTGGATTCGGTGGGGTTCAGGGGGGGATCTCGTCAGTCGGCTGGGTTGCGGGGTTGTCATATCAATTCGCTTTGAAATTCGGGGCGCGGCCGCCGCGGCAGTCGCCGCGCGCGACGCGACGCGATGAGGGACGCGCGCTGTCTCCGCGCGGACGGAGACGCACCTTCGAGCGGCCTGTGCATCGTGCTCGCGTCTCACCCCCGCGGGTGCACCGCCTGTCCCGCGCCGCCGTCAATGAAGGCCGCTCGAGACACGGCACGGCGAGAAGAATGGAGCGTCGTCGACTTGCGGCGCCGCGCCGTCTCGCGTCTTGTCGCGTCGAGTGGAGAATTGAGAGGAGGGTTTGCTGTGCGTCACTGCGACCGCGCGCGCGCGGGCCGTCATGAGCTCGAAATACGCGGACGTCGCCGCGAGGGGCGGCCGCGGGAAGAAGCGCAAGGCGCTCCTCGCGGAGCAGCAGCGCCGCCTCCTCGCCGCGGGCGACGCCTCCGACGCGTCTCTCCCCGCGTCCGCGGCGTACACGCGCCTCGTCGACTTCGAGCGCGAGGTGGATGCGACGCTCGGCAGGAGGAAGGCGGAGGTGAACGAGGCGCTGAAGCGCGCGGAGCGCGTCCCGCGGACGGTCAGGGTGTACGTGTACAACACGTTCAAGCCCGCGAGCAAATCGATCGTGACCCCCGCGGAGGGCGGCGGCAAAGATCGCGGCGCGAAGAGGGGCGCGAGATCGGCCGACGGGGCGACGGGAGCGCCGATCGAGGAAGAGATCGAGCCCGCGTCGTGGACGCTGCACGTCCAAGGACGCGTCCTGAGCCAGGACGAGGCCCCGGACGGACGCGGGGACAAGCACGCGGACGCGGAGTGCGACCTGAAGTTCTCGTCGTTCGTCCGAAGCGTCGAGGTGAGGCTCGACCCGGCGCACTACGCCGCGGACTCGCTCCCGCCGCCGGAGGGCCAGGGCGCGGAGGACGACGCGAGCGTCGGCCCGTCCGTCATCGCGTGGAACGCCGACGACGCGTCACCGGACGCGCCCGCCGTGGACGGGTTCGAAGTGAAACGCCACGGCGACGCGGACTGCGTCTGCAAGATCATACTGCGGATCGATCACCAGCCGGAGCGGTACGCGGTGTCGCCGAGGCTGGCGGCGATCCTCGGCGTGGATCTCGAGACGCGGCCGCGGCTCATCGGCGCGCTGATGCAGTACGTCAAGCTGCACGACCTGCTCGACGCGGAGGACGCGGGGACGGTGGTGATGAACGACGCGCTGAGAGAGGTGTTCGTAGACGGGGCGGGCTTGAAGGGGAACGGGAAAGGGTTGAAAGGGTTGAGGGTAACCGATGGCGATAAGGCGTTATTCGCGGACATCGCGGAGCGGCTGCACGATCACCTCGAGCCGGCGCCGCCGATCGAGATTGATTACGTCATTCGCACGCGCGGGACGAGGAACCCGACGCTGCCGGAGTGCTACGACCTCCTCCTGGACGTGCCTTCCACCGCGACGAGCGGGTACCATCAGTTCGTGGAGCGCTTGGGGAGGGATCGGGAGATCGACGCGTGCGACGCGCGGATTAAAGCGGCGCTCAGGAAGATCGAAGAGCACGAGCGTCGGCGAAAGTTTTTTCTCGAGTTTTCGCGGTCGCCGACGGCGTTCATCAACCGCGTCGTCGCCGCGCAGGCGAGGGACGTCGCGGTCGTGCGACACGACGGGGCGACGCGACGGGAGGCGGAGAGGAACAAAGAGCTGTACGATCAGCCGTGGGTGGACGAGGCGTTGATGCGGTACATCTCCAGGAAGGGGACGGGGTGAGCGGCTGCCTTCAAGTACAGTTTGAACACTTTTAGAAGAGCTTTCGAGGCGTCTCTAAGTGCGTCCTGTCTCTGCTCTCTTCAGCGGAGTGTTCTTGGACCGCGCGTCGTCCCGTCGTTGCTCGGGGAAAACGCCTCCCGCGGCCGCGTCGCGCACTCCCTCGCGCGCGCGCTTCGCTTCGACTCGCCGTATCGCGCTCTTTCCAGCCGCCGCCGCCGCGCGCGTCCTCACGATGCACGCCGTCGCCTCGCTCCTCCCGCTTCGCGCGCCGTCGCCGCCGAAGACGTCCGCTCGTATCGGACCGAAACGCGGCGTCGCGACGCGCGTCGTCGCCGTCCCCGCGCGGCTCCTCCCGCGCGCCCCCCGCGGCGGCGCGATCAAGACCTCCTCCTCCTCCTCCTCCTCCGGCGATGCCCTGCGCTCGAAGGTGGACGAGGCCGTGCAGAGCTGGGAGGACGCGTCCGAGGCCGCGTCCGAGGCGGTGCAAAAGTCCGGCGAGAAGGTCCTCTCGAAGGTGGAGTCCGCGCAGAGCGCCGTCAAGCGCGCCGGGCTCGCGGTCCTCGTCGCCGGCGCGCTGATCGCCGCCGCGGGAGCGCTCTGGGACCCGATACGCTACGCGAACTACTTCGTGTCCCCGCAAGACATCGCACTGCTGAGCGACGTCGCGAAACTCGGCGTCGCGACGTTGGTGCGGTTCGTCGGCGCCGCCAACGTCGTCGTCGCGACGGCCACGGCGTCGATCATCCCGGACGGCGCGCCGCAGAAGATGCGCAGGGTCGTTGAGAGCTCGATGCTTCTCTACGGCCTCGCGCTCGTCGCGACCGCGGTGATCGCGCAGCGCGGCGGGCTGTGGACGGAGGCGGGGAAGTGGCTGGCGCAGTCGTACGGCGGATTCATCGTATTTCTGTTCGCGTTCTGCCTTCTCTCGGAGTGAGCGAACGCCGCGGGTGACGTGGACCGCCTTGAGCGATGCGATGCGTTTTTCCCCACAGCACGTGGGGGAAAGCGCTCTCGATTTCTTTTTCCGTCCCGAACGCGACGACGCGTGCATTTTGACGACTTTGAACGACGACCGACGCGACGCGTGATGAGAATACGACCAAACGAACGAACGAACCGCGAAACGCGCGACGCTCTCTCAGCTCGTCACAATACAATCAACTCACGCGAACACGCCTCCTCCCGCCCCGCGCGACGCCTCGCCTCTCTCTCTGACCCGAGTTTCGTCGCGTTTCGTCGCGTTCGTCGCGTCCCGTCGCGTCGCGTCGCGTCGTCGCGGCGATCACCAGAGAACCTTCTTGTACGAGTGCATGTCGTGCACGCCACCCTCCGCCTGCGCGGCGCCCGTTCTCGTCTCCACGCGCATGTCCCCCGCGTTTCTCAACTCCGTCGCGTGCGCGTGGCTCTTCGCGCCCATGTCCTGGAACCCTTGCTTCACGCCGTGAATCAAGTACGGCACCATCTTGCACACGGACCCTTTGTCTTTCACCGTGCCGGACACGCCCTGCGCGACTTTCAGGTGGCCGCTCTCGCTGAGGTACCGCGTGTCGCTCCCCTTTTTCATCGCGTCGAGCGACCCCATCCCGCGGTACTTCTTCACCCTGACGCCGTCGACGTAGAAGTACTCCCCCGGCGCTTCCGTGGTCCCCGCGAACATGCTCCCGCACATCGCCGTGGACGCGCCGAGGGTCAGCGCCTTGGTGACGTGCCCAGAGTTTTGGATCCCTCCGTCCGCGATGATCGGAACGTCGTACTGCGCCGCGAGGTTCGCGACTTTGTACACCGCGGTCGCTTGCCCGCGTCCGACCGCGCACACTTCCTGCGTCGTGCAGATCGAGCCGGAGCCCATGCCGACGCGGAGCGCGTCCGCGCCCGCGTCGAGCAAACGCCGCGCCTGGTTTTGCGTCACGACGTTCCCGGCGATGACGTCCACCTCTGGAATCGTCTTCTTCAAAAACTTAACCATCTCGATCTGGTACGTGCTGTCGCCCTGACTCGAGTCCAGAATGAGCGCGTCCACGCCCTCGGCCGCGAGCGCCACCGCGCGGTCGCGATCCGCCGGCCGCGTCCCGATCGCGGCGCCGCACAGCAGTCGCCCTTTCTTATCCAGGCTCGGCGCGCCCGGCGGCGGCAGGAGCTTCTTCTGCTTGATCGACGCGCGCGTGATCAACCCGACGAGCTCCCCGGTCTCCGCGTTCACGACCGGCATCTTCCCCTTCTTGCTCTTCAGTAGTAACTCCTCGAGCGCCGCGACGTCGTCAGTCGCGGACCCGACGAGCAAGTCGCTCGCGGATGTCATCACGTCGACGACTTTCGTCGAGCGGTCGGCGACGAGCTCGGCGTCTCTCGACGTCACGAGACCGAGCAGCTTCCCGCCGACGGCTCCGGTGTCCGTGACGCACGCGGACGTGAACCCGCGTCGAGTCGCGAGCTCGTCCAGGAACTCGAGCGTCGCGTCGGGGGAGACCACCTCCGGTCGGGTCACGTACCCGAGCCGGTGCGCCTTGACCGCCTTCAGGTTGGCGATCTGCTCCTCTTGGGTCATGTTGTAGTGCAAGAAACCGGCGCCGCCGACGGACGCCATCGCGATCGCCATGTCCGCCTCGGTGACTGCGAGGAGCGAGCGCGATGGCGAGCGTTTAGGGGGAGGGAGGGAGACGATCGCGGGATGTCAGAGAGAGACGTGCGTGGTGGGCGAGAGGACGTCGAGGTTTCGAGCGCGAGCGCGCCGCGACGACCGGACAGGTGGAGCTTTTTTTTCAAACGCGCCGCGCCGCGCCGCGCCGCGCCGCGCGCGACGACGCACCGGTGTCCATCGGGGACGACACGATCGGCGTGCGGATCGTGATGTTCTTCGTGAGCTTCGTCGTGAGGTCCACCTCCGTGGCCGCGAAGTTGATGTGCCCGGGGTGGAAGATGACGTCGTCGTACGTGTAGCACACGCCTGGTGGGCGACGGAGAGCGAGGACGACGGTGAGCGACCGATCGATCGATGATTTGTTTCGAAAAAGCGACGAGATCGCGATCGCGCGGACGCGGCGAGAGGCGCGCTCGCTCGCTCACCTTGCCCGAAGAGCTGCGCCGCGCTGAAGCCGTCGACGTCGTCCATCGTGACGGACTTCCGCTTAGACATCGTGTGGAGACGTGAACGAGACCGGGGGGGACGCGCCGCGAGGTAGAGTGCGAGCGTCGCGACTGATGAGCGCCGACTTTTGAAGCCGCGCAGGTGAGGAAAAATCACCCCATAACCTGTTCGCGGAGGACGTCGTATGCGCAAACAGTATGAAAGTACGCGCGAATCATACTACGCGGTAAATTCTCGTCACGCCTGCGTTTTTAAGCGCACCGCCATCGCCGTGCTAGGTCTTTTACCGTAGAGCCGGACCACACCGACATCGTTCAAGATGGCGGTCGGCAAGAACAAGCGCATGTCCAAGGGCAAGAAGGGGAGCAAGAAGAAGCAGCTCGACCCTTTCCTTAAGAAGGAGTGGTACAACATCAAGGCGCCCTCCATGTTCTCCGTGAAGCAGGTCGGCAAGACCCTCGTCACGAGGTCTGCGGGCACGAAGGTACGCGATGGGAGCGCTCTCCGCGGGGGTTTACCCGCGACGTAGACGCGCGCGCGGCGGCGTGGACGACGCGAGGACGTCACGGCGGCGACGGCGAGCGCACATCGCGCTCGCATCGCCGCCGTCGTTCGCGTCGCCGCGCGCCGTCCGCCGTCCGCGAGATTTTTTCTTCGCGCGCGACGCGGGGTTTTTTCCAGCGAAAACACGCGACGATTTCCGCCTCGATCACGACGCTGACGACGCTCTCCCTCCCTCGTTCTCCTCCCCAGATCGCTTCCGACGGTCTCAAGGGCCGCATCTTCGAGGTTTCCCTCGCGGACTTGAACCAGGTTAGTCTCGCGCGTCGCGATTCCGCGCGTTTCCCCGCGGCGGAAATATTAGGGTCTACTGACGGGTAGCACGCGGTGTGCGGGGGGGATGGATCGGCCGGCGTGGCGCGGCCGCCCCATCTCACCGCTCGCGCTCGCACCGTCCGCGCGTCGACGCCGCGAACTTCACGCCACATTCTCGACGCACGCCGCTGACGCGCTCGCCTCCCCCGCCCACCCACCCGACCCACCCGCTGCGACAGGATGAGGACCAGGCGTTCCGCAAGATGCTCCTCAAGTGCGAAGACGTCCAGGGCACGAACGTCCTGACGCAGTTCCACGGCATGGACTTCACCACGGATAAAATTCGCTCGCTCGTTCGCAAGTGGTTCTCGCTCATCGAGTGCTACGCGGACGTCAAGACCACGGACGGGTACCGCCTGCGCGTGTTTTGCATCGGCTTCACGAAGCGTCGCATGGATCAGACCAAGCGCACGTGTTACGCGCAGAGCGGGCAGATTCGTCAGATTCGCAAGAAGATGGTCGAGATCATCTCCAGAGAGACGACGACGTGCGACCTTAAGGAGTGCGTCCTTAAGTTCATCCCGGAAGTGATCGGGAAGGAGATCGAGAAGGTGTGCGCGGGCATTTACCCTCTGCAGAACGTCTACATTCGCAAGGTCAAGATTCTTGGCGCGCCGAAGTTTGACGTCACGAAGCTCATGGAGGTGCACGGCGACTACACGTCCGAGGAGGTTGGCGCGAAGGTTGAGCGTCCCGCGGAGGAGAAGAAAGAAGAGCCCGAGGCGTAAGTAAACGTTCGATTTCTTTTCATGGGGTGAGGGTTCTTCCGGCGTGAGGACTCCGCAAAACTTTAGGTTGTGTTGTAAAAGCAAAACGACCGAAATTCCAAAAAAACACCGCGCGCGTCGAAAAAGTACAGAACGCGTACGTTGTACTGTACGAATTCTCGTGTATGTCTTTTTAGTGTCCAAGTAAAAAAATTAATAATGAATTTCTTCTCTTCCAACCGTTCGTCACGCCGCCGTCCTCGGCTTGGGCGTGATGCACAGCTGGCACCGCACGTACTCGTACGACTCCGCGGGGAGGTAAAACCCGTTCGCCTCCCACTCCCCGGGGTGCCCTTCCAGCGCTTCGAACTCCGCGCCGCCGGAGCACTCGTCGCAGAACGCTTTCGAACACGTCGCGCACCGCAACAACACCGTCGCCGTCTTCGCCCTCGCGCGGCGTTTCCCTCCGCCGCTCGCGTCGGCGTCGTTATCCCTCGCCCTCGCGCCGCAGCCGTGGCAGACGTGCTGCGGGCAGACCCATCCTCCCCTCGGCGCGATCGTGATCGCCGCGCACCCGAACGACGACGCGCGCGGGCACAGCTTGCACTCCAGCCTCTTCCCCGCGACGTCCGGGGCGACGAACGCCGGCGGCAACGCGACGCACGCGCCCGGCTCGCCCGCGCACGCGAGGCACTTCCGCTCGTGCCACGCGTCGACGGCGCGAGGGGCGGACGCCGCGGCGAGTCGCGCGGTCGCGCGCGCGGCCGCGACCGACCAGGTCTGCTCGTCGATCCCGACCCCGCGCGTGGCGGCGGCGGCGGCGGCGCCGCCGGCGCACCACTCGCCCTCGCCGACGTCGCCGCCGCCGTCGACGGGCGCGAACGACGCGTCGCGAAGAGACAGCGCGACGACGCGCGCGCCCGTCTGCGCGCGCACGCGCTTAGCCCATGCGTCGTGGTCGCCGTCGCCGCCGCGCGAGGCGCGGTAGGACTCGAAGACGCGAGCGGCGACGGCGGCGGCGCCGGTGGCGGCGCCGTCGACGCGCGCGTCGAGCGGCCGCGCCGCGACGACGTCCTCCTCGACGGAGCCCTCCATCGCGAAGCGAAGCACGGCGACCGCGCGCGCGCGGGACGACGAGGACGGTTTCTCGTCGTCGTCGCCGCCGCCGCCGCCGCCGCGCGCGCCGAGGACGCGATGCAACACGCTCGCGAGGTGCGCGCTGTCGGGACCCTCCGCGTCCAAGGAGACGACGACGTCGACGCGCGCCGCGGCTTCCCGTGTCAGATCCGTCGCCTCCGACGCAAGGCACAGGAGCACGCTCAGCTCTCGGTTCACGGCGCTCGCGGCGAGGCTCGCGCGCTTCGCGCCGCCGCTCGCGACGAACCGCGAGACGGCGTGTAAGCGCGCGCCGAGCGGCGCGCCGTCCAGACGGAAGTGGCACGCGCGCGCGGCGTTCAGCGACGCGGCGACGGCGTCGAGCGCGGCGGAGGACGACGACACGACCAACGCGGCTTTCTTCTCCGCGCGCAGCTTTGGCAGCAACGCCGTCTCGAGCGCGCGAACTTTCGCGGCGATCGCGCCCGGGGACGCGCTCGCGGCGCGAAGCAAGGCGTCGAGATCGAGATCCGGCGGCGTTTCGCGCGGCGCGCGATCCGAGTGGACGAGCCACGGCACGCGAAGCACCGTCTCGCGGACGCGCGCGTCGCTCGCGCCGAGCTCGGCCGCGGTGACGCGCGCGAGGACGACCGCGCGCGTCAGCGCGCCGCGATTGGAGACGCTCCACTGGTCGTCCAGCGACGACTCGTCGACGTCGACGCGCCGGTCGGCGGCGTTCTCCGGGTCTTCGTTCAAAATCTCGTGAAACGCCTCGGGGAACAAAATCGTCAGCGCGGACGACAGGTATCGTCCTCTCAGACGCGCGCTCGCGCCGCCGCACAGGCCGCCGAGAACGTTCCCCGGGCGCGTCATCACGATCGGGACGTCGAACGTCAGGAACCCGCGCAAGTTCGCCTCCGCGAGCGACGGGAGGTGCGACACCGCGTCGTCGCTCTCGACGTCGAGGACGACGGTTCGAAAGCTCAGGCGCTTGAGCGCGGCGGGGAGGACGCCGGGGTCGCCGTCGCGGTCTTTCGCGCGCTCCTTCTCCCTCTGCGCGCGCCGGATCGCCTTGCTCTGCTTCTTCCCCTTCTTCCCCGCGCACGACGGCGCCGCGGGCGCCTCCGCGACGGGCTCGACGGGCGTCTCGGGCTCGCCCGCGGCGGCCCTCGCCGCCGCCTCCTCCGCCGCCGCCGCCGCCGCCTCCGCCGCCTCCTTCGCGGCGTCGATCATCATCCCGCGCGGGACGACGACGAGGTCGACGTTCCCGCTGCGAAGGATCGCCGCTTTCGCGGGGTTCCGCTCCTCCGCGGCGTCGCGCAGCGTCACCGCTCTGAGCTTCGGACAAAATCGGTTCAGCTCCGAGATCCACGCCGCCGTCGCCTTCTCCTCGCACACCACGAGGTGCGGCCCTCGGACGCCGACGACGTCCCTGAGGTGAAGCACGTGCGACAAGATCGTGAGCCGCTTCCCCGCGCCCACGCGATCGCACACGATGCTCCCCAGACCGGCGAGGTGCGACGCCGTCAAGCGCGTCGCGCCGTCGCGCTGATGCGGTCGCAGCGCCGACCACGGCGCGCTCGCGTCGTGGTCCCTCGCGTCCTGCGTCCTCGACGCGGCGTCCATCGTTCTCCGCGCGGCGGTCGCCGCGCGCCGCGTCTCCGCCTCGCCGGAGCTCGCGTCCAGGGCGACGAGGCGCGCGGTCTCTTTGTCCGACACCCCGACGGACGCGAGAATCTTGCGCGTGAGTTTCCCGTGGCGCCCGCGATCGCGCGTCGACGCGATGAACGGCGCGAAGCCCTCCCAGAGCGCCACCGCGGCGGAGGCGCGCGCGTGCGGCGCGGGCGGCTTCTCTTTCGCCGTCTCCGCCCCCGCGTGCTCGATGCCGTGTTCTTTATCCTTGTCCGGCGCGCCGCGGAGGTCGTCCGGTCGCGCGTCCGCGTCCGCGAGGTGGGCGTCGACGCCGACGGTCGCGGTCGCGGTCGCGGTCGCCGCGCGTTCGATTTCGTCGCCAGTCGCCGTCGCCGCGGGCTTCGCGGGCTTCGCGGGCTTCGCGGGCTTCCCCGCCGCGACCCTCCGCCCCTCCTCCCACCGATCCTGCGAGTGCGTCTTACAGAATATCACCGGCCGCCCGTCGCTGACGTGCCGATCGCGCTTGAACCCGGACGCGCGCGCGCACAGCGGGTGGAACGACACGAAACACTTCTTCATCGCGCACTGCGTGCACGCGCCCTCGATGTCGCACAGCGAACACCGCAGGTTCATTCGCGCGCCCTTCACGAACGACATGTCGATCAGAGGCGGCGCGCCGCGCTCCCTCCCCGGCGCGTCCTTGACGACGAAAACCTCCGGGAGGCACTCCGCGCACGCGATGTGCGCGTGCGTCCCGGGCGTCTCCCACGACACGTCCCATCCCGACGGCGGGTCCACCCTCGCGAGCGCTCCGCCGGGCTGCGGGCACAGCGCGCAGACGCCAAACTCGCCTTTCGACACCTTCCCCGCGTCGACGCCGTCGGAGCACCCGACGCACAGCCACTCGCCCTCGGGGACGCCTTCGAGGCCGTAGCACGAGACGTGCACCTGCACGTCGCATCCGTCGCAAAACAGAATCTCGTCGTCGGCGCGCCAGTGGTCCGGGGCTTCCTCGCCGCAGACGTGGCACGCGTCGAGCTTCGCGGCGGCGCGCCACATAGACGCGACCGCGCGCGCTTTCGGGTTGTTCTTCACGTCCATCTTCGGTCGAGGCATAGGCGGCGTCGGCGTCGGCGTCGGCGTCGGCGTCGGCGTCGGCGTCGGCTCCTTCGCGAGCTTTTTTCCACCCGGTAGCGCGCCAGTCGGGGACGCCTTCCTCTTGTGCGCGTCGTGTCCGCCAATCTCGAACGCGCCGTCGCCGGTGTCTTCGCTTCTGTCCTCCTCCTCTCCCTCCGCCTCGAGGTCCTCTTCGGGGACCTCGATCCGGGCGGGGGGCTTCTTCTCTGGTTTCGACGTCGACTTCCCGCCGCTGAGAGACAGACGACGCAAAATCGTCTGCGGCACGGAGTGCGGGTCCACGGGCGCGGTCTCGCCGGACCGCACCGCCGCCGCCGCCGCCGCCGCTTTCCTCGCGCGCACGACCGCCTTACTCGCCGCGGACGCGAGCGCTCTGCCTCTCGCCCGCGCCTCGACCGCGCGCTCGTTCTTCTCGAGCGCGTCCGCGATCGCCGCGGCGGCGGCGGCGGTCGTCGACGCCCACCGCTCCGTCCCGCTCGCGGCGCCGGCCCGGGCCCGAGCGGACGGATCGCCGCCGCGCGCGTGCGCCGCGTCGGGACGATCGCCGCGAAGGACGAGGTATTCGTCGTCGCCCTCGCGCCCCGGGTACGTCTCCCCGCTGCTCCGCCGCGAAGCGTTGGATCCTCCCTCCTTATCCTTCTCGTCGTCTCCGGCTGATCCGCCGCGATCCCACGCCTCGAGATCCAGCGCGAGGACGTCGTCGTCCCTAAGCAGCAGCGCGCCCGCCGCCGCCATCGCGGCGTCGGCGCCGTCGCGCTCTCCGGGGCGCCCCCCGGCCCCGGCGTCGTCGTCGTCGTCGTCCGTCTCGTCCGCGTCCGCGAACTCGCCCGCTCTCGCCTCGTCGGAGGCGTGCGGCGCGAGTTTCGCGCGCAGCCACCGCTCGTTCTCGTTCGCGCTCGGCGGGACCGGCGCGTCGAAGACGTCGCAGTACCGCCGTTTGAGCTCGCGCGCGGGCCAGCTCCGGAGCTGCGCCTGGGAGAACTCGCCGAGGAGGCGCGTCGCGGCGCGGTCGCGAGGAGACGCGTCGCGATCGCGGTCCGCGAGAAAGTTTTTCGCGCGCGCGCGCGCGCTCGCGCCGCCGTCGCCGTCGCTCGGGACGAGGATGCTCTGCAGATCCTCCAGGCTCAGGTGCTCGCAGTCGCCGTCGGTGTACCGAACCTTGTACCCGAGCGGACCCTGACCGTCTGGGGAGCCCGGGTCGAAGGACTCGACGATCCCCTCGAAGACGCCGTGATCCGCGAATTCCTTGACGCACCGACGCCCGACGAGCTCGTGCGCGAGCGGCGGCGTCGGCGCGGACAGGAGGCCGTCGCGCGCGCGGTCGCGGTACTCATCGATCGACTTGCCGCCGTAGCCATCGCCGATCGACATCACGAGATCCATGCCCGTGGATCCCGCGTCGACGACCATGCGTCGGCCGAGTCGGCGCGAGGATCGATTATCGACGCCGAGGAATTGCGCGGCGAATTCGATTTCCAGGATCTCGCTCGGACGCGACCCGGACGCTCCCCGCCGCCGCGTGACGCGCGCTCGCGCTCCTGCGATCGATTCGCGTCCTCCACGCCCGTCCGATCCCGCGGAACACTCCCCCTACGCGTCCGTCCGCCGCCGATGGTTCTGCGGAGCGCGAGAGCGCGCGTGTCCCATTATTCTCGTCAGTTGAATCGCCCAGCGGGGGCGCATTGATTCTCATCAGTGCCAGTGCGGTGACTCGGACGCAGTGCGCAAGATCGCAGATCGCGATGGGTTCAAAGTTTAAGTTGTCTGTTTGTGTCTCTCTTCAAGTCTACGACGGTCTCGCTATCGCCTCGCCTGCTTCGCCCGTCTTCGCGTCGCCGCGTCCGCGGAGAGAAGCCCACACGCGCAGCTCGCGCGGTTGCAGCACGCGGGCCGCGGCGCGAACGCGGGCGACCGAGGCGTCGTCAGCGGCGGCGGCGGCGGCGGTTTCGACCGCGCAGGCGACCGCGTCTTCCCTCCTCCTTGCGCTCGCGCGCGCCACGTCATCTCCTCGTCCGCGATGAACCCAACCTCGGACGCGAGCATCACGGCCGCCGCGGTCGCTGGCCTCGCGCGCGCGACGCCGCCCGGGCGGAACGCCGGTCTCTCCGACGACGCCGCGGCGGAGCCGGACCCGGACCCGGGGCCGCGCTTCGCGGGCGATGACCTTTGTCCGTCGACGCGCCCCGGGGACGTCGCCGGCCGGCGTGCACTGACCGCGGGCCGACCCGGGGACGCGCGAGGGATGATGTCCTTCGAAGGCGACGCGTACGACTGCGAACGGTGCGCCGCGATCGCTCTCTCGGCGTCGTGATCGAACGCGTCCGCCTCGAACGCGCCGCCGTCTCCGTCGTCGCCGTCGCCGTCGTCGTCCCCGACGCGGATCGACTTCGTCGCCGCCGCGTTCGGCGGATACGTGACGACGCTCTGGGAGGTCCGGCGGTCCGGGGACGACGGGTCCGCGGACGCGGGGCGTCGCGCGGACGGGCGCGCGCCGCCGCTCGCGGTGAGCGGCCGCGCGCCCGCGGCGGCGGCGGCGGCGGCGGCGG
>Ga0181554_1001407_pt1 | contig 22712 bp, 24 predicted proteins | sample 011ome_16_FD_145602 | JGI IMG/M metagenome (GOLD analysis project Ga0181554, IMG submission 145602) | Coastal salt marsh microbial communities from the Groves Creek Marsh, Skidaway Island, Georgia - 011503CT metaG (spades assembly) | ecosystem: Environmental > Aquatic > Marine > Intertidal zone... | reverse complement strand
CCGAGGCCGGGGAACGCGCCGCCGAGGCCTCCCAAGGAACCCTGCGAGCCGTCGAACCCGCCGCCGCCGCCGCCGCCGCCGCCGACTTGCGAATCCGTCGACGCCGCGTCCATCCCGCGATGATTCCCCCCGGGTCGTCCCCCACCCGGCCCACCCCCGCCGTCGTTCCCGTTCCCGCCCCCGCCGCCGCGGCCCACCTCCAGACCGTGCTTCACGATCGACGCCCTCACGAGCATCGCCGCGGTGGAGCGGCGGTACTGTCGGGGTGGAGTTGAAAGGCGTCAGTTGGAGTTGAAAGGCGCCGAGGGCGGGTATTGAAAGGAAGGGGTGGGCGGAGAGAGACGACGGTAAAAGTCCTTAAGGATCGGCGTTCACCACGCCAACGCGGTCGTATGGGGACCAGTGTATAGAACGCACCTCCTTCCCCGCGCCGAGCGCGGCTTTAAACGCGCTCTCTCGACTCGCGCTCGCGCGCTTCTCCATCGTCCCAGCCTGCGCGTCGATCCGCGCGGCGATCTCGCGCTCGGTGATCAACCCCGCGAGCTCGCGCTCGAGCTCGGGCGACGCGCGCGTCCGGAACGCCTCGCCCATGCGGTTCAAGTCCACGACGGAATACGGGATGCAGTATTGCACGAGCGCTCTTTTTCGTATAGCCGCGTAGAGAGACTCCACGTGGTCGTGGAGGTGCAGGTCGAGCTCCAACACCGGTTTCGCGTCGTCCATGCCGTCGAACAGCTTCTTGTACTTGCTCCCGTGGAAGTCGTTCACGAGATCGCGCATCGCCGGCGCGCTCTCCATCATCGCGCGGAACGTCACCGAGTCCATCACTTTTTCTTTGAGCTCTTTTCGATCGAAGCTCGCTAAGGGTCGAGGGTCCATACGAGCGATGATATCGGGGTGGAGTTCAAAGGCGTCAGAAATGGAGTTGAAAGGCGTCGTGGGCGGGGATTGAACGCGAGGGATGGGCGGGGAGACACGCCGGGAGAGAAAGTCCTTAAGGATCGGCGTTCACCGCGCCGACGCGGTCGTATGGGGACCAGTGTACGGGACGCACCCAACGCGCACAGCGCGCCGTACGTCGCGACGTCCCCGGCGGTGACCACCTCGTTGTACTCCTCCTCGAGCTCCATCCCGAGCTCGGTGAACTTCGTCGCCGCGTCTTTGTACTTCTTCTGATCCAGATACGCGAGCGCGGACGCCACCTGAAGCTTCGCGAAGACCGTCGGCTCCTCCTTCCCCACGTCCGGCGCCGTCGCCAGCGCCTTCTGGACGTAGTTGCCCACGTGCGCGAAGTTTTCGCTCTCGATCGACACGCGCACGACGTTCAGGCACATCCCGACGACGTGCCGCGGGGTGGTGCAGTAATCTCTCGCGCGGACGTAGCACTTGAACGCCGCCGCGAGCGCGCCCCTCGAGTGATGAAAGTCGCCCAGATCGTTGTGGCCCATGCGCACGCTCTCCTTGATCGAGTTCGTCTTGTACGCGCTGAGCTCTCGCTCGAGGACCGCCTGGCGATTCGCCGACGCCTTGTCCGTCTCCTCGATCCAACCCTTGTCCAGCGCGTAGTCGTCGCCGAGGCGGCCGTCAACGCGCTCGACGACGCGCGCGTACGTCGCGGTGTCGGACGTCTTCGTCTTGAGGAGATTAATCGCGAGCTTGAGCGACTCGAGCCGCGTCGCGTCCGATGTGGTCTTCTCCGCGATGAAGAGTAAGCGCGCGATCGCCGCGGGGGGGGCGTACGAGCTCGCGATCGTCTCCACGTCGATCGCGGGGGAGCCGTCGACGTCCATGGCGGCGGGGGGCGTCGACCGTGCGCCGGGCGCGGAGGATCTGGCTGGTGCCCTAAGATCACACCTCGATCTCGCATCGCAGTGCACGATTTTCGAACGCTACCGTCGTGCGCGAAATCTGGTCTCCTCGAGTAGATTTGACCGCGAGCGCTCCGGCCGTCGCAGACGTCGCGACGATACCGTCCAGTGATGACATTAACTAATAACGCAACGATGCTCTCATTAATAATAACTCAATCTTAACGCTACCGCGCGAACGCGCGCGCGTTCATCATCACTACGAACGTACTTTCGGACTTCAGGAAGTACGCACGAGTCCTCACCGCGGAACGTCCGTCGACCTCGCGACGACGCCCCCCGCCGCGTTCTTCCCCGTTCGCTCTCTACGCGCGTCTATGCTCCCCGCGGGCAGTCGCTCCGTGTACCGCGGCTGCGGCGGCAGCATCGCCGGGAACGCGTACTCGTCCACGCTCCCCTCGCCGTCGTACGCGTCCACCCTGCTCTCGCTCCATATCACCCAACTCCCGTCCGGCAAGGACTCCACGTCGAGCTCGGTGACTGAGGGTCGAGGGAGGGTCCGCGCGAAGCGACGTCGGGGTGGATTTGAAAGGCGTCAGAAGTGGAGTTGAAAGGCGTCGAGGCGTGTCTGGATTGAAACCGTGGGTGGCGTGGGCGGAGAGAAACGAACGTCGGGAGAGAAAGTCCTTAAGGAATGAAGTTCACAACGCCGACGCGGTCGTACGGGGACGGGTGTAAAAAGACTACGTAAACGCGCCTAACGGACGAAGGAAGCGCAGGTTCGGGTCCACGTGCGCGAGGTGTCCGATGCCCTCGGCGCCCGTCGAGCCCAGCCCCGAGGCCGCCGCGACGGCCGTCTTCAAATTGTACGCGTCCGCCTTTTGCGCTTTGATCGTCACCGTGGTCGGAATGCCGTCGGGGGCGGACGGCGACGCGATCGGGTCGTTCCACTGATGAATACGAGGGTGTTTACCCGCGCGAAGCGACGTCGGGGTGGAGTTCGGGGGCGCGTCGGTTGGCGTCGCGAAGCGTCGCGGCGCGTCGGGATTAAATGAAACGCATAGAGGGATGGGAGGAGAGAAACGTCGGGAAGTAAAGTCCTCGAGGAACGGCGAGCACCGCGCGAACGACGTCGTACGGGGACGGGTGTAATAAATACATGGACGCGCCTGCACCGCGTAGACGGTCTTCGTCGCGGACGCGTCCTCGTAGTTGTTACGTATCCACCCCGCGATCAAGATGGGGACGCCCGATGACCGCCACACCGTGCCGATCGCGCTGACGAGGAGCACGCCGATCCCTACCGTGCCGCCCGTGTCTTGCAGCTTCTTTTGGTTTATGAGGCGACGCGACTGCGCCTCGGACTTTTGCGCGGCGAGTTTTAGCTCCGCGGCGCGCGCCTTCTCCGCGCGCGCGACTTGCTCTGGTGATGGATGACGTGGGCGTGAGTGATTGGTTCTTGAGTACACGTGTATTGATGAGAGCGAACGATTTTCGCTGACGTGGTGGAACGTGTGGTCTGCGGCGCACGTGCCTAATCGCAACGCGTCGTTTAGCTCCGTCTTCGCGCGCGCCTTCTCCGCGTCCGCGCGCTTTATCGCGATGCTCGCCTCGCGCTGGTCCTTCTTCGCCACCTTCTTCATGTCGACGATCGCCGCGTTCGCGTTCGTCGCCGTCGCCGTCGCCGTCGCGGGCGCGGTCGCCGTCGCGGGCGCGGTCGCGGTCGCGGCGGCGCCCGGCGCGGGCGCGGTCTTGTTCGCTCGCGACAATCGGAACGTCCCCGGCGCGGAGGCGTTCGCGCTCGTCGGCGACGACCGGGACGACGACCGCGCGCTCGCGGGGGACGTCGTCGTCGCCGTCGTCGTCGTCGCCGGCGCGAGCGACGGCGGCGGCGACGGTGGCATCGGCGTCATCTCTAGCGCGCGCGACGTCGTCGGCGTCGCGCCGAGGAGGACGAGCGCGGCGAGGCGCGCGGCCGCGGAACAGCTCGACGACGACGAGTTAACAACGAGCTTCTTCCCGCGCGCATTATCGCCATCGTCCCGGGGGCGCGCCGTCGTCGTCGCCGCCGTCGTCGGCGCCGGCGCCGGCGCCGGCGCCGGCGCGCGACGCCATCGCGACGCGGACGCGCGTCGACGCGTCGCGCGCGCGCGCGCGGTCGCGACGGGCGCGTGGACGCTCGCGCGCATCGCCGTGCGCGCGCGGCAGTGGCCTCGTCGTATCCATTACGACGTCTGCGGCACGTCATCGCGTCAGCAGCAGCTCGACAGAAGTCGCACTCTTCTGGTTCAAACGACCCGAAGCATCTTGTCCGTGCGCGAGTGCGCGCGGCTGCAGACGTTCCCGGATCACTTCGAGTTCGTCTCCGGCCACGGCGCGAGCGACGCGGGGGTGAAGCAGTCGCTGCGGGGGCTCGGGAACGCGCGCGCGACGAGGGTGGGGGAGGAGTACAGGATGGTAGGGAACGCGGTGCCGCCGTTGTTGGCGACACGCGTCGGCGACGCGTTTTTACGCGCCAACTTCTCGCCAGTGTCAGACGACGAATCCGCGTAGATAGCCCTACGGTGGCCCCCACATAAGGTTATGATAGAACGCGCGCAGTAGGTAGAACTTCGTTCATCGATGCTTGTCGTCGAGCTACTCTCGACGCTACGGTAGTACACACGGTGCGTACTTCCGGAAGTAGTGTGCGTACGATCGAATCGTACGCGCGCGCGATCCACGCGCGCTCACACGAAAATCCTGTGAAACCTTTGACGCGTCTTGCGACACGTCGGGCACTTCCCCTCCCTCCTTCCTTGAAACGCGCGCTCGATGCACCCGACGCAAAACACGTGCCCGCACGTCGTGCTCGCCATCTCGTTCTTCGCGATCGAGTCCATGCATATCGCGCACTTGATCGCGTCCGCGAGCGCGGGATTCTCCACTGTCTCGTTCGCCGCTCGCAGCGCCGCCTCGGCGACGGAGACGCCTCCCACGATCTCGATCTCCGCGCCCGCGCCGTCCCCGCCGCCGCCGCGACGGTTGGCGTTTCGTCGTCCGCTCGCCGCCGCCGCCGCCGCCACGGCTCGCCTCGAGGCGGCCAAGAGACCGGCCAGGTGTCCCCTCACGGCGGCCCGCCCTCCCCGCGGTACCCTGCGGTCGCGGTTGCCGCCGCCGCCGCCGCCGCCGCCGTCGTCTTGCGAGTCGAGAATCTCAACCACCGCCGACTCGTCCTCTTCTGAGGGGCGCACGATTGGTAGGCGACGTGGCGGGAGGCGAGGTGATTGGTTAGAAATTTGATGACGTGGACGTTTCATTGGACGACAGAGAGCGACGGAGAAGGCGACGGCGCCGCGCGAACGGGGTCGCACGGGGACCGGCGTGACTGATGAGACGGGACGCGCCTTCTTCGTCGCCCAGCACGTACTCCCCCTCGTACACGTCCGCGTCCGAGTCCGTCTCGTCCTCGTCCGAGTCGAAGTCTTCGCCGCGCGCGACGCGCACGATCTCGACGTCGTCGCCGTCGCTCTCGCACGTGAGGTCCACAGTAGTCTGCCTCGGTGTCCGCCCTTGAGCTCGCCAGAGGTCGGGCTTCGGATGCCGCGCGTAGGGATGCCGCGCCCACGCGCGCGCGTCCAGCGCGCGGTAGTCGCGCGCCGCGATCGTCCTCGTCCTCGTCCTCGTCTCGCTCTCGCTCTCGCTCTTCTCGTCGCGCGCCGCCCACGCGTATCCCGGCGCCGGCGCCGCCGCGGCCGCGGACGGCGTCAGCCACGCTTCGCCGACGGGGCCGACGAGGCGCCGCGCGTCGTCGTCCTCGTCGTCGCGCGCGTCCCTCGGAGGCCTCGGCGGTACGCGCGTCCGACCGCTCGGGCTCGCGTCCGTCGTCGCGCGCGACGACGGACTCGGGCCGGCGCCGGCGGCGGCGGCGCCGTCGTCGTCGTCGTCGTCGGACAGCTGTATCACCCCCGCTCTCGACGCGTCCACGTCCATCGACGTCGTCGTCGTCGTGGTCGCGGTCGTCGTCGTCGCGCCTCGGTCTCCTCGTCCGGCGTCGAGCTCGCGTCGCGCGGCGGACTCGCGCTGCGATCGCCGCCGCGCGCTCCTCGCGTCCTCCGCGTCGTCCGCGGGGGGCATCGCGCGCGGGGTGGCCGCGACGCGACGGCGCGCGACGCGGGTGTGGCGGACGGCGGGCGCGTCGTCGCGTCGAGACGGGAAGGAAAAAAGACGCTCGCGGCTGAGCCTTCAAAAAGTTTGTTGTGAAATCATCCTCGCCCGCGGGACGATCCGCCTCGATCGCGTCAGACCTCCGCGCGCGAACGCGACCCGTCCCCCATCGCCCGGCGACGTCATGGGGAAGAAGAGGCCGCCGCGCGATCCGAACGCGCCGCCGCCGGTGATGAAGGACCAGGGCGGCCTCGCCGCGGTCGCGCGCGCGCAGGCGGCATTGATGCGCGAGAGAGAGGCGATCTCGGCGGACGACGCGCCGACGGCGATGGATACGGACGCCGGGGCGCCTAAGAAGGACAAGAAGGACAAGAAGGACAAGAAGGACAAGAAGGATAAGAAGGATAAGAAGGATAAGAAGGATAAGAAGGATAAGAAGGACTCCAAGAAGGACTCCAAGAAGGACTCCAAGAAGGAGAAGAAGGAGAAGAAGGACGAAGCGCGGAAGCCGCCGCCCGCGACGACGACGACGACCGCGCCGAAGAAATCAGCCAAGCGCGCGTACGTCGAGGGTCTCGCGTCGTCCTCGTCCTCGTCCTCCTCCTCCTCCGACTCCGAAGAAGGCTGGGACGCCGAGACGAGGGCGAAGTACGACCCGAAGCGCTTCGAGGGCATGACCAACGAAGAGGTCGTCGCGGAGTTCCTCAAGGGCACGGAGCACCTCGACGGCGGCGAGGAAGAGGACGAGCGCATCATCGCGGGATATAAAAAATTCGAGTCGGAAGCCATGGACGCGCATCTCAAGAAGTACGGCCGACCGCTGCAGTCGTCCGACGCGCTCCACGCGCAGCTCTCCGTCTCCAACGCGGTGCCGTTCATAACGCGCCCGACCGCGAAGAAGTGCATCGAGCTCGCGATCGAGGAGACGCTGTTTCGCGAGTGCGGCGCGGTGGCGGCGCGCGCGGCGGCGTGCTGTAAAGGCGCGTCCTCATCTCACACCGGTCCCCATACGATCCCGTTCGCGTCGTGAACTTCATTCCTTGAGGACTTTCTCTCCCGGCGGCGCATCTCTCCGCTCACGCCACGGTTTCGATCCCGACACACCGCGATGTTGCCTTTCAACTCCGCTTCTGACGCCTATGAACTCCACCCCGACATTGGTCGCTTTGAACGACCCCGACGCGCCGTGAAGACGTCGTCGTCAAACACGCGCAGCAGATGGGCGCGAAAGGGAGCGATCTCGTGAATAACGACCCGATCGCGCTCGCGGACGAGATGCGCATGCGACGGGCGGGAGACGAGGTCGCCGCGGAGTACGGCGCGTGTCGGTTATGGGACATCGTCTGCAAGCACAACGCGCTCGCGGTGCGTTTTGGTTTTTTGGTTTTGGTTTTTTGGTTTTGGTTTCGGTTCTTCTTTTCTTTTCTTTTCTTCTCGCCGCGCGACGACCACCACGAGTCCTTCCACGTCATCGCATACGAACCAATCCTTTCCATCCACGTGTCAGTAAGATAACCATCATACCCATCCCTTCGCTCCGCCCCCGCAGTTCGGCCGCGTGCGCGTCGCGCTCGACGACGTGGACGAGGACCTCAAGAAAAAGAAGGCGGAGGCGGCGAGAAAGAAAAAAGAGGACCAGATGAAAAATTCCCCGGCGCTCGCGCTCGGGATCTCCTTCGCGGATTACTACAAAGCCACGATGGCGCACGAGTACGCGGAGGACATCGAAACCATGCGCGCGGAGGCAAGAAAAAACGACGCCGGGAAGATGACCGAGGCGGAGCTCATCGAGCGAGAACGCGGCGACGTCGCGATGCTCACGCGGGCGCTCCTCGCCGGCGCCGATCTCATCCCGGACGTGCAGCAGGAGCTCGCGCTGCAGTTCGCGACGATCGAGGAGCTCAAGATGCTCAAGCTCGTCGGCGGGAGCGACGACGAGAAGGAGGAGGAGGAGGATAGCGCGGAGGATAGCGCGGAGGACGACGACGTGGACGCGGACGCGAAGGCGGACTCTTCGGGAAAGAAGGGAAAGAAGGGAAACGAAAAGGAGAAGGGGAAGGGGAAGGGGAAGGAGACTCCGAAAAGAGAGAAGAAAGAGAAGAAGAAACCCAAGACGGAGGCGGAGCTGGACGCGGAGATCGCCGCCGCGGCGGTGATGAACGACGACGACGACGACGACGACGTCGACGCCTTTTTCGGAGCCGGACGCGCGTACGAGGGCGGCCCGTTGGATCCGGACTTTGACCCGGACGCGACGTTCGACGAGGACGCGCTACGCGCGAGGACGCCGACGGAGCGAAGCGAAGACGACGACGTCGAGGACATCGACTTCGGCGACGACGAGGACGACGACGACGGCCTGAGCGACGACGCGTCGAGCAGCGAGGACGACGAAAACCAGACGAAACGCCGCGACGTCACGGAGGCAATCTTGATTCCGAAGGGCGCCCCGAAGAAGGGCGGGAAGGCGGCGAAGAAGAAGAAGAAGGACGAGGACGAGGACGAGGACGAGGACGTCGGCGGGTTTCTCGGGAAGGGTGGCGGGAAGTCCGGCGGCGGGTCGGAGTTCAAGGGCGGTTTCTTCGGCGGCGGCGGCGGCGGAAAGAAGGGATCGAAGCGGAGATGAGAGCGCGGCGACTAAACTTAGACTCGCGCCGACGTCGTTCGTTCGTTCGTTCGTTCGTTCGTTCGTTCGTTTCGTTTTAACAGAGCTCTCATCAGCTGCGCTATGTGAGTATTACAAGTGCTTCGAGCTCGCGCGTGCTAGCGGCGGGCGAGACGGGCGCCGAGCAGGCGGCCCGTCTTCTTTCGCCTCTTCCTCCTCCTCGGACTTGAGCGTCTCGTCTCGTTCGATCGTTGAGATTTAATCAAATGAGAAGCTTCTCGATGGCGTCCTTGAGGTTGTTGATCTGCGACTTGAGCTGCGACCCCTCGTTCGTGGTGACGCTGCACGAGATCACGGGCCGCGACACCCCGCACGCGCGACCGAGCGCCTGCTTGGACGGCACGAACACGTACGGCACGTTCTTATCCTCGGCGAGGAGCGGGAGGTGGAGTAGAATCTCCAGCGGCTCGGTGTCGGCGGCGAGGACGACAAACTCGGAGATGCCGCGGTTCAGCGTCTTCGTCGCCTCGTTCGCGCCCTTCTTGAGCTGCTTGTAGTTCTGTGGTTGGAGAGGAAGGCGAGCGGAGTGGAGGGGGGGTGAGAATTGGGCGAGAATTGGGCGAGTAGCAGAGAGAGTAGAGAGAGTACAGAGCGAGAATTCATTCGTTCGCGCAACTAATTAATTAATTGGCGTGCGATTCGAACGATCGGTCGGTCGCGCACCGCCGCCTGCTGGACGATGTCCAGGATCGTGATCGTGAGCTGCGCGTCCGCGAGCGGGTACGCCTTGGGGTTCACTTCCGCCATTCTTTAAAGCGTAGGCGGTGGGGAGACTGCGGAGGGAGGGAGGGAGGGAAGAAGAAGCCGTGAGAGACAGGGTTTCGGAGGCGAAACGAACGAATCGGGCGCGAGGGCTCCAGCGATCGTTCGCGAGAGGCGCGCGCGCGCGGGGGTGCGGGGACCGCGCGCGGACGCCACGTCGCGAGGCGCACCTTTGGAGGACGTGTCGAAGGTACGAAGCTTCACTGCTCGTTTGACGAACCGAGCTCAGCCGCGCGCGCGCAATGCCGCCCCCCCCTCGCGCACGATTTCGTCGCGTGCTCTGGCGGCTCGAGCGCGGCGATTTTCCGACCGACCGCACCGCCGGCAGGTGATGCGCTCAAAACGAACGTTTTTCACCCACCCCTCGGTTTCAACATTTGATCGCGTCCCCTTTCAACCGACCGATGAGCAGCGGATCGGGCCGTCCGCGGACCGATGAGCGGAGCGGAGCGGAGGTCGACGCCGCGTCCGCCACACCGATCGTCGCCGCGCGCGTCATGGGCCGCAAGCGCAAGGAGCCCGCGCGCGAGACGCGGTGGAAGGAGACGGACGCCCGCCTGTGGGACTGCCACGCGCCGCTCCCACCGCCGCCGCGCGCGCCGGACGTCCACCTCGAGCGTCTCGCGAGCGCGGCGCGCGCGGGGCCGACCAATCATCGCGCCGACGCGAATAACGCCGACGACGACGACGACGCCGCCGACGTGGTGCGTTCCTTCCCTCTGCGGATCGTCAAGGAGATCCGCGCGCGCGGACGCGACGCCGGCGACGCGATCGACATCTCGCTCGCGCCCGCGAAGCTCCGCGTGACGCGCGACGGGAGCGCGCGCCTCGTCGGCCGCGTCGTCGTCGCGGCGACGACGACGGTGATCCGATGGCGCGTCGACCGCGAGACGACGACGGCGACGCGCATCGGGGACGCGCTCCTCCTGATGACGGCGACGGAAGAGGGCGCGACGGAAGAGGGCGCGACGGCGACGGCGAAGGCGAAGACGCGGCGCGCGTTCGCGCTCGGGTTCGCGGACGCGAGGGACCTGGAGCGGTTCGTTCGCGACGTCCTCGGCGATGATGATGTTGTCGCCGACGCGAACGCCGCCGCCGCCGCGCCCGCGGTAAAAGGTCCTCCTACCAACGCGTTCGATTCGAAGATCAGCCCCGTGAGCGCGGCGGAATACTTCCGGTACTACGCGCAGATCCCGCAGCAGCAGAACATGCTCGAGGACGCGGTGCGGACGGGGACGTACTTCACCGCCGTCGTCGAGCGCGCGCGATCGCATTTCGCCGGGAAGATCGTCATGGACGTCGGCGCGGGGAGCGGCGCGCTGTCCTTCTTCGCCGCCGCCGCGGGCGCGCGGCGCGTGTACGCGATCGAGGCGTCCGACATGGCGAAACACTGCGCGAAGATCGTGGAGAATAACGCGCACTTGAGGGATGTCATCGTCGTCATCCAGAGCCGCGTTGAGGACGTCGCGGACGGCGAGATCGCGGAGCCGGTCGATTGCTTCGTCTCCGAGCCGATGGGCACGGCGCTGTTCAACGAGCGCATGATCGAGTCGTACCTCATCGCGCGCGATAGGTTCGGGCGAAGAAACCCTAAAAACCACCCTAAAACCCTAAACGTGACGATGTTCCCGAACGAGGGCAGGCTGCACGTCGCGCCGTTTCGAGACGACGCGTTGCACGCGGAGGTGGCGAACAAGGCGCGCTTTTGGACGCACGCGGACTTTTACGGCGTCGACGTCACGCCGTTGATGGACGACGCGATTCGGGCGTATTACCGCCAGTGCGTCGTCGACGCGTTCGACCCGGGGATCCTCCTCGCGGACGCGACGTCGTTCGCGTGGGACTTTACGACGATCGCCCCGGAGTCGCTCGAGGTGATTCGGCTTCCGACGCGATTCGAGATCATCGGCGGCGCTCGCGACGACGACGACGACGACGCTGACGCTGACGACGCGAACGCCGCGTCCCCCCACGTCGTCGTGCACGGCATCGCGTGCTGGTTCGACGTGCGGTTCGGCGGCGACCGCGGCGACCGCGCGAGGTACCTCAGCACCGCGCCGGGGCTGCCGACGACGCACTGGTTCCAGATGCGTTTCGTGTTTGAAGAGCCGCTGGTCGCGCGCGAGGGCGACGTCGTCGTCGGCGAACTCGTCATGAGGGGGGGGGATAACCAGTCGTACGTCGTGACTGGCGAGATGCGCGTGGAGACGACGGGGCGCGGGTCGGGTGCGAGTCATCGTAACGCGCAGACGACGCGCGTTACCGGGGAATGGGACCTCAAAGATCCGTACTACCGACAGTGCGTGCACCCGCAGCCGGGGTACACGAGCAAGCAGAACGAGAAGTGGTACGGAAGTAGTAGCGCGGTGGACGCGAACTAGTAGCTAGTCTAACTACGTACGAAGGTACTGTACAACTAGTGTAGTCTAATGGACGCACGATAGACGCGTTGTCGCGATCGATCACAGGCATCGCGTAGTTTTATTTTTCGTCCATCTTGGTATGTTACAAAAGTAAATCTTCCCGTCGAACTACTTCGTAGTCTTCTTCGCTCGCGCACGTCGTGCGCGGGTCTGCTCTCTCGTCATCACCGGTTCCTTCTTCCCGCGGCGGCTCTCGCGCCGCTCGCCTTGGCGGCGACTTTCCGCGCGGACGCCGCGCGCGTCGTCCCGCCGCCGCCGCCTCGTCCCGCGGACGCTCTTCGCGAGGCGGCGGCTTTCTTCGCGCTCGCCGCGCGTTTCGTCGCGCGGGCTTCCGCCTCCGCGAGGACGTCTCTCGGCTCGCCGCCGGCGCCGCGGGCGGCGGCGCCTGACCCTCCGCCGCCGTTCGCCGCCGCCGCCGCCACCGCGGCGGCGGCGGCGTTGGCGTCGACGTCGACGTCGACGTCGACGTCTTCATCCTCGTCCGCATCCTCGCGAGGCAGCGGCACGACGTCCCGCACCTCCGGCAGCGGCACGACCGGCGGCGCGGTGGTCGACGCGTCCTCGGGGGGAAGCTTATCGAGTTTGACGACGGTCGGACCGTCCGCCGCGGAAGCGGAAGCGGAAGCGGCGGCGGCGGCGTCGACGTCGACGTCTCGCGCCTCCGCCGCCGCCTCCGCTCGATCCCCGCCGATCCTCACGACCGCGGGCTCGCCTCTCGCCGCGGGGGTCTCCTCGCCGAGTCGCACCGTCGGCGTTTTACGCTCGCGCGCCTCGCCGCGCGTCGTGGACGTCTCCTCCCGCGGCGCGGCGTTGGATTGCGCATCGATCGGCGACGGCGACGGCGACGGCGACGGCGACGGCGACGGCGACGGCGACGGCGACGGCGTCGCGAGAGGTGGCGGAGGAGGAGACAGAGGAGGAGGCGGCGACGTCGCGGGCGGCGGCGGCGGCAATCGTCGCGCCTCGGACGCCGTCGACGCGTTGCCGCCGCCGCTGAGCTGCGCGACGACGTTCACCGTCACCGTGGTGTCGCCGACGTTCGTCGTGGTCCCGGTGCCGTTCCCGCCGCCGCCGCGCGTCGTGTAGTCGCCGACGAATCCGTCGCCGTATCCTCCGTACCCTCCCCGGAAACCTAACCCGGCGCCCATGAACGGAAGCCCGAGGCCGCCGTAGCCGAGCCCGCCGTAGCCGAGTCCGTCGCCGAACGCGCCTACGCCGCCGTACGGGCCGACGACGTCTTCGGTGGTCTCGGTGACTTCCTCCGCGGCGAAGACGTCGTCGACCGGCCGCGTCGGCGTCGGCGCCGGCGTCGTCGTCGCGAGCTGGTCGTACACGCCGCCGACCCTGTACGCTTCGTACAACGGCGGCGGCGGCGTCGCCGGCGGCCGCGACGTCTCGTCGATCTCCGTGATCTCCGTGATCTCCGTCTCCGTCTCGTTCGTCAGGGTCGGCGCTTCGGTCGTCTCCGCGTCCGTCGTCGCCGGCGCGTCCTCGCCCTCGCTGTCCGGAGGAACGACGACGACGCGCGAGGACGGCCCGGCGCCGCCCCTCGTCAGCGCGCGAACGCCCAACGCGATCGTCTCCCCCGGCGGGAGCCCCTACGTCAGGGTGGAGTTGAAAGGCGTCGGACGGGGTTGAAAGGCGTCAGACGGGGTCGTTGAAAGGCGTCGAGGTCGGTCGGGCGTTGGAACCGTGGGATGGGCGGAGAGACACGCCGGCGAAAGAAGTCCTTAAGAAACGGCGTTCACCACGCCAACGCGGTCGTATGGGGACCAGTGTGAGATAGAACGCGCCTCGAGTCGCAACGATCTCGCGGCGGACGTGAAGAAGCACGCGTCGTCGTCTCTCTCGCTCTCGCCGCCGCTCTCTCCGCCGGCGCCGCACGGCGCGCGGGCGTTACGAGCGACGGCGTCGTCGTCGCTCAGGACGACGGACGCGGGAGGGATAACGGCCTTAACGGGGGCGTTACCGTCGTCGCGCCACGCGATCCACGTGACCTGGTACCCGAGGTCCTCGTCGTCGACGTCCGCGTCGGGGTCCTCCTCCTCGTCGTCTCGAAGAAGGCCGCGGCGACGCCGGCGGCCGTCGTTCGAACCCTCCCTCGGACCGGGTCTGGACCACGCGACGAGGACGCCGCCGCCGTCGCTCTCCCGCACGCGCCGCGCGGTCACGCGTCGCGGCGGCGACCGCGGCGCGTTCACGATCGGAGGGCAGGCGGCGGCGTCCTCGCCGTCCTCGCCGTCCTCGCCGCGGAGAGCCGCGGAGAGCGTCGACGCGGGACGCGTGAACGAGAGCGTCGCCGCGGGGGACGTCTCGCCCGCGGCGTTCTCCGCGACGACGTCCACGGTCACCGCGACGTCCGCGTTTTCGGTTTCGATCGAGTCCGCGCCTCTCGGCTTCGGGATCTTCCAGCCGTTGCACTCGCACAGGGACGTCGGGAGCGACGCGTCGTGACGCGTGCGCTGATACAACGGGTCGTCGTCGCCTGCGGGCGAAGAGAGAAGAAGAAGAGGAAGAAGAGGGTGGGTAAAAAATAAATTAAAAGAAAAACGCCTCAAGAAACGACGTTACGAGTGGACGTGCTGTACCTTTTTCGCCGACCAGCTTCGCCGTCGTGCGAACGACGTACTCGACCACCGCGATCTTCGCCGCGAGCGGCGACGGCAGCGCCGCCGCGGGGTCCCACGACACGCACGCGTTATTCTCGTCGTCCACCTCGAAGCGCACGCCCGTGGGCATCGGCGGAGGGGACGTCAGCGACGGATCGAGCGCGCCCCCGATCCACGGCGACGACTTTTGGTTAGGGTCGTTTTATACGAGCGAACGTCGGGGTGGAGTTGAAAGGCGTCAGTTGGAGTTGAAAGGCGTCGAGGGCGGGGATTGAAAGCGAGGGGTGGGCGGAGAGCATCGCCGGGCAAAGTCCTTAAGGATCGGCGTTCACCACGCCAACGCGGTCGTATGGGGACCAGTGTGACATAGAACGCGCCTTATTTTGGTCGTTTTTTTGGTTTTGGTTTTTTTGGTCTCGAGCGCGGCGGCCCCGCTCGACGACGTCTTCGACGTCTTCGACCGGCGCGAACATCAGCCAGCACTGCCCGGACGCGACGCCCATCGCCTCGCACGCGTCCTCGTTGTAGTCCTCGTCGTCCTCGTCCTCGTCCTCGCAGCGCGCCCACGCGTTGCACCCGGCGACGCGCGCGCACGCGTCGCAGCATTCGCCCGCGTTCGCGGTACGGACGTCGCCGCCGTCCAGGAGTATCGTCGCGTTCGGGAAAAACCCGCGCGTCGCGCCGCAGAAGGCCCACCGCGTCGGGTCCGTCCCCGCGTCGAGCGCGGACGCGTCGTCGTAGGACGCGTCATCTTCTTCGTCGTCTTCATCTTCCTCTTCTTCGGAAGACGCGACCGCGATCGCGACCGCGGACACCGCGCCCGCGTCGCCGTCGTCGTCGCCGTCGAACGGGGAGACGCGGACTCGAAACGCGTACGCCACGCCTGGGGTCAGGCCGCGGAACGCGTACCCGGTCCCCTCCACGCCGTCCGCGCGCGCGACGACCGGCGCCGCGCACGGCGGCGCGGAGGCGGCGAACGCGGCGTCGTCGTCGAGGCACGCGCGCGCTTCGACGGAGTAGGTCTTCCCGATCGCGGCGTCCGACGCGGCGGTGGAGAAGGCGGCGAGCCCGGGAGGCGCGTCGTCGTCGTCGTCGTCGTCCCCGTCGTCGTCGTCGACGTCGTCGCCGCCGTCGAACGGGAAGACGCGCGGCGTCAGCGGCGGCGTCCACGCCAGCTCGACCGCGCCGGAGGCGGACGACGACGGCGACGCGTAGAGCGGGAACGACGCGCGTCGCGCGCGCGCGTCCGCGTCCGAGAGCGGAGTCGTCGTCGTAGTCTTCGGCGTCGCTTTCCCCGCGTCGTCGTCGTCGACGCCGCCGCCGCTCGCGAACGGCGCGGCGGCGTCGTCGCGCGCGCGCGCGGCGGGCGCGATGACGAGGAGCAGCGCGAGCGCGCGGAGGAGCGCGCGTCGCATGGCGAGAGGCGAGAGGCGCGGTGCGATGTCGCGCGCGTCGCGTCGCGCGGAGTGCGGGCCGCGCGCGCGCGTCGTAGGGCTTTGCTTACGTGTTTTCGCCCGCGCGCGTCTCTCGGCGGCGACGACGACGCGGCGCCGATGCGTCCAAGAGAGCGGCCGGGCGCGGGGACTTCCGGGAGGCGCGACGCGGGGACATTTTTTTTTCGTTACCCGCGGCGTCGTTTGCGCGATACGACGCGACACGGTACACCACGCGAGATCTACGAGACGTCGCCGTCGACGTCGCCGTCGCGTCATCTCCCGAACATCCCTCCGCCGCGCTTCTTCTCGTTCCCCCCCGCGGCGACGCTCACAGCGGGGCCGTTCCCGTCCTTGAACATCGCCCCCCGAGCGCCGCCGTTCCCGCCGCCGTTCGCGTCGTCGTCGTCCTCCGCGTCGTCGTCGCCGGCGTCGACGACAAAGTTCGGAAACTTGTAACACCCCACGACCCCGTGCGCGTGCGCGCGCAGCACGTTCCCCCGCGTCGTCTCCCCCGTGACCGCGTCCACTCTCGTCGACTGCTCCGCGGTCAGCGTCACCGGAAACTCGACGCTCGCCCTGCGGTTCGGTTAAGTTCGGAGGACGACGTTACGATACTTTTGGTCAGCGAGCGATCGTATCGGATGACGTGGCACACATCTTGGCCGTCGTGATGATATTATATGCGCGCGAAGAGAGAAGATACGACGACGAGTGATGACGTGCGTGGGAACGAACGAAACGAAATGAAACGTGCGCGCCTTTTAGACGCCTTCCACGACGGGCGCGCGTTGACCGATTCCCCCCGCGCCAACGACGACGCCACAACCGCCGTCTTCATCGCGCGCGTCGTCGGCCTGAAGTCCACGTTCAGGTACGGCCGCGGCTTGAAATCCACGCGGTTCGGCCGCGGGCCGAGCCCGCACCCGACGGCGATGGACACCTGCGTCTCGCACGCGCCCCACGGGAGCACGTACTCCTTCTGAGGGTCGTTCCATACGAGCGAATGTCGGGGTGGAGTTCATAGGCGTCAGATGGAGTTGAAAGGCGTCGAGGGCGGGGAATGAAAGCGAGGGACCCTGGGCGGAGAGAAACGCCGGGAAAAGTCCTTAAGGATCGGCGTCCACCACGCCGACGCGGTCGTATGGGAACCAGTGTGAGATAGAACGCACCTGAAGCTCGATCCCTTCGAGATCCGCGACGACGACGCCCGCCTTGCCCGCTCTGACCTCGACCCTGGAGAAGGCGCTCACGGAGCGGTTCCCGAGGTCGACGAACGCGCCGAAGTTCACGGTCGCGTTCAGCGGCTTGTGCTCAAGGCCCTGGGAGGGAGGGTGGGGAGGAGGGACGGACGGACGGCGGGGTTCAGACGGCGCGCGAGGAGGATCGTGAGGGGGGATGAAAGAAGAAAGACGCGAGATGTTCGCTCGTTCGCACGACGTTCCGCGCTCGCGGCGGGCGACGGGACGCGCGCGCACCTTCGTGACCTTGAGCCCCGCGACGACGTTCTTCACGTCCGCGGTGAGCATCAACGGCCCGGCCTTGACGCGGTTCGTCTTGTCGTCCATGGTGGCGCGCGCGGGGGGGGGGCGGGCGCCGCGCTGTCGGTGTGGTTCGGTCGACGACGCTCTCAGCGCGTGCCAACGGAAACGCGCGCGGGTGTTCTGGTTTCAAGTTTTGACCCATTTCACCCTGAGACCTGTCGCGTCAAAACGCGAATCCAGGTCTAACTGAAAGGAATCCACCGCGCACTGATCGCGTCGCTCGTCCCGCGAGAGGAAGAAAACGGTCGCTCGCGTCACGACGTCACACCATCAACGCTCGCGCCCCCCCGACCCCCCAACTCGAACCGCGCGATGCCGATCGACTACAGCAAGTTCGACCAGATCGAGATCTCCGACAGCGACGTCGAGGAGGACGAGACCCCGCCGTGGATGCGCGTCCCCGCGAACAAGGACCTCGACGAGGGCGCGCTGCGCCTCGTCGCGTCTGGAAATCTCGGCGCGGGGATGCGACAACACCTGTCGGAGGATGAGGTGCGTCCCATACACTGGTCCCCATACGACCGCGTTGGCGTGGTGAACGCCGATCCTTAAGGACTTTGCCCGGCGCATCTCTCCGCCCACCCCCCGCTTTCAATCCCCGCCCTCGATGCCTTTCAACGCCAACTGACGCCTTTCAACTCCACCCCGACAATCGCTCGTATGGAACGGCCCTGAGATGAAGCGCTGGAAGCACCGCCGCTACGTGAACGACGACGACAGCGCCGCCGCCGCGTTCGACGCCAAGTACGGCGTCCCGAACGTCGAGTACGTCTCGAGCGCGCGCGAGATGCACGGGAACCCGTGCTACGTCCCGGAGGCGGACGAGGCGATATCGGACGAGGAGATCTCGCGCGCGCTGCGCGACGACGACGACGGAAGCCACGGAAGCCACGGAAGCCACGGAAGAAGCCACGGAAGCGCGCGCACCGTGGACGGGATCCGACGCACGCTGCGCGCCGGCGCGGAGCTCTGCCACGCGTTCAAGAGGGACCCGACGTGGAACGCGCTCGGGCTGTGCGAGGACGTGCGGAAGCGGATGCTGTACGTGAGCGCGATGTTCGACGACGACGTCGACGGGTTTCGCAAGGTGCGTTCTATACACTGGTCCCCATACGATCCCGTTTGCGTGGTGAACGCCGATCCTTAAGGACTTTTGCCGTCGTCTCTCTCCGCCCAGGGTCCCTCGCTTTCAACGCCCGCCCTCGGCGCCTTTCAACTCCACCTGACGCCTTTGAACTCCACCCCGACAATCGCTTGTATGGAACGACCCTAAGTGGATCCGGCTCGCCGGAGGCGCCGGGCAACCCGACGATAAAGACCCGGTCACGGGACGCGAGGTGCACCTGTACGACGCGAGCGCGCGGGAGATGGAGTGGTACGTCCGCGTCGGGACCGCGCGCGAGGCGGACCTGCCGAACGGCGCGGACGCGCTGGACTGAGCGGCGGCGGCGGCGGAGGAGGAGGAGGAGGAGGAGGAGGAGCGATCGACGATCGCGAAGAGAGAAAAAAAGAAGAATGATTTCGCTTCGTCACAACGCGACGACGACCGACGATTCGGCGCTACACCCTACTACGGCATAGTTTCCCCCCATCCGCATCGTGTCGTTCGCGTGACCTCGCGAGCTCACCCACACCCACCCAACTTCGGCGAGGACGCGACGCGAGAGAGAGAGATCGTCGCTCCCGCCCGCGTCCTCTCCGATTCGACGCCTTCGAAATCTTCCATCTTCTCAGACGCGCGACCTCCTCCTTCCCGTCTCGTCTCGCTCGCCGCTCGCGCGCACGTTTACACCTTCTCGCGCGCGCGAAGCTCCGCGTCGATGATGCGCTGCTTCTTCTTCGTCTTCGCCTGGGACTTGACGCCCATGATGCCGCCGCCCCACTTCCTGTTGGAAGCCTCGAAGCGATCGTTGTACGACCCCTTGATCGCCTCCACGAGCTTCGAAAACTCCATCTTGTCCTCGTTCTTGATCGCCGTGAGCGCGAGCGCGGTGGCCGTCTTCTTGTGCACGACCGTCCCCAACCGCGCCTTGCCCTTCACGATGCAGTACGGCACGTTCATCTGCCGGCACAACGCCGGGAGCCAGATGACGAGCTCGATGGGATCGACGTCGTGCGCGATGCACACCAGCTGCGCCTTCCCTTGCTCGACCAAGTACGTGATGTGGTTGATGCCGTACTTCACGACGACGGGCTTTTTGGACTCGACCTCCTTGCCGGCCGCCTCCGCGGCCGCCTGCGCGGTGAGCCTCTCCTTCTTTTGCGCGTCGTCCTCGGGGCGGTACTTCATGAGGATCTTAAACAGCGACGTCGCGAGGTTCTTGTCCAGCGTGTTGTTGAACTGGTTGATCGCGGGCGGCACCTTGAGACGCTTCTGGAGCACGCGGCGCGCGCGCTGAATGCGGACGTACTTCGGCCACTTCACGTAGCGGTTCAGCGGCTGCCGCGGCGGGAGCGACTGGCCGATGCCGAACGTCTTCGCCTTCTTCTCGAAGAGCGGGTCGGACGGCGACTTGGCCGCCGCCGCGGGCTTGACGCCCGCGGGCGCGGGGGCGGGCTTCTTACCCTTGGGAGGCTGTTTAGGGTTGGGGGGGGGAGGGTTAGGGTTAGGGTTAGGGTTTGGTGGAGGCGTTCGTCGGGCGGGCGGCGCGAGGAGGGATTCGATCGAAATACGTCGCCGCTGCGCTGACGGAAACCCTAAAAAACCCGCGCGATGGGGACGTCGCGGACGTCGCGCGCGCGACGGCGACGGCGTCGAATCGCGCGTTCGGTGTCGCCGCGGCGGCGTCGCCGCGCGGCGCGACGTCGCGTCGCGGCGCGCGCGGCGTCGAGCGGCGTCGACGGCGTCGCGACGCGCGCGCGAAACCCCGTCCGAGCGAGACGCGCGAGCGATTTCCCTCGCGAGCGAGATCGACGCCACCGCCGGAGACGCGCGCGGACGCGATCGTCGCGCGCGCCGCCGCCGCGACCGCGAGGGAGAACGACGGAGACGCGTCGAAGCGCGAAGTGAAGACGCACCATTCTAGCAACGCAGGACCGTGGGGTGCTGCTTTGCGCGCTTGAAAGAGACCGAGTCGCGGCGACGACGCCGCGTTAACTCCAGAGGAGCGCGGCGAAATTTTTTCAGGGCGAAATCGCGCCGCGCGACTCGTCGACGACGGTCTATTCCGCGCGACTGCGGAAATCTGCTTCGCGTTGCGCCCTTTTCGCGTTTCGCGCCTGACTGTTTGCGCGCACGGCGATTCGACGACGAAACGTACTACGAAATGTACGCGCGGTGCACGTTTCGATTTCTTTTTTCGCCGACGATGAACGAGGCTACAACTAAAGCACACCTCCTCCTCCTCCTCCGGTTGCGACGGGCTCAGTGCCCCGTCCGCTTCCCGAGGAGACTCAGCTGGTTGATGAACTCCGCGCCGGTCGTGAACTCCGTCGCGCCGTACACCACGCTCTTCTTCCCGTCGTCCGCGGGCTCCCCGAGACCGAAGCCCAGCCCCGCGTCGGCAGAAGCTCTTCCCCCGACGCCGCGCGCGGCGGCGGCGCCCTCGCCGGTCCAGTCCAACTCTCGCAACCCGCTGCTGATGCCGCTCACGCCGCGCTCTAACCCGCTCTTCTCCTTCACGACGGTGATCTCGTTCACGCCCTGGTGCTCGAGGTAGTTCCCGCCGCCGAGGACGAAGACGATCGCGTCGTTGAACGGCGCCGGCATAGGCGTCGGCGCGCCCGCCGACGAGGACGCCGACGCGGCCGCCGCGCCGCCGCCGCCCTTCCCCTCCTTCGGGTCGAACCGCGCGAACGACTCCACCTCCGCGCTCCCCGGCGCGTTCGTCATGAGCGCGTCGACGGCTCTCGCGATCGCGAGCTGCCTCCCGCCGCTTAACAACGATTTCACGCCCTTCGCGACGGCGTTTATGGATTGCCCGTAGAGCTTATCCGCCCACCCGAAGACGTCGCCGTCGCCCGCCGCCTCGTCGTCGAGACGGCTCGACGCGGACGCCAGCGACGCCTCCACGGCGGCCATCTTCTTGACGAACCCCAACGCCGCGGCGTCCGCGCCGGACGCCATCAGCGCGCCCTCCATCGCCTCCGCGTCCGCGGCGGACATCCGTCCCCCGCCTCCGCCTCCTCCTCCTCCTCCGCCGCCGTCGCCGCCGCCGCCGCCGCCGCCCCGCTGCGCCATGACGTACAAGATCGCGAGCCGCAACTTATCCTCGGGGGTGCCCCGTCCCGTCGCCGCGAGCAGCGACATCACCGCCTCCTTGTCGCACTTCCCGGAGAGCAAGTCTTCCTCGATCGCGTGGTACTCGTCGATCCCTCTGGCTTTGATCTGACCGAGCAACGCGGTGGCGATGTTCGTGTGCTTGTCGATAACCTTTTTCCGCTCCTGCAGCTCCGGCAACGACGCGACGGCGCTGACGAGCTTCCTCGTCTGGTCCCCCAGCGCGTCCCCCTCGTCCGCGCCGCCGCTCGATGCGACGCCTCTGTTGATCTCGTCCATCGCCTTCTTATACTTCGCGAGCTCGGCTTCGACTTCCTCCGCGACTTTCGGAAACTCGCTCGCGTAATTCCTCACCCAGAACGGATCGTTGTCTTCCAAGTCGTAGCTCTTCTTGGTCATCGTCGCCGCCGCCGCCGCGGACGAGTCCCCGCCCGCGATGTCCACGCGATTGACCCGCATACCGAGCACGTCGTGCACCAGCGGCGCGTACGTCCACCCGTGTTGCAGCGCGCTCGCGAGGTCAAAGTTGCGGTCGAACAAGCACAGCAACGGCCTGCCCCTCGCCGCGCCGCCGCCGAACCCGCCGCCGAACCCGCCCACGTCGTCCGCGGCGAACAGCCCACCGCGCGCCTTGACGTGATCGCGCAGCCGCCGGTCGAGCTCCGTCGCGGCCATCTCCGCGGCGCCGCCTCTCTGCGCGCGGATGATGGGCGCCTTCCCGAGCGTCGCGCACACGGAAAACAAGCCGGTGACGACGTCGTTCACCGCTGGAGATGTTCGAGGCGTCGGTCGTGGAGTTCAAAGGCGTCAGAGGTGGAGTTGAAAGGCGTCGTCGTGAGGTCGAGCGTTGTGACCAGCGAGGGGTGGCGGGCGGAGAGAAATGAAGAGAAATGAACGAACGCGAACGAACGCGCCTCTCTCCACGTCCGCGTCCTTCATCGTCGGGTCGTTCAGATTCACGTACGCGTCCGCTTGCGCGAGCGTGAAGACGTCGTCGGACAGCGACACGAAGTCGCTGTGCATGTCAAACACGCGCTCCACCTTGGCCGCGGCGTCGAATTTCACCGCGTCGTTTGCGAGCTGCTCGAGCAGCGGCCGCGGGA